>WNFQ01001750.1_pt1 | contig 20028 bp, 17 predicted proteins | sample 5400171 | NCBI WGS metagenome assembly WNFQ01 (sample SAMN13153356, study PRJNA577476) | soil metagenome | isolation source: 20 cm soil under Madrone tree | place: USA:California | collected 2016-06-14 | reverse complement strand
TCGGAAAGCTCCCGGATGATGTCTTCGCGCTGGGCCTCCGGCAGACCCTTGGCGACTGCGTTCAAGTAGCGATCAAGCAGGCTCATGGTGTAGCTCCTCACACAATCCCATCCAGGGAAGAATTAATGCTTTGCCACTCTGCGAGCAGGCGTTTCAGAATCACCTTGCCGTCGGAGGAGAGGCGGTAAAACCGCTTGTTGCGCTTGTCTTCTTCGCGCCATTCGCTGATGAGCAGCCCTTGGCTCTCGAGCCTGCGGAGAAGCGGGTACAAAGTGCCTTCATCGATGGCGACACCCAGGTCGCCAAGCGTTTTGCGGAGCGTGTAGCCGTAGTGCTCTTTACGGAGGGCGGCGAGCACGGCGAGAATCAGCGAGCCGCGGCGGAGCTCAAGCCGGAGGTTTTCGAAGAGTTCGTGGTTGTCAGTACCGGGTGTCATATAGTGTACGGCATACACTGTATGGCACACAGTACAAGTTGTCAAGCACTATTTTCGAGGCACATTCCGGGGAGCGACGGGTTATGGCCGGGGTCTTCGCGTGCACATCACCGGTTGACCGAGCGGGTTGATCAGACCTGCAAAGCGTGAAGGTAGGGGACGCTGGCTTTCATCATGTCGAGGTTCATTTCGACGAAATAGTTCTTTACGCCGGCGGTTTTTGCGGCGGTGAAGATTTTCTTCCAATCGAGAGAGTCCTGGCCGACGGGCGCGATTTTTTTGGTTTGCGCCGACCAGCCCTGGACGTGCATGGAAAAGAAGCGGCCGGGATACTTGGTGAAATACTCGGCGGCGTCATAGCCCTTGCTGATGGTGGAAACCTGGAACTGGAACTTGACTAACTTGGGATCGAGAAGTTCCAGCAGTACGTCGTAGGTCTGCCTGCCGTTAACCGTCGAAATCTCAAAGTCCTCGTTATGAAGGCCCTGCTGGATGCCGGCTTTGGCGGAGAGTTCGGCCATTTTGTTGTATTCGTCGGCGGCGCGCTTCACATCATCCAGAGTGGGCTTCGCGGGCCCGTCGAGACTGGGCACGATCATTTGCTGCAGGCCGACGTCTTTCGCCCAGGCAATCCGGGCCTCCTGATTCTCGCGGAGCTCCTTGATGCTGAAGTGAGAACTCACGCAGGTGACGCCTGCGTCGGCGAGAATTTGGCGAAGCTCGGCGCCGGTGTATTTGGCGAGGCCGGCGAAGCCTGAGTCGGCGTAGCCTACCGGCGAGCACAGCTCAACGGTCTGAAATCCGGCGGCGGCAAGCTGCTTAATGGTGCCGGGAAAATCCTTGGCAATCATTTCCCTGACCGGCCAGGTCTGGCAGCCGATGGGCAAGCCAAGAGGATTGGCGCGAAGCTCCAATGCGCCCACAGAAAGCAAACCGGCAGCGGCGGCGCTCGTCGCTGCATTCTTAATAAATTCCCTTCGCGAAATTTCAGGCATGGACGCCTCCTTATTCATTCTTAATTCATTACAAGGATTCGCTAGAGTTCCCAGCCGGGGCGACGATCCGGGCGGACGAATTTCTGCGCGAGATCGGAGTTAACGACTTTCAGGTTGGCACGGTCCCAATTGAGTTTTTGTCCCGAGCGGACGGCGAGATTCCCCAGAAGCAAGGTCTCAGTGACGAGGCCCGAAAATTCGAAATTTCCGCCGGGCTTCACTTTGTTTCCGAGGCAGGCATCGAGCCATTCGCGTTCGTTGCCGGGGGATCTTGGCAAAGTTTTTGGCGGCTGTTTGTAGCTGTTCATTCTGGCTTCGGGAATCAGCTTTGGACGGGCACCATTAAATGAGAGAATTTTGCCACGATCTCCGACGAAGAGGAGACCTTCGTCATTTTCTTCGCCGTCGCCCCTTAGGGGACGGTCTCCTTCGAGTTCCTCGGGGCGCGGCGGCTTCAGGCCACCGTCGTACCACGTGAATTTCACAGGCGGCATGTCGCCGCGGGCCGGAAAATTGTAGTGGATGACGGACGCGAGCGGGTAGGTTTCTTCGTAGCGCTCGCTGGAGCTGGCTTCGACACTTGCGGGCGCTTCCAGCTTCAAGACGCGAAAAATGGTGTCGAAACTGTAGGAGCCCATGTCACCCAGAGCGCCACAACCGAAATCGCTCCAACCGCGCCAAACAAAAGGCAAATAGGCCTGGTTGAAAGGGCGTTCCGGGGCCGGGCCGAGCCAGAGGTTCCAATCAAAACCTTCGGGGTCGCGCACTGGGCCAATGGCGCCGTCCCAAATCCATTCACAGAGCAAGCGGGTGGATTCGGAGGCCTGGTTGCCAACGGCAATCTGAGTTGCGACACCAGTTTCGCGAGCGATTTCCGCGAGGCGGCGCGCCTCATAGATGGTGTGGGTCAGAGGCTTCTGGCAAAAGACATGTTTGCGCTTCTTCATCGCCGCCGCGGAGACGGCGGCATGGAGATGGTCCGCGGTACAGACAATGACGGCATCGAGATCCTTCTGCTTCTCGAGGAGCTCGCGGAAATCACTGTATGCGGAACAGCCATGATACTGGCCGGAGCGCTGCTGCGTTGCGTAATAGGCGTCCACGATTTTCTGACAAGGATCGCGGCCGGCAACGCCGCTGGTGACGCGGAGAGAATGAGTCAACTGAATGGGCTGGTCGGGGCTGAGCCAATCCCAGCCGGTATCAACGCCGAGCAATTTGCGGACAGAATTGCAGAATTCATGGGTGTCCCATTGCGGGTAATTCGCGCTGGATTTATTGGGATCGCAAACAGCAACGCCCTGAACGTCGGGTTCGCGCAAGAAGCGAAGCATGACGCGCAAACCCTGTGCGCCGACGCCGATGAAAGCGATGTTAACCTTGTCGCTGGGCGGAACATATCCGGTGCCGCCCAACACATGGCGGGGAACGATGGACAGACCGATCGCCGCCGCGGCAGTTTGCGCCAGGAACTTGCGGCGCGAAACCGAGCGTTCCGAAACGCCGCGAAACCGAATCCGATTCTTCACGGTGCCTCCCAACTGCAGTTCACAGATAACACGCCATTTTGGCCACTGCACGCATTTTGCGAAGATTTACCACAGTGTTGAGCTGCCTGACTACTGTAAAAGACCAGAGGTCTGCTTGTTGAAAGAGTTGGTGCCTAAGAGGGCACGGGCTTCCGCGCTCCAAAGGGACGGCCTAAGAAGGCCGCCCCTACAAAACCAGAGATGATGGGCGGCGCGTTAGCGGGAGACGGGCTCGGCGACGTTTTGAGCGGGCACGGCGGCGCCGCGACTTAGGAAGCCGCGGGCGGCGAGGAGCTCGGCGTTGAGCAAGGCAGCACCGGCGGCACCGCGGACCAGGTTGTGCGAGAGCAGCGTGAGCTTGACGTCGAGGAGCGGACATTCGCGGACGCGGCCGACGACGGCGGCCATGCCGTTGCCGGCATTGGCGTCACGACGAGGCTGCGGGCGATTTTCTTCATCGAGAACGACGACGGGATTTTTGAGAGCGGTGGGAAGAGAGGCGAGCTCGGCGTCCACGGCGAAATTGCGGAGGGCTTCGCGGACTTCGTCGAGGGAGGCGATTTTTTTCAGGCCGACGGAGACGCATTCGAGGTGGCCGTCGACCACCGGAACGCGATTGCAATGGGCGCTGAGGCCCAGGCCGGCATCAACGAAACGGGAGCCATCCCATTTGCCGAGGAGCTTTTGCGGCTCGGCTTCCATTTTTTCTTCTTCGCCGCTGATGAAGGGAACGACGTTGCCCTGAATGTCCATCGCGGGGACTCCCGGATAGCCGGCGCCGGAGATGGCTTGGAGAGTGACGACGAAGATTTTCTCGAGGCCAAAGGCGTCGGCGAGCGGTTTTAGAACAAGTACGAGACCGGCAGTGGAGCAGTTGGGATTGGTGACGATGAAGCCAGTGGTGTAGCCGCGATTTTTTTGCTGGCAGGGAATGGCATCGAGATGGGCGGCGTTCACTTCGGGAATGAGAAGAGGAACGTCGGGATCCATGCGGTGATTGCGCGAGTTGCTGACAACGGGATAGCCGGCGCGGGCAAAATCCTCTTCAGCGGGACCCGCGACGGAAGAATCGAGCGCGGAGAAAACAAAGTCGCAGTCGAGGGAGGGATCGAGGCCCTTGACGACGAGGCTTCGGGCGGATTCGGGAATGGGCGCGTCGAGATGCCAACGGACGGCTTCGGAGTAGGTCTTGCCGAAAGAACGCTCGGAGGCGGCGACTTCGGTGAGATCGAACCAAGGATGGTTGCCGAGCATTTGAACGAGGCGCTGGCCGACGACACCGGTGGCGCCGAGGACTCCCGCTTTCCACTTTTTCTCCAGACGTTTCGCCTGCATGTTCTGGTCTCCGTTGTTTTGAGATGGGGAATTCATGCCGCACCGCCGTGCCGAGATGTTTTTATCACGGCTGGACCGGGATACTCCTGAACACGCGGCGAACCGATGCGCGTGCCGCGAGCCTCCGGATTGAAAGTGTTGCGGACCCAGACGACCATTTCCGTTTCGGCGGCAAGAGGCAGAACTTTGGCGTGCAGAACTTTCGCGCCGCCGGCGGCGAGAGCGCTAGCTTCATCGTAGCTGAGCTCGTGCAGGAGCCGCGCCTCGGCGGATTCATGGGGATTCGCGGTGTAGATGCCGTCGACGTCGGTCCAAATGACCAGCTCATCGGCGTCCACGACGTGGGCGACGATGGCTCCGGAAAAATCGGAGCTGTTGCGGCCGAGCGTGGTGATGCGACCGTCGGGAGTCGCACCGATGAAGCCGGTAACGACGGGGACAACGCCGGCTTCGAGAAGAGGAAGAAGAACGTCGCGGCCACGCTGTTTGGTTTGTTCGAGATGCGGCTGGGCATCGCGGAAAGTGTCGCAGGTCAGTACGAAATCCGAAGAGGTGACGGGTACGGAAGGGACGCCGGACTTTTCGAGAGCGGCGGCGAAGAGCCTGGCGCTGAGGCGTTCGCCAAAGGAGGTGAGACGATCGAAAAGTTCGGCACCGGCGGCGACTCTGCCGTGAACGGGGATTTCATGAAGAAGGTCGCGGCCCAGGAGTTGCAGCTCGCGGCGGACGCGAAGGTCAGAATCTTGAGTGGCCGCGACCAATCCGGGGGCACGGCACTCGCTAAGACGGAGATCGTGAAGCACGTCGAGGTGAAGATCCAGGAGCAGCTCGGCTTCGCGGCGGGCGTGAGCGAGCTTGCCATCGGCGAGCGCGTGAGCGATGGAGAGAAGATGATCGGTGACGCCCTTCATGGCAGAGACGACCACGGCGACGCTGGAAGTTTTCGCGGCGGCGAGAACTAGACCTGCGGCGTGGAGCATGCGATCGGCACCGAGAAGAGAACTCCCTCCAAACTTGAAGGCGACAGCGTTGCGGCGCCGCTTGCTGACCCCGCCGGAGTAAAGCACTGGATGGTGCGACGCGGCGGGGCTGGGTTCGCCTGCTACATCTTCCTGAAGGTTCTCGAGATTCATGACCTGCGCTCCTGATTGCAACCGCTGGAGCGTTTCTGGAGGGGGCTTAAAGAAGAAACCCACCGCCAGGTTCGCTTCTGGCGGTGGGTTGGAAACTTTTTCTAGCTTGCTAGCTGTTTCTCCACGCGCCGGAAGCGGAAATAGTCGTCTTAGTCGTAGTCGAGGTAATCGACATGGACGACTTGGACGTAATTCGCTTGGCGGTGGTAGACATCATTCCGAGAGAAAGAATAGCACGAGGGCAAACGGAAGTGAAGGGAAAGTTTGGAAAGAGGGCAAAGAGAGCTCCTCAAGCAATTCACCTGACCCTTCTACAGGTTTTTCCTTAGGCCGGGGGAACAGTTTTGCGGGAGAAACACCTGTTCCGTGGAAAGAATGCGAGGGCGGTGGATTCCGGGTAGTTTTGAGAGTAGTCCCAAGAATGTCCCGAGCATGGGAAATCCAAGCGTTCAAGCGATTACTGGACGCTAGTTCAAAAGGAAGAGTCGAAAATGAGAAACGAGCGTAAGGGAAGAATCCTGGGCGGTGCGTTGCTGGCGATGGCGCTGAGTCTGGGCGTGGCGAATTCGCAGGCGCAGGACAGCCGCAAGGTCCTCTCCAATCCTGTTCCGGCCTACCCCGATATCGCCAGGAGGATGCGCTTGAGCGGCGTTGTAAAGGTGCAAGTGGTGATTGGGGCGGATGGACGGATTAAAGAAAAGAACTTCATTGGCGGACACCCGATACTGGTGAACGCGGTGGAGGAAACGCTAAGGAATTGGAAATACGCGCCAGCGAGCGGAGAAACCACGACGCAGCTGGAGTTCAATTTTCATCCCTAGATGGTGGGCACCTAGGGTGTGAAAAAGACGGCCACGTGAGAATCGATCACGTGGCCGTTTTGTTTTGCCGAGAAGCTGATGCAAGGAGCGGCAAGAGGCTGCCACAGTTTGTACCATGTTAGGCTCAGACCAAGTTCGTATCTTCGAAGAGAAGGCTGGAGCAGGTGAGGCCGGATTCGGCTTTTTGGAGTTCGGAAATGTCGAGGGGCGTGACGTAGAAGCCACGAGCCTCGATCCGTGCGCGCGTACGTGGAAAAGAAGCTGGAAAAATGATGGTGCCGCCGAGGGCCAGGGCGTTGGCGGCGTGAGGCTCGGCAGGATCGACGTCAATCCATTCATGGCCGGCGAGCGGCGCGGCGTCAAACCAAGAGCGATTGGCGAGGAGCGTGTTACGGCCGAGACTGGTTACGGCCGATTTGAGATGCAGGCAGCCAGTGACGGGAACTGGAATTACTTCATAGTTGTGCGGCGCAAGAATGGCGGCAAGCTGGCGGATGCCTTCGGCATTGCTGCGCTGGGTAAGGCCGACAAAGAGCTTTCGGGCGATGCGCAGGACGTCGCCGCCTTCAAGAGTGCCGGGAAGAGAGATGTGTTCGAGCTTTCGAAACTGGGAGAGCGCTTCGGCGAGTGACGGGGCTTCAGGCCGACGGGTCTCCGTTCCGAGCGGGAGGATCACTGCCAGTTCATCGAGAACGATGGCGGGATCTTCGACAAACATGGAGTCGGGAAGATCGGGCTCGGCGCGGAGAGAAATAACGCGGGCACCTAATTTGCCAAGCAGCTTTTCGTAAGCGTGGTGCTGCTGCTGGGCGGTGGCCAGATCGATGGGCTGGCGGTTGATAAAAGAAAGTTCACAATGGACGATAGCTGGACTGACGGCACGCGTGATGGCGGTAAGCATGGCAAGCAGGGGAGTTTACACGAGATTTTGTTGAGACACGGGCTCGGAGTGTATACACTCGCCACCGAAATTGTTTGAGGAGCAAGTAGAAATGGCGATTGGAATGAGGATTCGTGCCGGCCTTCTGGCAAGCGTGATGGTTTTCAGCGGCACCGTTGCCGGAGCTGGGAATGCGGCCGACGAGAAGAAGGCAGCGGCTGTCGATGAAATCTTCATGGACCTGACAAAACCAGGTTCGCCGGGATGCGTGCTGGGAGTGTACCGCGATGGAACAATGGTTTATTCCAAGGGATATGGCCTTGCGAACCTTGAGGAGAATGTGCCGATTACGCCGCAGAGTGTGTTCGACATCGGTTCCACTTCCAAACAATTCACAGCGGCGAGCATTCTACTACTGGAAAAGCGGGGCAAACTGTCCGTTAACGACGACGTGCGGAAGTACGCGCCGGAACTTCCGGATTACGGGCAAAAAATCACCATACTTCATCTACTGAACCACACCAGCGGGCTGCGCGATTATCTTGGGCTGATGGATCTGGCGGGCATCCACACGGACAGCGTAACGACGGATGAAGATGCGTTGCAGATAATCATTCGCCAGAAGGCGCTGAATTTTGAGCCGGGGAGCGACTGGCTGTACAGCAACACGGGATTTTTTCTGCTGTCCGTGATCGTGAAACGCGTGAGCGGGAAGACGCTGCGTGAATTCGCGGCGGAGAATATCTTCGCGCCGCTGGAAATGACGCACACGAATTATCGCGACGATCATTCATCGCTGATCGCGAACCGCGCACCGGCGTACAGCGCAAAGGAAAACGGCATCGGCTACCGCTTGAATGTTTCGTACTTCGAGCAAACTGGTGACGGCGCGGTGCACACTTCCGTGGAGGACTTGCTGAAATGGGACGAAAATTTCTATAGCGGGCAGGTCGGCGGGAAAGATTTCCTTTCCGAGATTCAAGAACAGGGCAAATTGAACAACGGCAAGGAACTGGATTACGCAAAGGGATTGTTCATTAAGGACTACCGCGGGCTGCATACCGTAAGCCATGGCGGAGCATGGGGAGGCTACCGGGCGGAGTTGTTGCGCTTTCCGGAGCAGCACTTTTCCGTGGCTTGCTTGTGCAACCTGGGAAGTGCGGGTCCTTCCAATCGCGCGCGCCTGGTTGCGGATGTCTATCTGGCCGGACTGATGAAGCCAAGAGAAATAAGCGAGCGAACGGAAGAAAGGCGCCAGAAGGAGCAAAGGCTGATTTCGCTGACGCCGGAACAGCTCAGAAGTTACCAGGGGGACTACTGGAGCGAGGAATTGGGCGTCGCTTACCGGCTGGGAATCGTGGACGGCAAGCTGAAGCTTATCGCGCTGCTGGATGCAACGGACTCTCCTCGCACCGGCAATCTTCCCGCGAACACCCTCGAGGCTGCAGCGGCCGATGAATTTGAGATGAACGGAATGCGAATTGCCATTCACTTCCAACGGGACCAACAGAAAGATGTGAAGGGTTTTACGCTGGACGCGGGCCGGACGCGCGGTCTGATTTTCACCCGGAGAAACAGCACAGGAAGGTAGGAGGCCAGATGGGCGCGGATTCGATAAGGCGAGCGGCGGCGATCTTGTTGGTGATGCTGGCGGGAGCGGCGCCGTGGTGGGCGGGGAACGGAGCGCAGGCTTCCGCATCTGCAAATGACGCCATGGTCGCGACGATTGCGGCGGCGCGGGAGCGCGCGGCAGCGAACGATCCACGATTGAAGCCCGCGTTACGCTTTGAAGAAGGCGGCTGGATCTACGTGCATCTGGAGGGCGAACCGGACGCGATGGGATACCAGCACGGGTACCTGCTGGGACCGGAGATCGAAGACGGGTTCGCGGCAGTGAGCGCGGGGATGACGCACTCGACGAAACGAGATTGGGAGTTTTTCCGGAAGGCGGCGAAGGAAATGCTGTGGCTGAAGATCGATGCGGAGTATCAGCAAGAGCTGCAGGGCATCGTGGAAGGGCTGCGCGCGCGCACCGGTTCGAAGCTGGACGTTTACGACATCGTGGCGTTCAATGCCTTTGAGGAACTGCCGGATTATTACGTGCCCTGGCTGGACAAGCAGCAAAAGACGCCGAATGCTCCGAATCTGAAGAGCCCGGGGAATTGCAGCGCCTTCGTGGCTACGGGAAGCTGGACAAAAGACGGGCAGATCGTGATAGCGCACAACAACTGGACGAGTTACAAGAACGGGGAACGGTGGCGAATCGTGTTCGACATCGCGCCGAAGAACGGCTACAGAATGCTGATGGATGGTTTTCCTGGAGTGATCGCGAGCGACGACGATTTCGGAATCAACAGGGACGGGCTGATGGTGACGGAAACGACGATCACGCAGTTTGAAGGATGGGACCCGAACGGCAAGGCGGAATTTGTGCGGGCGCGAAAGGCGCTGCAGTATGCGGGTTCGATCGACGAATACACAAAGATCATGCTGGACGGAAACAACGGAGGATATGCAAACGACTGGCTGCTGGGCGACCGCAAGACGGGCGAAATCGCGCAGCTCGAACTTGGTTTAAAGGCGCACAAGTTGTGGAGGACCAAGGACGGCGTTCTTTCGGGATCGAACTGGGCGCGCGATCCCAAGGTGCTGAAAGAAGACACGCCAAAATTTGACCCAAATAATAAGGAGAGTTCGCCGAACGCGCGGCGGGCACGGTGGGAAGAATTGTTGAAAGAAAACAAAGGAAAGATCGACGTCGCGCTGGCGGAAAAGATGCTGGGCGACCATACGGACACGGCTGAGAAAAAGGAAGAGGCCAACGAGCGCACGCTCTGCGGGCATGTGGATGGATCGCCGCGTGGCATCAAAGAGTGGGATTGGGAGCCTTACTATCCCGGCGGAGCCGTTCAAGGAAAAGCCACGGATAGCACGATGGCGAAAGAGATGCGGATTGTGGCTCGCATGGGACATCCCTGCGGTGGAGACTTTCTCGCCAAGCCGTTTCTCGCGGCTCATCCCGAGTATGCCTGGCAGGAACCTTACTTGCGGGATATGAAGGCAGGGCCGTGGACGGAGTTCCGGTCAGGCCAAGCCTCAAAGGAGTAAGACAAGCTTATAAGAATGCGGCTGTTGCCGCGCGCGAAATCACCGTCAAAGGGTAAGGAGCCAGGGGCGCTGCGTGGTTAATCCAGAGCCGGGTGATTCCCGCCCCGAGAAGCATCCCGGCGAGAATCAAGCCGATTACACCGAGCACAATCCATAAATCGGATTTTGAAAACGACAGGTGGCCCGAGCTTCGAGAAGATTCTTGCGCGGAATCAGCAGATGGTTCGGTCTCGATAAAGTGAGAACGGAAGGGCATGTCGGAGACCTCCGGCTGGACCAGGAGGGAGTAGCCCTTCCGAGGAATAGTCTCGACGTAGAGGGGCTTATCGGAGGAATCGCCCAGCGCCAGGCGGAGCTTATTGACGGTGGTATTTACGTTGGCGTCGTAATTTACGTGGGTATCAGCAGGCCAGAGGCGCATGCGCAGTTCTTCACGGGTAACGACTTCACCCGGCTTTTCAAGGAGGGTGATCAGTACCTGATAAACCTTACCCTGAAGCTTGAGCCGGGCACCGTTCCGGGTCACTTCCTGCCGTTGCTGATCAATCCGAAACGGTCCAAAAGTGATATAGCGGCCGGAGGATAGGAGTATCCGCTCCGAAGTCGTCGGTTCATCCGGCTCTCGCATGGAGATCACTTCCGGTAACATAGACGCCCACCCCTATCGTGTATAGACGTAAAGTCCACTAGAGGGTTTTCTATTTATACGAAAAAACTCACCTGTAGGTTCAATGAAGCCACGGGACGAGCCTGCACAGTTGCACGGGAATGGAAAGGAAGTCTCGAAATCGGGATGTTACAGAACGTGAATCTTCTGAATTTATGTAGTCCTTATATGAATTATTGGAATTTGCCCTGTTTCCGGAGTGCCGATTTGTGGCATAGCGCGTCCAAAACCCCAGATCAAGACCCTGCCATCCGAGGTGAAAAAAATGCCGCGTTTCATCTTGCTACATGCGGTGGGCGTTTTGCTTCTTCTGTCGGGGTGGGCGGTGGCTGTGGGGCAGCCGCCGCAGGCGTCTTCCCTATCTCAAGTGGCTTCCGAGGCGGCCGCGGCCTATGACGCAAAGAACTGGAGCGCATCCGCCAAGTTATACGGCCAAATCGTACAAGCGGCGCCTAATCCACGCGCGTGGTACCGATTGGGCGTGTCCTTAAATAAGACCGGGGAAAAGGACAAGGCCATCGAGGCCTTTGAGAAGGGCAGAGCGTCAGGCTTGGCCCCGCAATTCGCTGAACTTGGAATTGCCACGGTTTTCGCATCGAAAAAAGAGAAGGACAAGGCTTTTGAACATCTGGAAAGGGCGGCGCAAAATGGCCTGAGTCAACCCGACCAATTGTTGGCCGACACGGACCTGGCAGAGCTGAAGTCCGACGCGCAGTTTGCAAAAATCCTGGAGCACATAACGCGCAACCAGAAGCCCTGCGCTTATGCGGCGGAAAACCGGCAATTTGACTTCTGGCTGGGCGAATGGAGTGTGGTCACGAGCCAGGGAGAGACACCGGCGGGAGATAGTCGAATCGAATTGATCCTGGGAGATTGCGTGGTTCAAGAAAACTGGATAAGTGCGGGCAATATCGGATACTCCGGGAAGAGCTACAACATTTACAACACGGCGCTCAAGCGGTGGGAGCAATATTGGGTGGACAACTCCGGTGGCAACATTTTTTTCTATGGGGGATTGAAGGACGGAGCGATGGACTATTGGACGGATGAAATTCCGCAGCCGGACGGAACTAAGTTGAAACGACACCTGCAATTCATCAAGCTGGGGCCTGACAAGGTCAGGCAATTCAGCCAGGGTTCGAATGACGGCGGCAAGACCTGGTTTGTGGAGTACGACTTCACCTATAAGCGGAAAAAATAGGAGTCGAGGGTCTCGGAATACCCGGGGCATTCTTCTCTTGACACTATGGCGTCGTACGATATAGCGTATCACGACAGAAGTCTTCTTCTGGGAGAAGAACCATTGAGTGCTGCACAAAGCAATGCTGAACCGCTCGGGCCACTGACCCCGGCCATGTTCCATGTCTTGCTGGCGCTGGCTGGCGACGACCTCCATGGCTATGCCATTTTGAAAGAAGTGGAGTTGCGCACCGGCGGCAAGGTGCGGCTGAGCACAGGGACGCTCTACGGGATCATCAAGCGCTTGTTGGCGGATGGCATGATCGTTGAGCTGCGTTCACGGCCATCGGAAACAGACGACGAGCGGCGCCGTTATTACCGATTGACGTCACAAGGCCGACAGGCGGCCACTTCGGAAGCGGAACGGATGGATGAAATCTTGTCCATCGCGCGATCGAGGAATTTGTTGAAGAAACCCCGCACGGCGTAAAGAGATTTCCGGCGGCGCACAAGCGGCTTCAAGAAGCAGCGAGAGGTCGGAAGAGCGGTGCTGTGGTGGTGCCGCGGGAGGACACGATGGCAGCGGCTGATTCCAGAGCGACACGAATTTATCGAGCACTCCTGCGGCTTCTTCCGTTTGATTTTCGGAGCGACTTCGGCCCCGAAATGGAAACCGTTTTCCAGGAACAACACGAGGAAGCAGGGCGCCGGAACGGAACCACGGGTGTTCTGCGCTTGTGGTGGGAAACGATTGTGGGAATTTTCCGGACAGCGCCGGGTGAGCATATGGCGATGTTCCGCCAGGATGCTAGTTTCGCGCTGCGCATGATGCGCAAGAGCCCGGGATTCACGCTTGCGGCGATCGTCACGCTGGGTCTGGGAATCGGCGCCAATTCTGCGATCTTCAGCGTCGTGAACGCGGTGCTGCTTAAGCCGCTGCCGTATGAACACGGTGACCGGCTGGTGGTCTTGCAGCAGCGAATGGGAATGCTGAATCAGGGTTTCTCAGCTGCTGACACAAACGACTACCGGAGCCAAAGCCGTTCGCTCGACGGCCTTGTGGAATACCACAACATGAATTTTATTTTGCTGGGACGCAGCGAGCCGGAACGGGTGGAAACAGGAGTGGTTTCCTGGAATTTCTTCGACGTTTTCGGAGTAAAGCCGCTCTTCGGACGGACTTTCCGGCCGGAAGATGAGCAGCCGGGAGCGCCGGCTGTATTGATGCTCAGCTACGAATACTGGATCAAAAGTTTCGGCGGCGACCCAACAGTGGTTAGCAAGACGTTCAGCATGAACGACAAAATACATACGGTGATCGGCGTGCTGCCGCCGGTGCCGCAATACCCGGACGAGAACGATGTTTACATGCCAACGACCGCCTGCCCTTTCCGGTCGCGTCCTGCGACCGTCACTAACCGACAGGCGCGGATGGTGCAGGTTTTCGGGCGGATTAAGCCCGGAATGAGCGTGAGCCAGGCGCAGGCGGATTTGAGCGGAGTTGCAGCGAATCTGCAGAAGGCTTATCCGAAAGATTATCCGGAGGGAAAAGACTATTCAGTGAAGACCACGGCACTCGAGGAAGCGCTGACGCATAACGCCCGGCCGACGATGCTGGTGCTGCTGGCGGCAGCGGGCTTCGTTTTATTGATCGCGTGCGCGAATGTCGCGAACCTGAACCTCTCGCGGATGGTGAGGCGAGAGCGGGAGCTCGCCGTGCGCGCCGCGCTGGGCGCGGGACGCATGCGCATGTTCCGGCAATTGCTGACGGAGAGTTTTTTGCTGGCGGTGATCGGCGGCGGCCTGGGCCTGCTTTTTTCCTGGGGCGCGCTGAGTTTGCTAGTGAGTTTTGCCGCGCGCTTCACGCCTCGGGCGCGTGAGATTCACATGGACGCCTGGGTCTTGGGATTTACATTCCTGGTAGCCGTGCTGACGAGCCTGCTTTCCGGCACCGCACCGGCGCTGGCGGCTCGCGAGACCGTCGTCGGGACACTGAAGGAAGGTGGCGGACAGTCCACCATCGGGCGGGGGAAGCACCGAATGAGGAGCCTGCTCATTGTTGCGCAAGTAGCGGTTTCGTTTCTCCTGTTGATAGGCGCGGGGCTGATGTTGCGCAGCTTTGCGAAGCTGCAGCATGTGGACCCCGGCTTTCAACCGGAAAACGTGTTGACGATGGACGTTTCGTTGGACTTTGTTAAATACAACACCGGCGACAAGCAGCGCGCCTTTTTCGAGTCCCTGCTGGAGAAAATCCAGATGCAAAGCGGCGTCAAATCGGCAGCCGCTTCGATGATGATTCCCTTTACCGCCGGCATGACGATGACCGGTGATTTTCAGATTGAGGGACAAGCGCCCGCGCCGGGGCAGGCGTTGCCGAAAGCCGATTTCAGGATTGTAAGCCCATCGTACTTCGATGCGCTTCACATTCCCATTCTCAACGGGCGAGGATTCCTGCAAACCGACAGGCCGGGCAATCCGGACGTGGCGGTTGTGAATCGCAGCGCCGTGAACCATCTCTGGGGATCGCGAAATCCTGCCGGGACGCGCTTCTCCACCGATGGAGGAAAAACCTGGACCCAAGTGGTTGGAGTTGTGGGAGACATCAAACAGTACGGACTCGATAAAGACGTAGCAGATGAGATTTATGTGCCTATGGCACAAAATCCTATGATGCAGTCCAGCCTGGTGATCAAGACAGCGGTGGAACCTATGAGCATCGCGCGCGGCGTGATCGAACTGCTGCATGCCATTGATCCGAATCAGCCAGCGGCGCGGGTGCGGTCTCTTGAACAGGTACGCGCGGAATCTGTCGCGGCGCCGCGGCTGACTACTAATTTGCTAGGATTGTTTGCTTTACTGGCGTTAGCGATTGCGGCGACGGGCATCGGTGGGGTGATGGCCTTGGCGGTCGGCCAGCGAAGGCATGAGATCGGAGTGCGCATGGCCATCGGCGCGCGTCCGGCGGAAATTTTGCGCATGATTCTGGGGCAGGGCATGGCGCTGGCGCTGATCGGCGTCGCACTTGGCTTGTTCGGAGCGCTCTGGCTCACTCGCCTCTTACAGCAACTGCTGTTTGAAGTGGCGCCAACCGATCCACTGACCTATGTGGGAGTAGCGGTAGTGCTCGGGTTGGCCGCGCTGGTAGCCTGCTATGTTCCGGCGCGCCGCGCAGCCCGCGTGGACCCCATTATCGCGCTGCGCACGGAATAGCCGAGGAGGAGGGGATCCGGGCCCTAGGCCCGCGTCACTTCGAGGAAGCAACACAAACCCTATCGCGGACATGCTCCTCGACGGCCTTCGCGGCTTGAACCCATGCCTCGCGCTCCACGAGACTCATCCGTGAGAACTCGGGAGCCTTGACCACGCCGGGACAGTGCGTTTCCAGCACTCGCCAGTAGTTATCAAAAGCTATTTCACCTAGCCAAGCGTCTTGCATGGGAGCTATTTTCTGAAACGCCATTTTTGGGAACAATCCGGTAAATACCGCAATAAACCGGGGGTGAACGGCTTAAAAACGGTACTGTTACGCTCTTTCCGGCCAGGGTGGTTCGAGTGTCCCAGGTCTGCTAAACTGTATGTTGCTCGACCGCACCTGAGAATAACGGGCCCGCCGCTGCGCGGGGATACCCTTTCTGAGTAAATTTCGTCCGGGCCCCGACCGGGTCGGGGCTATTTTTGTCTTTAGATAGCCTAGACTCCGAGCGGGCTCGGGATACGGCAAGCAGGAATTATGAGTGCAAATATTCGTAACATCGCCATTATCGCACACGTTGATCACGGGAAGACCACCCTGGTCGACGCCATGCTCCGCCAAAGCGGGATTTTCCGCGCCAACGAGGCTCTCGTCGAGCGCGTGATGGACTCCAACGACCTGGAGCGCGAGCGCGGCATAACGATTCTCGCGAAGAATACCGCTCTTTTTTTTCACGACACGAAGATCAACATCGTGGACACCCCGGGCCATAGCGACTTTGGCGGCGAAGTGGAGCGTGCGCTGCGCATGGTGGACGGCGTTGTGGTGTTGGTGGACGCCAGCGAAGGGCCACTGCCACAGACGCGCTACGTTCTGCAGAAGGCGCTGGCCGCGAAACTGCCTCCGGTGATCGTGCTGAACAAGATCGACCGCGCCGATGCGCGTGCCAAGGAAGTCCTCGATGAAATTTACGATCTGTTCATCGATCTTGACGCTACCGAAGACCAACTCGATTTTCCGGTGATTTACACCAACGCGCGTGACGGCATCGCCATGAACTCACCCGATGGCAATTCCAAAGATTTGCTGCCGCTCTTCGAGGCCATCGTAAAGCACATCCCGGCTCCTCCGGGCGACCCGGAAGGAGTCCTGCAGATTCAGGTGATGAACCTGGACTACAGCGAATTCCTGGGACGCATCGCGATCGGGCGAGTGTTCAACGGGACGCTGAAGCGCGGCGCGGAGGTCGGTATCAGCAAGCTCGATGGCAAGCTGACCCCGACGCGCATCACCAAGCTGTATACGTTCCGAGGCTTGGAACGGGATGAAGCGCAAGCCGTCCCGGCAGGCGATCTCGTGGCCATTGCCGGCGTCGAGGGTATCCAGATCGGCGAAAGCATCACGGATTTGGCGAACCCCATGCCATTGGAGCCGCTGCTGATCGACGAGCCCACGCTGGCGATGATTTTTACGGTAAACAGCAGCCCGCTTTCTGGCAAAGAGGGATCCTTTCTCACTTCGCGCGACCTCCGCGATCGTCTGCAAAAAGAACTTCTAACAAACGTATCCATCCGCGTAGAGGACACGGACACGCCGGAATCGTTCCGCGTGCTGGGGCGCGGCGAATTGCAGCTGGCGATTTTGATTGAAACCATGCGGCGCGAAGGGTTTGAGCTGATGGTGGGCAAACCCGAAATTGTCGTCCGCACGGAGAACGGCAAAAAACTCGAGCCGCTGGAACGGCTGGTGATCGACGTGCCCGAGAATTTCATCGGGATCATCATGGAAACGATCGGCAGCCGGCGCGGCGAGATGCTAAAGATGAGCAATCACGGCTCCGGCCGCGTGCGCCTGGACTTCAAAATCCCTTCGCGCGGATTGATCGGGCTGCGCAGCCAGTTGCTCACGGACACGCGCGGAACAGCGCTAATTCATTCGATTTTCGAAGGCTGGATGGAATATGGCGGGGAGATGGCGCTGCGTCCGACAGGTGCATTGGTGGCGGACCGCGGAGGACCATCCACGGCTTTTGCGTTGTGGAACATTCAGGAGCGCGGCGAACTCTTCATCGGACCGGCCATCGAAGTTTACGAAGGCATGATCGTGGGCGAAAATTCGCGCGAGCAGGATATGGACGTCAACGTCACCAAGGAAAAGAAGCAAACGAACATGCGCTCGTCCAGCGCGGATGAAGCCATCCGCCTCATTCCGCACCGTGAGCTGAGCCTCGAGCAAGCCATCGAGTTTATGCAAGCCAACAAGCGCCCGCGCCGCTGGCAGGAAATCCGCGCCAGCCAGGCCACACCTTAATAGGACTGTCCGCTCAGCGCGCTGATTTCTCGAGCAATTCCGCCAAGTATTGTTTCCACACGACAGCCCTCGTATGCGTGCCATGGCCGCGCGTTTCGTCGCTGATGGGAAGCAAGACGAAGCGCGCGTTTTTCATTTTTTTGATTTCGCGGTCGGCGATGCCCAGTTCCGGTGGATTGATGAAGTCGTCCGCGGAATTGATATACATGACGTGCGCGGTGATTTTCTCGAGGCTCGGCGAGGGATCGTAGTTGCGCGAAGCATTGACCTGGTACAGCAGATCGTTGGCGTCCAGCCCGGCGAATCGCGCCTTGAAATAATCATCCAGATCTTTGTCCGCGGCGTCGCGCGTCGGATAGCTTTTCTGCATGTATAGGGGCGCGCTTCCAGCGATGAGGAGCAAATCGAGCGCCGTGCGCAGCGCCTCCTTGGGCTCTTCGAAATAGTCGCCTCCCTTCCATTCCGGATCGTTGCGAATCGCGTCCATCAACATCTTGCGCCAGATGCGGTTGCGTCCCGCGATTTGCACGGGCTGGCAAGCCATGGGCATCAGCGCATCCATGAAATCGGGGTAGGTTTCTCCCCACACAAACGAGTGCATGCAACCCATAGACGTGCCAAAGATGAGGCGCAAATGATTCACGCCGAGGCCCTCGCTGAGAAGCTGATAGTGCGCGGCAACCATGTCGTCGTAGTTATATTGCGGGAAATGAGCGTGCATCCCGTCGCTGGGCTTCGAAGATTTGCCGTGACCGATGCCGTCGGGAAGAATGATGAAAAAGCGATTCGTATCGAGGAGCTGTCCTGGACCAAACAATTCTCCGGCAAAGATAGGCTGCAAGAATTGGCTTCCTGAGCCGCCCGTGCCGTGAAGAATCAACACGGCGTTCGTCACACGGCCCTCCGCGTTGCGCACCGGTTTGCCAAGCGTTGTGTAATGTAGGCGCAACTCCGGCAGCGTTTCACCCGACCGAAATTTGAAATTTTTGACGACGAAATCGCCCTCGGTTGTCCCGGACCACTTAGCGACCTGCCCCCGCGCCGGTAGACTCGCCAGAAGTTGGACCGACGCTGTCAGCAAAACGAAACGAAATGCGCTCGCTCGCATAACGCACCTCACGCATCAGAGAATCTAACACGTTCGACGATTCCTTTTGCGGCCGTGGCTTTGCGGGAATAAATCCAAAGATGAACCAGTCTTTAACAAAGCCGTGGTCGGAAACAACGGATATGCAGGCGCGACCGCGTGCGAGGCGCTTAGCGACTTCGCGCAAGTTTCCGATCACGGTTTTCTCGCGCTCCGTTACTACTCCATCCTCCCCTTGAAACTAGTTCACTCCTGGCCGAGAATTGATGTAGAGTCATTGGCTCGAATGCAGCCGACTCCGAAAATGCTGCATTCAAAAGGCTTACGCGGCGGACAACCAGCCGGCGCCAGTTTTGTGCCCAAGGAGACTGATGGAATTCGCGAGCAATCGACCCACAGAAGGTGCGGCAGCCTCGTATCCCACCATCGCCGCGACGGCCACCGCGCTGCCGCCCCACACCATCACACGCGACGACGTAAAAGTGTACATGGGACGGGTGTTTGACATTCCCGAGCGCCGCCTTGAAGCGATGATGAGCATCGTCGACAACGCGCAGGTTCACGGAAAAGTGCCTCGAGCGCGCGGGCCTAAAACCCGAGGACATCGACATGATCATCACGGTGTCCTGCACGGGCTTCATGATTCCATCGTTGGATGCCCACCTCATCAACCTGATGGGATTCCGCTCCAATGTCCGGCGGATGCCGTTCACCGAATTGGGCTGCGCCGCGGGGGCCATGGCCCTGGGACGTGCCGCCGATTACTTGAAGGCCGAACCTGGCGGAAACGTCCTGATTATCGCCGTGGAGCTGCCGTCACTCACGTTCCAGCGCAAGGACATTTCCCAGGCAAACCTGATTTCTTCGATCCTTTTTGGCGACGGCGCCGCGGCCGTGGTTGTCAGCGGAAAACAAATGAAGGGGCCCAAGATTCTCGTCACGGAAACCTACACGTTTCCCGATTCGTTGGGCGCCATGGGATTTGATCTGCGCGATTCCGGATTCCACATCCTGCTGGCAAAGGACGTTCCGGAAATGATTGGCGGAAAGATCGGCGGCCTGGTACAGGGTTTCCTCGACCGCAACGGCCGGAAGCGCGAAGAAATCAAGGGCTGGATTCTGCATCCTGGCGGAGCGCGGCTGCTCGGCAACATCGAGACGGAGCTCGGCTTGTGCAAGTGCGACACCCAGCCATCCTGGGACATTCTCGGAAACGTGGGAAATCTGTCCAGCGCGACGATCCTTTTCATTCTCCAGGAGTGGATGGAAAAAAGACCGCTTAAGGCTGGTGAGTATGCGCTAGCGGCGGCGTTTGGCCCGGGCTTCAGCGCGGAATTTCTGCTATTGCAATGGAC
>WNFQ01003967.1_pt1 | contig 20042 bp, 22 predicted proteins | sample 5400171 | NCBI WGS metagenome assembly WNFQ01 (sample SAMN13153356, study PRJNA577476) | soil metagenome | isolation source: 20 cm soil under Madrone tree | place: USA:California | collected 2016-06-14 | reverse complement strand
GAGCCTTCTTCGCCCATGACCGCCGGCTCGACGATGTTGCGCGGCAGGTGCGGGGCGAACAGCTCGATGAACTCGTAGGCGTAGCGGCGCAGGTAGGCGCCGCGCTTGATTCCCAGGCGCGTGGTGCTCGGCTCGAACAGGTGGCTCGCGTCGATGGCGCGCAGCATGCGGTCGCGCGCCGGGTTGAACGCCATCTTGGCGAGGATGCCGATCCCCAGGCCCAGCTCGACGTAGGTCTTGATGACATCGGCATCCAGCGCCGTGAGCACCACGTTCGGATCCAGCCCCTTCGCTTCGAAGGCTTTCTGCACCAGCGAGCGATTGGCGAAGGCAAAGTCGTAGGTGACGATCGGGTACTGCGCCAGCTTCTCCAGCGTGAGCGGGCCGGCCTTGAGCAGCGGGTGCCGGGGCGGCACCACCACGCAGCGGTTCCACTGGTAGACCGGCATCGAGACGATGTCCGAGTACAGCGCGATCGCCTCGGTCGCCACGCAGAAGTCCGCTTCGCCGGCCAGCACCTGCTCGCAGATCTGCGTCGGGTTGCCCTGGTGGATGACCAGCTTCACTTTCGGATAGCGCCGCTTGAACGCCGTCACGGCGTTGGGCAGGGCGTAGCGCGCCTGCGTGTGGGTAGCGGCGATCGTCAGCGTCCCGAGCTTGTCGTTGGCGAACTCCTCGCCGGCGCGGCGCAGGTTCTGCGCCTCCGACAGGATGCGCTCGGCGATCGCCACCACCGCCTTCCCCGGCTCGGTGACCGCGACCAGGCGCTTGCCGTGACGCACGAACACCTGGATCCCCAGCTCGTCCTCCAGGGCCTTGATCTGCTTGGACACCCCGGGCTGAGAGGTATGCAGCGCCTCGGCCGCCTCGGAGACATTCAGGCCGCGGCGGGCGACTTCCGTCAGGCAGCGCAGCTGCTGGAGCTTCATATGCTATATATGCATAACATCCTAACACATTAGTCTTTTGAAAGAATAAGCCGGGCTTTTAGCATGGCTGGGATGTATCTCTACGACGAGATCGATCAGCGCATCGTCGACGACCGGGTGAAGCAGTTCCGCGGCCAGACGCGGCGCTTCCTCGCCGGCAAGCTGAGCGAGGACGATTTCCGCGCGCTGCGCCTGCGCAACGGCCTGTACATCCAGCGCTACGCGCCGATGCTGCGCATCGCGATCCCCTACGGCCTGCTCTCGACGCGGCAGCTGCGCAAGCTCGCCGACATCTCGCGCAAGTACGACCGCGCCTACGGGCACTTCTCGACGCGCCAGAACCTGCAGCTCAACTGGCCGCGCCTGGAGCAGGTCCCCGACATCCTCGCCGAGCTGGCGAGCGTGCAGATGCACGCCATCCAGACCTCCGGCAACTGCATCCGCAACATCACCACCGACCACTTCGCCGGCGTGGCGAGCGACGAGATCGTCGACTCGTTCGTGTGGTGCGAGATCATCCGGCAGTGGTCGACGTTCAACCCCGAGTTCAGCTACCTGCCGCGCAAGTTCAAGATCGCGGTGAACGGGTCTGTCGGGGATCGAGCCGCGGTCGCGGTGCACGATATTGGTTTACATGCCCTGAGAAACCCACAGGGCGAAATCGGATTCAAAGTCCTCGTCGGCGGCGGGCTCGGCCGCACGCCGATGATCGGCCACGTGATGCGCGAGTTCCTGCCGTGGCGGCACCTGCTGACCTATCTCGACGCGGTCCTGCGCGTCTACAACCGCTACGGGCGCCGCGACAACCTCAACAAGGCGCGCATCAAGATCCTGGTGAAGGAGCGCGGCCCCGACAAGTTCCGCGAGGAGATCGAGGCCGAGTGGGCGCTCCTGAAGGACGGCCCGGCGACGCTGATTCCCGAGGAGATCGAGCGCGTCCAGGCGCGGTTCACGCGGCCGGCGTACGAGAAATTCGAAAAATCGGGGTCAGAGCCCGAAAAATCGGGGTCAGACCCCAAGCAAGATAAATCGGGGTCTGACCCCGATTTTTCGACGCCGGCTTTCGCGGCGTGGGCGAAGCGCAACGTCCATCCGCACAAGGTCCCCGGCTACGCGGCGGTGACGCTGTCGCTGAAGAAGACCGGCGTGCCGCCCGGCGACGTCACCGCCGACCAGATGGACGCCATCGCCGGACTCGCCGACCGCTACTCGTTCGGCGAGCTGCGCGTCTCGCACGAGCAGAACCTGATCCTCGCCGACGTGCGCGCGCGCGACCTGGCGGCGCTGTGGCGCGAAGCGCGCGCGCTCGGCCTGGCGACGCCGAATGTCGGCCTGCTCACCAACATCATCTGCTGCCCCGGCGGCGATTTCTGCTCCCTCGCCAATGCCAAGTCGATCCCGGTCGCGCAGGCGATCCAGGAGAGATTCGACGACCTCGACTACCTGCACGAGATCGGCGAGCTCGATCTGAACATCTCCGGCTGCATGAACGCCTGCGGCCATCACCACGTCGGGCACGTCGGCATCCTCGGCGTCGACAAGAACGGGGAGGAGTGGTACCAGGTCGAGATCGGCGGGAACCAGGCCCCGGGTGCGCTGGGGAAAGTCATCGGGCCGTCGTTCGCGCGGGCCGACATCCCCGACGTCATCGAGCGCCTCATCGAGACCTATCTTGAGCGCCGCGACAGCGAAGCCGAGCGCTTCGTCGACGTGGTGCAGCGCATCGGCATCGAACCTTTCAAGGAACGCGTTTATGGCCACGCTGATCAAAGGGCGCCGGCTCGCAACCGAGAGCGCGCACTCGCCTGAGCAGGGCGAGGTCCTCACCCTGGAGCCGACCGACGATCCGGCGTCGGTCGCGGACCGGCTCGGCCGCGTCGCGCGCGTCGAAGTGAACTTCCCCAAGTTCGGCGACGGCCGCGGGTTCTCGATCGCGCGGCTGCTGCGCGAGCGCTACGGCTACCGGGGCGAGCTGCGGGCGGTGGGCGAGGTCGGGCGCGACCAGCTCTACTACCTGGAGAGCTGCGGCTTCGACGCTTTCCTGCTGCGCGACGGCGAGGACCCCGAAGAGGCGCTCGCCGCGTTCGACGACTTCAGCGAGTCCTACCAGGCTTCGGTCAAGCAGCCCCTTCCGCTCTTCCGCAGGCGAGCGAAGTGAGCGGAACCGTCTATCTCGTCGGTGCCGGGCCGGGTGCGCCCGACCTCCTCACCGTGCGCGCGGCCCGGCTGCTCGGCGAGGCCGATATTGTTTTCCATGATGCTTTGGTTCCCGAGGGAATACTTTCTCTTGTAAAGGGACAAAGAGTCGCCGTCGGCAAGCGCTGCGGCCGCCACTCGACCGCGCAGCGCTTCATCAACAAGCGGCTCGCCGATGCCGCCCATCGTCACCGCGTGGTGGTGCGGCTCAAGGGCGGCGACCCGATGCTGTTCGGCCGCGCGCATGAGGAGATCCGCTTCCTGATCGAGAATCGCATCCCGGTGGAAATTGTCCCGGGCGTTACCGCCGCGCTCGCCGCCAGCGCGGAAGCGAAGGTTTCGCTGACTCGCCGTGGTATTTCGCGCAGCGTGGTGTTCGCGACGCCGCGCGTCGGCGAGGACGAGGCGCCCTCCGGCTGGGTCGACGCGGTGCGCGCTGCGGACACCGCGGTGCTGTACATGGCCGCCGGGGATGCCGCAGCCATCAGGAATGAATTGCTCGCCCGCGGAATGCCGCGCAGCACGCCGGTGGCCGTCGCCGAAAGCGTTTCGTCCCCGCAGCAGCAGTTTTTCGCCGGCAAGCTCGGCGAGCTGCCGGAGCTCGCGGCGCGCTGCACCGGCGGACCTGCCTTGCTCCTGATCGGCGAAGTCTTTCGTCAGGCGCCGCGAAACATCGAGGTCCTCGACCTGATCGCGCGCACCGCGAGCCACAGGGCGTAGCAGCCGAGCACCACGAACCAGGCGAGCGACCACTCGGCGATCGACAGGCCGAGGAAGGTCCAGTCCACCGCCGCGCACTCGCCGCTGCCGGCGACGAGCTTCTTCAGCGCCTGCCCGAGCGGGAAGTTCTCCAGCATGAAGAACAGGTGCTGCAGCCATACCTGGCGCGACGCCGTCGCCGTACCGCCCGCCGCAAACAAGAAAGCCAGAGTTGCATAGACCACTACCCCGGTCCGCGCCGGGTTGTGAACGGCGGCGATGATGAGAACGACCCCAACGGCGTAGAAAAATCCGCGCTGCACCAGGCACAGCGGGCAAGGCTCCAGCCCGCGCGCGTACTGCAGGTAATAGCCGAAGCCCAGCAGCAGCGCGCACGCGAGCGCGCCGAGGAAAAAGGGGACAGACCCCATTTTTCTCCTCATTTTTCTCCCCTTGACGCCACCACCTTGCCCGCCGCCTCGCCGAAGCCGATCGTCGCATGGCCCTCGCGCGCGCAGCGGGCGCGCTCGATCACCTCGTCGCCATCCTCGATGAACGTGCGCGCTTCGCCGCCCGGCAGCTCGAGCGGCGCCTTGCCGCCCTGGGTGAGCTCGAGCAGCGAGCCGGCCGAGTCCGGCGCCGCGCCGGAGATGGTTCCCGAGCCGAGCAGGTCGCCGGGCTGCAGGTTGCAGCCGTTCGAGCTGTGGTGGGCGATGAGCTGCGCCGGCGTCCAGTAGGAGCTGTTGTAATTGCCGCGCGAGAGCCGTACTGGCGCATCGCTCCTGGGGGTGCGCAAGTACATCTCGACCTCGATCGACAAGCCGCCCGCGCGCGAGTCGGCTTCGTCGAACAGGTAGGGCAGGGGCTGCGGGTCGCCGGCCGGGCGCGCAAAGGCCGGACAGCGAAAAGGCGCGAGCGCTTCGAGGGTCACCACCCATGGCGAGATCGTGGTGCCGAAGCTCTTGGCGAGGAACGGGCCGAGCGGCTGGTATTCCCAGGCCTGGATGTCGCGCGCCGACCAGTCGTTGAGGAGCACGACGCCGAAGACGTGGTCGAGAGCCTTCTGCAGCGGAATGCGTTTCCCCAGCGAATTTCCCGGGCCGACGACGAAGGCGAGCTCGGCCTCGTAGTCGAGGCGCCTGCTCGGGCCGAAGGAAGGGCTCGCCTGGTCGGGAGATTTTGTCTGGCCGCTGGGGCGTATGACCGGAGTGCCCGAGACCACCACCGACGAGGCGCGGCCGTGGTAGCCGATCGGCAGCCACTTGTAGTTCGGCAGCAGCGGGTTGTCGGGGCGGAACAGCCGGCCGACGTTGGTGGCGTGGAACACCGAGGTGTAGAAGTCGGTGTAATCGCCGACCGCCACCGGCAGGAACAGCTCGGCGCGCTTGATCGGCACCAGGTGCTTTTGAAATAACTTACCCGGCCTGGAAAGCGCTTTTGAGATTTCCCTCCGCAGCTTTTTCCAGGCCGGCCTTCCCATCGCCGCGATGCCGTTCAGCGTCGGCCCGCTCTTCAAGCCGAGCGCGGCGAGGTCGAGGATCTGGTCGCCGATGGCGACGCCGGCGCGCCGCTCCTCCTTCGAATTTTTGCGCCTGAAGATGCCGAACGGCAGGTTCTGGATCGGAAAGTCGCAGCCGGGCGCGTTCGCCGACTCGACCCAGCTCCTCAAATCGGGATCGTGCGTCTCGTCCAAAATGGGGACAGACCCCATTTTTCTCATTTGGGAGAAATGGGGTCTGTCCCCTTTTTGAACCCGTCCCAGACTTCGTCGTAGTCCTTCTGCAGCTCGGGCGCGCTCAGCGCGAGCCGGGTGGGCCGCCACACCCAGCGCGACTCCCACATGAAGGCGAGGGTGTCCTCGATCTTCTGCGGCTTGAGCTCGGCCGCCGAGGCCTTGTCGAAGGTCGCGCGGTCGGGCCCGTGCGCCGCCATGCAGTTGTGGATCGAGACGCCGCCGGGAAGAAAGCCGCTCGCCTTCGCATCGTAGACGCCGTGCACGAGGCCCATCAGCTCGCTCATCACGTTCCTGTGGAACCACGGCGGCCTGAACGTGTGCTCGGCCACCTGCCAGCGCGGCGGGAAGATGACGAAGTCGACGTTGGCCACGCCCGCTTGCCCGGAAGGCGAGGTCAGGACGGTGAAGATCGACGGGTCGGCGTGATCGAAGCTCACCGTGTTGATCGTCATGAAGCGCGCGAGATCGTACTTGTACGGCGCGTATCGGCCGTGCCACGCCACCACGTCGAGCGGCGAGCGGCTCCACTCGGCGGCCCACAGCCCGCCCATGAACTTGTTGACCACCTCGCACTTCGCGTCCTGGTCCTCGAACGCCGCGACCGGCGCGAGGAAGTCGCGCGCCTGCGCGAGGCCCTGCGCGCCGATCAGCCCCAGCTCGGGCAGGCGGAACGGCGCGCCGTAGTTCTCGCACAGATAGCCTCGAGCCTGCTTCTCGAGCAGCTCGACCTTGAACTTGATGCCGCGCGGAACGACGCCGATCTCGCCCGGCGCGACGCAGAGCCTTCCCAACTCGGTGAAGATCAGGATCTCGCCGAGCTGCGGGACGAACATCAGCTCGCCGTCGGAGTCGACGAAGTAGCGGGCGCTCATCGAGCGGTTGGCGCGATAGATGTGGACCGCCGCGCCGGCCTGCGCCGCCGGCTCGCCGCTGCCGGCGAGAGTTATCAATTCGTCCAGAAAATCGGCCGGGGTGTTGGGAATCGGCAACGGATTCCAGCGCAGCCGGTTGGGCGGCGTCTCGACTTCGTCGAACGGCCCCGAGCGGATCGCCCGGTCGTCGACGCGCCGGAACGGTGCGTGCATCGCCGAAGGACGCAGCCGGTAGAGCCAGGCCGAGAGGTTCTCGGCGCGCGGCGCGGTGAACGAAGTTCCGGAAATCACCTCCGCATACAAGCCCTTGGGCGGCCGCTGCGGCGCGTTCTGCCCGACCGGCAATGCGCCGGGGACCGCTTCGGTGCTATGCACGTTGCCGAAGCCGCTCTGGTACTCGAGAACCGGTCTGGTCGCGTTTTGCGGCGCGCTACGGGCAGGGGCGGTGACGATCATGCGCTTAGGCTCCTATCACTAAATCCCCGGCATCAGCCTTGCGGTGCGCTGTCGATATTCTGCGTACTCCGGAAATGCAGCGGCCAGAACCTTTTCCTCCTCACGCATGCGCCAGAGCTGCAGGCAGAACTGTATAGCCACCAGCGCGAACGCCGCCGGTATCCGATATAGCAGGAGTACCCCGATGGTGGCAATCGCCTCGCCGAGGTAGAGCGGATGGCGGACGCGCGCGTAGAGGCCCTCGGTCACCAGCCGGCGCGCCTCGGGCAGGATGGAGAGCGAGCGTCCCAGTTGCATGAGGGCCACCGCGCACAGGAAATGGCCGGCAAGCAGCGAGCCGAGCGCCGCGCCGTCCCATGCCGGATCCGGCTCGGCGCGCGGCAGGAGCAGGAGCGCGTGAAGCAGGAGGAAACCGGCGAGCGCGGCGAAGCGCGGCGCCCAGCCGTCGGCCTTGCGAACTGCCCTGCGCCGCGCGATCGTCATCACTGCGATCAGGGCGAGAAACAACATGGTTGCTACGTGCGCGGCGATGTACAGCGTCCCCTGCGCGCTGTCTAGACCTTGCCATTCGCGCACCAGGAAATACGCGGCGAAGGCCGTGAGCGGCAGCCGCATGACAGCGTCATAAAAAATTGGTAAAAAATTGGGGACAGACCCCATTTATTTTCTAGAAGCATGGCGTCCACGCCTGCGGCACCGCTTCTGTGTCAGCGATTGCTAAGCGGCGCGCCCGGCGGGGTTGGGAACGTACCGAGCTTTCCGCCGAGCGGGGCGCCGGGAGCGACGGCCGCCCAGCCGCCGGAGCTCGAGCTCTGTGGCGCGGCGGCCTGCTGCGACAGGCTCGCCAGCGGGAGCGACGACTGCTCGCCGCTCGCCAGATAGGTCACGTCGATGCGCTCGTCCTGGACGGCGTCGATTCTGAATCCCTCGAGCACGTCTCCCGCCTTGATGGGGAAAACAGCGTCGCCGCGCGACAGGTAGACCTTGGCTGGACCGCGGCCTTCCTGGAACCAGCCTGCGTACTTGAAGGGGAACGGCGGCGCGACAGGCTTCTCCGGAATCGGTGCTGCTTGCACTTGCGTCGCAGGCGCTGGCGCCGGCGCGCGCCCGGCGAAAGGATCGCCCGCCATCTTGCGCGCCAGCGGGGCCCTGCGAGCGTTTGCCAGCAGGTCCGCGAGGCTGTCTCGCGCCGGAGCGACAACCGCAGGCGCGCCCTGGGCTGGCGGTGACGCGACCGGCGCCGGGACGTCGCGCTCCTCCGGTCCGCTAAAGTGGACCGCGGCCGCTACGGCGCCAACGCCGATGACTGCCCACCCTGCAAGGGTCTTGGAGGTGGGGATCCACATGCAGAAAGTATAGTCGTCTGTTCGGGCCGGTTACTATCACGCGCAATAAGCGCGATTTTCGCGCCGCGGAGCTGAAATTCGAGAACCTGGCAGTGCTGACGCCTGCCGAATGCTTGAGGAGAACTACATGGCAGCCCTGATCATCCGCCTTCCCGACGGCAAACGCGAGCGCCTGAAAGACCTCGCGCGCGCGCAAGCAGAGCGTGACCAAGCTCTTCGATGAGATGGCCACCGTGCTGCTGGCCGAGTACGACGCCGAAACTCGTTTCCACGTGCGCGCGGCGCGTGGTGCGGGCAAGACCGGGCGCGGGCTGCGACTGCTGGCGAAGGCCCGCGGCGAAAGGAAAATGCGGCGCTCCGGCTGAGCAGCCTGCGCCAGGCGCGCGGGTGCGGTGCCGAAATGAGTCTCCGCGAGGATGCCGATTCAGTATTGTGTAGTCGTTGAGCTGCCGCCGCTGCGGGACGCTACTGCGGCCGTCGCCGCGCCAACCCCGACCGCCGTCCCTGTGCTCACGCCGGCAGCCGCACCGGTCGCCTCGCCAGCTCCCGCCGACACGCCGCCTGCGGTCCCCGCAGCAGCGCCGACCACTGCTGCCGCGCTGAGATTGCTGAATGCCGCTGCTGCGGCTGCCGGCAGCGTCGAAGCCGGAATCGCACCAGCAAGCTCCGCAGACGCGGGGACCATTCCGATGCTCCCTGCGCGGAACGCCACCGCTCCGGCGGCATTGGTCGCAGTGACCGCGCCTTCGAGGACCGAGATATACGCCGGGTTCACGAGCGCCACCATGAAGTCGGTGCCGCGGATGCCGATCGTCGCCTGGGGAGTGCGCAGCGCGGCCGCCTGCCGGTTGCGCGTCGCGATTGCGCCCGAGACTATTCGAAGCGCGCCTTTGAGCAGGGCGAAAACAGAGCGGTCCATCGTCGGATCTTCTTCCAGATAGCGAAAATCGACGATGCGGAAATGGGTGCTGTGGTTGAGGACCACCCGCTGGCCGTCGTCGAAGCGCAGGATCACCTGCGCACCGTGAGCGGCAGCCGCATTGCCGCATCGTAAAAAATAGGGGTCAGATTCCAGATCACTTCATTCGAGTTTCGAAAAATGAAAAAAAGGGGACAGACCCCTATTTTTCCTCATTCCAGCCGTCGCCGCGCAGCGACAGAACGGCGCCAAGCGCGCAACGCGCGGCGCTTCGCCAACTTTGTCCTCGCCGCCGGGCCGCGAGTTGCTTACCTTGCAAGCGAGGAGCCCAAACATGAGCGACGCTACAGTCCTTTTCGCCGACGTGAGCGGCAGCACGCGGCTGATCGAAACGGCAGGGGATGCGGTGGCGCTGAAGGCCATCGCGCGCTGCATCGAGCGGCTGCGCACGGCCGCGGAGTCGACCGGCGGCCAGGTGGTGAAGACGATCGGCGACGAGGTGATGGTGCTCTTCCCGACGCCGGACGCGGCGGTGCAGGCGGCGGCGAAGATGCACGCCTCCATCAACGCGCTGCCCGCGGTCGGCGACACCAAGCTCGGCGTGCACGTCGGCTTCCACAGCGGGCCGGTGATCCAGGTGGAGAAGGACGTGCTCGGCGACACGGTGAAGCTCGCCGCCAAGCTGGTCGAGCAGGCGCAGAAGGGCCAGACGATCACCTCGCAGCAGACCGCGGCGCTGCTCAGCCCGGCGCTCAAGCCCTACTCGCACGAATTGCGCGAGCTGGCGGTTAGGGAGCAGGGCGACGGCGTGTGGCTGTGCGAGATCGTGTCGCAGGCCGCCGCGACCGCGATCGTGCGGCTCACCTACCGCGACCAAGCGGTCGAATGCACGCGCGAGCATCCGTCGGTCGTGATCGGGCGCGAGTACGGCTGCGGCGTGCTGGTGGCCGACCGCACCGCGTCGCGCAAGCATTGCACGATCGAGCTGCGCGGCGGGCAGTTCGTGGTGCAGGACCACAGCACCAACGGCACCTACGTCACCGTCGACAGCGAGAAGTCGGTGCTGCTCAAGGGAGACGACCTGGCGCTGCGCCGGTTCGGCTGGATCGGCTTCAGCGACGTGCGCTACGCCGGCTCGGACGTGGTGCAGTTTTCCTGCGGCTAGTCCCGCGTGAACGCGACGGTCCTGTTCGCGGACGTCAGCGGCGCCGCGATTTCTAACTGCATCGAGCCCCTGCGGAAGGCCGCGGAGTCTACCGGCGGGCGCGTCGTGAAGCTGGTCGGCGACGAGGTGATGGTGCTCTTCGCCACGCCGGATGCCGCCGCCCAGGCGGCCGCCAGGATGCATCAGTGTATCGAGGCCCTGCCCGCGGTCGCGGGCGCCGGGGCCGCGCTTCGCGTGGGGTTCCACAGCGGGCCGATCATGCGGTCCGACCGCGACGTGGTGGGCGACACGGTGAAGCTCGCGGCCAGGCTGGTGGAGCAGGCGCAGAAGGGCCAGACCCTCACTTCGGGGCAGACCGCGGCCCAGCTCAGCACCGGCATGCGGCCTTTCCTGCGCGACCTGCAGCGCGTGGCGCTCACCGACAGGTCCGAGACCATCCGGCTGTGCGAGATCCTCAAGACCTCCCTGAACGGCGCCGCGCGGGCGCAGGAGGCCAGGGCGAGGACCATGGTGCGGCTCGCCTACGCCGACCAGGTGGTGGTCTGCTCACGCGAAAACCACCCGAAAATCGTGATCGGCCGAGGCAGCGCCTGCGACCTGGTGATCGCCGACGAGCTGGCGTCGCGGCAGCACTGCACTCTGGAAGCGCGCGAGGACGAATTTTTCCTGCTCGACCACAGCAGCAACGGCACTTACGTCACCGTCGAGGGCGAGCACGAAATCCTGCTGAACGGCGAAGGGCTGGCGCTCGCGACCCACGGCTGGATCGCCTTCGGCCATCCGCACGGCGGCGCCGCCGGGGCGGTGGAGTTCTCGGGCAGCTAGAAAAAAATCGGGATCTGACCCCGATTTTCAGCTCGGCGGGAAGGCCAGCAGCAAGCCGACCAGGCCGAGCGCGAGGAACACGGCGAGCAGGCCGACGATGACCTCGAGCGCCGTGACCGACGGCTCGCCGCCGCCATCATCCACCAGCGTCTCGTCGAACCGCGGATAGCTGCGTCCGATCTTCCCCATGCCGGCGCTCCCCTCAAGCTTGTCGTCGTTGCTGGCCATGATCCTCATCATCGGCCAGCGCCGGGATGCAGGGAGGAATCTGAAAAACTCTGACAAAAAATCGGGCTCTGACCCCGATTTCGGAAGAAGGCCGCGGGCTCAGCGCCCGCGGCCCCTCCGTCCTCCCCACTCCCCTTAATCGCACGAGCCGCGATGCTGGCATGGAGACGCCGCGCCCTCAATCGGACGAAAGCATGAGAAGAGGCTTGTGCCGAATCTCCAGCCTTACTGGATGACCGTGGCGTGATTCCCCGCGCCGCCGCTCTGCGAGACGTTCGCGACGTTGTGGGCCCGAGTTCTGCGTCACCGAAGCGACGTTGTGGCTCGACGCGGTGCCCAGTCCCGACTGCGTGATGGTGGCCACGTTGCCCGAGTTGTGCTGCAGGATGGTCGCGTCGTTCCATCGGGCACAGGCATGACCGCCGCCGGGGCGGCGGTCATGCGAAAGGGCGAGAACGCTGCGCTGCTACTGCCGGATCGTCGCGGTGTTGCCGGCGCCTCCTGCCTGGCTGATCGACGCCGTGTTGTTCCGGGTCCCCTGGTTGATCGAGGCGACGTTGTGGGCGCCGCTCGTGCCCAGGCCGGACTGGCTGATGGTGGCGACGTTGACGGACGCGGGCTGCAGGATGGTGGCGTCGTTCCAGGTCCCGCTCTGCGTCACGGTGGCGTTGTTCATGCCGATGGCGCCGTCCTGGGTCACGCTCGCCGTGCTGTCGCTCGCGTGGTTCTGGTTGACGAGTGCAGTCTCCGCCGTGGAGGTCTGGGTAATGGCGGCCGACGAGCGCTGCGACACCCCGGTCTGGTTGATGGTCGCGACGTGCAGGTTGCCGATCTGGCTGATCGTCGCGCTCGCACCGTCGCCGAGGTGGCCCCCCGCGTTGGTGCCGACCTGGTTGATGGCGGCGTTATTGTCGTTGCCGTTCTGCGTGATCGCTGCTGTCGCGCTGTTGGAGAAGCTCGCGAAACCCGAGCTCGGCCGCTGGCTGACGCTCGCGACGTTGTTGTTGCCCGTCTGCCCGATGCTGGCGCTCGCGGAGAACGCGTCGTCCTGGAAGACCGTCGCAGTGTTGCTCCCGCCCGCCTGGTTGATGCTGGCGTTCATCGACAAGCCTGAGAACTGCTGCGTGATGGTCGCGACGCTGTCGTTCCCGGCCTGGTTCACGGTCGCCTGGACGTTGTTGACGAAATCCTGGCTGATCGTCGAGCTGCTGTTCTTCGTCGGGTAGCTGGTCTGGTTGATCGTCGCGTCACTGTTGAACGAGCTCGTCTGGCCGATCGTCGCGGTGGCGTGGCCGCCGTCGCCCAAGGGGGCGCTCGTCCCCTGCTGATGGATCGTGGCGGTGTTCGAGCTGCCCAGCTGCGTGATGCTCGCCTGGTCGCCGTCGGCCCACACGTTGCCTGGATTGGTGGGGGTCGGGAAATCCTGGGTGATGCTGGCGTTGTTGCTGGTCCCGTTTTGATTGATCGTGGCGCTGGCGTTGTCGAGGCCGCGCTGCGTGACCCCCGCCTGGTTGCTGTTGCCGATCGAGTTGATGGTGGCGTGGATCGCGATCGTGCCGCTGCCGTTGTCCTGCACGATGCTGCCGGCGTTGTTGTTGCCGTTCTGCATGATGTCCGCGGTGGCCTTCCCGACATGCGTGCTCTGGTCGATGCTCGCGGTGTTGCCGCTGCCGGTCTGGTCGATCGATGCCTCGTTGCTCCCGGCGAACGCCGCGCCGCCGTAGGCGAGCGCGAGCGCGAGAGCAATGGCGTTCAGCTTCATGGTATAGCGCGTTTTCATTTCCCTTCTCCCCTTTGGTTAAGTTCAAAACCCATAAACCCCCCTTACTGCGGGTACTGCAGAACCTCCTCGGCCACCAGCTTGGGGCCGTCGAAGACCTTGACCGTGACGACGTAGCGATCTTGCGGCGTCACGCTGAAGCTGAGCATCGAGAGCCTGGCCGAGCCGCTGTCGCCCACCGCCACCCGGCCGCCCTGCGAGGTGTTCGACACGCCGGCCGCGCCGTGCCGGCTCGAGACCATCTCGTAGCGCAGGGCGGCGCCCGCCGGGGCGGCGATGTACGGCGTCACCGTCAGCGTGCTGTCGTGCCTCGAGAAGTCCACGCGCAGCCTGTAGCCGGGCTCGTCAGCCATGACGCTCGTCCCTGCGAGAAACAGCGGTATGAAAAGCGCGGCTCGCATTCTCAATTGCGCTGAAAGACACGCGCGACCTGGTTGCTGCCGTTCTGCGTGACGCTGACGCGCAGCCCGAATCCCATCTGCAGGATCTGCACGTAATTGTTGAGGCCGTTCTGCGCGACCTGCGCGGCGTTGAAGGCGCCGCCCTGCGCGATCAGCGCCCGGTTGCCGTCGCCGACCTGGACGAGCGAGATGCTGTTCCGCACCCCCGCCTGCAGCAGCACGGCGTAGTTCGCCCTGCTGCTCTGGCTCGCGTTGAGCTGGTTGTAGCCGCCGAATTGCAACGCGACGGCGCGGTTGTCGTTGCCGTTCTGGGTGATGGTGGCCTGGTTGTGGCCGAGCTGCGGCACGGGCGGCCGGTGGCCGCCGAGCTCGGGGAAGCCCGAGCGCCAGTCGAACTCGCTGAACGGAGCGAGATCCTTCGGAAAATCATCGGCGAGCGCGTGGCTCGCGAACAACGCGCACCCTAGCAGCAGCCCCCTAAGCATCCCCACCCCTTCACTTCAATCTTGTTGTGCGCAGATGCTGGCAGGCGGCTGGCGTTCGCTCAATCGGCTGAAAGCATGAGGGAGGACAGCCTCAGCAAAAAGCATGAGGCGCCTCATTCGGAATATGTAAACGTTCGTCAGCCGTGCGTAAGCGTGACCGCGCGCTGGCATGCTTCGCATCTTTAGGGGGGTCGCAGGAGTGGGGGACCAGGCATCGCACGTCGCGCTCGGGCGCAGCGTGATCATCGTCGGCACGGGCAGCCTGCAGAACAAGCTGCTCGCCAATCTCATCGAGCAGAGGACCGGCCACGCCTGCGGCATCAGGGCGGCGGACCGGCTCAACGGCTTTCCATCGTCCACCGCGCTGATGCTGATCGACGCGGCCGAGTTCGCGGCGCGCATCCAGGCGCTCAGCGCGAGCGGCCTGTTCCAGAGCATCGCGGTGATCAACGCCGATGAGCAGTTGCCGCTCGACCTGCTCGTCGCCTGCCCGGGCGTGAAAGGCGTGTTTTTCACTGAAACCTCCGAGGACGCGCTGATCAAGGGCATCGAGGCGATCTTCCGCGGCGAGTACTGGCTGCCGCGCCGCGTGCTGGCCGCGCACCTCGAGCGCACGCGCACGGTGCAGGTTCCGATGTCCCAGGAGGCGACGCTGCTTACGCGGAAGGAAATGGAGACGCTGCGGCTGCTGGCGACCGGCAGCAGCACCGAGCACATCGCGCATGAGCTGAACGTGAGCCCGCACACGGTGAAGACCCACATCTACAACCTGTTCCGCAAGATCCGGGTCAGCAACCGCGTGCAGGCGGTGCACTGGGCCTCGCAAAACTTGGTGATCCCGGGCGTGCGGGTGCTCCGCTAGCCCGTGCGCGCCATGGCTCTCTCGTTTCTGCTGGCGTGCAGCGCTGCGGCGTGGGCGCAGGACGCGGAGGAGGACATCGACCGCGACCTGCTCGACGAATCGAAGCTGCGCAGCCTGGAGCAGGCCTCCGGCTTCATCGTCGACCGCACCCTCACCAACTTCGGCGGCGAGTTCGTGCGCGCGTTCTCGCAGGCGTGGCGCGAGCTGCCGGGCACCAACGAGATCGACGTCACCGTCGTCGAGAAGCCCTCGGCGCGCTACGGCAGCCTGGTGGTGGTCGAGCACAACAACCGTCCGGTGGTGCGCGCGTTTCTCTACGCCGGGCGCTCCTCGACGGTGCGGCCGATCGCGGTCGCCGCCGCCGAATACGTTGCAAAACAGGTCGCCGACGAGGCGCTCGCCGGGCTGCTGTTCGAGGACCCGGATTTGGCAAAGGAAGGGTTCTGAAATGCCCAAGCATTTATATCTAGCGCTCGCGCTCGCGTTTCCGGCCGCAACTGCCGCCGGCGAGCTCGTCTACCAGCCGGTCAACCCGTCGTTCGGCGGCAGCCCGCTGAACGGCCCGAACCTGCTCAACTCGGCCAACTCGCAGAACAAGCTCACCACCGATCCCAACGCGCAGTCGCTCTTCGGCCGCACCGCGCAGAGCCAGCTCGATCTCTTCAACCAGCGGCTGCAGTCGCTGATCCTCGACCGCATCGCCACCTCGCTCTCGAGCAGCCTGTTCGACTCGAGCGGCGCCCTGAAGCCGGGACGGGTAGAGACCAGCACCTTCCTCATCGACATCCTCGATCAGAACAACGGCACCCTGCTCATCACCACCACCGACAAGACGACCGGCGCTTCGACCTCGTTCGAGATCTCGAAATGAAGTCATCCGGATACATAGTCCTGCTGTCCTTGCTGACCGCGTGCACCAGCGCGCGCGACCCGTCGCCGACCTCGTGGAACCCCCCGGTGCTGACGCCGGTGTCGGACACCGGCCGCGACCTGGTGCGCCTGCCGCCGCCCAAGGGCAGGATCGTGGCTTCGGTCTACGGCTTCCGCGACCAGACCGGGCAGTACAAGCCGGCGCCAGACAGCTCGTTCTCGACCGCGGTCACGCAGGGCGCCGGCGCGATGCTGGTGAAGGCGCTCGCCGACTCGGGGTGGTTCGTGCCGGTGGAGCGCGAGGGCCTGCAGAACCTGCTCACCGAGCGGCGCATCGTGCGCGCGCTCGACACCCGCCCGGCCGGGGCGAAGCCGGCCCCCGACACGCTGTCGGGCCTACTGCCGGCGAGCGTGCTGCTCGAGGGCGGCATCGTCGCCTACGAGCAGGATGCGCGCACCGGCGGCATGGGCGCGCGCTACTTCGGCCTCGGCGCCTCCGACCAGTACCGCACCGACCAGGTGACCATCAACCTGCGCGCCGTCGACATCAGGACCGGGCGCATCCTGGTGACGGTGTCGACCACCAAGACCATCTATTCGTACAAGCTGTCGGCGGACCTGTTCCGCTTCGTCAGCTTCAGGCGCCTGCTCGAGGCCGAAGCCGGCTACACCACCAACGAGCCGGCGCAGCTGTGCGTGCGCGACGCGATCGAGGCGGCGGTGATCCATCTCGTCATCCAGGGCATCCGGGAGAAGCACTGGGCGCTCAGCAACCTGGCGGACCTCAATTCGCCGATCTTCAAGGCCTACGTCAATGCGCAGCGCGCCTACCTGACCGGCGCGGAAGCCGAGCGGATGATGGGCGACCAGCCGCATCAGAGCCCGTCCAACTGAAAATCGGGCTCTGACCCGATTTCGTGAAAATCGGGCTCTGACCCCGATTTAGGAGTAGGGTGGCGCGAGATCAGGGGAGGCCGCCATGCGCCTGGCATCGTCTGTCTTCGCCGCTATCGCGGTTTCGCTCGCCGCCGCCGCGTGGGGCCAATCGAAGAACCTCGCCCCGGGCTTCACGAGCCTGCCCAAAGGCGCCAGCGTGGTGATCATGCCGACGGACATCGAGCTGTTCTCGATCAGCGGCGGCGGGGTGCTGGAGCCCAAGGCCGACTGGACCGAGGCGGCGACGCAGCATTTCAAGACCGCGTTGCGCGACAAGAAGCAGAAGCTCGGCTTGCGCGCGCTCGAGCTCGCGGAGAAGGATGCCGACGAGCTCACCGAGGTGAACACGCTGCACGCCGCGGTAGCGCGCGCGATCGCGCTGCATCATTTCGGCGTGCAGTTGCCGACCAAGGAGGGCAAGCTCGACTGGTCGCTCGGCGAGCCCGTACGGGCGATCAAGAAAGTTACCGGCGCCGACTACGCCCTTTTCAGCTGGGTGCGCGACAGCTATGCGAGCGCCGAACGTCAGGCGGCGATGGTCGTGCTCGCCTTCGTCGGCGTCGGCCTGGGCGGCGGCATGCAGGTCGGCTACGCCTCGCTGGTCGATCTCAACACCGGCCAGGTGCTGTGGTTCAACCGCCTGCTGCGCGCGCGCGGCGACCTGAGGGAAGCGGGCAAGGCGGCCGAGACGGTAGAGGCGCTGCTGGAACAATTCCCGGTCGCGAAATGAGGCGCCGGGATTTTCTCGCCGGCGGCTGCGCCTGCTGCGTTGGCGGCCTCGTGCCAGGTCTGGCCACGGCGCAGGCCGCCTGGGAGATCCCGGCGCGGTTCGCGCGGCCCGACGCGGGCAGCGACGAGGGCGGGCTGTGGTCGATGATGGACCGCGAGGAGGTGCGGCTGCGCAAGAGCCCCTTTTCGCTGCGCGACCCGAAGCTGCAGGCCTACGTGCAGGACATCGCCTGCCGCCTCGCCGGCGAGCATTGCCTCGACGTGCGCGTGCATCTCGTGCGCACGCCGCTCTTCAACGCGTCGATGGCGCCCAACGGCATGATGCAGGTGTGGAGCGGCCTGATGCTGCGCGTGGACAACGAGGCGCAGCTCGCCGCGGTGCTTGGCCACGAGATCGGCCACTACCTCGCGCGCCATTCCGTCGAGCGGCTGCGCGACGCGAAGTCGCGCAGCGCGTTCGGCATGTTCATCGGCATGTTCGGCGCGGTGGGCGCGGTGGGCCAGCTCGGCCTGTACGCCGGGATGTTCGCGTACTCGAGGGAGCACGAGAGCCAGGCCGACAGCATCGGCGTGCTCCTGATGCGCAAGGCCGGCTACGACCCCGGCGAGGCGGCGAAAGTGTGGGAGAACCTGCAGCTCGAGACCAAGGCGCGGCCCGACGGCGACGCCTCGCGCAGCCCGTTCTTCGCGACGCATCCGCCCGCGGCCGATCGCCAGCAGGCGCTGGCGGAGCTCGCGCGGGCGTCGCCCGGAGGCGCGGCGAACGAGGCGCAATGGCGCGAGGGCGTGAAGCCGTTCCTGCGCGACTGGCTGCACGAGGAAGTGAAGCGCGGACAGCACGAGGAAAGCCTCGCCTTGCTCGGCCGCATGATCGCGCGCGCGCCGGCGCTCGCCGACTACCGCTGGGCGCGCGGCGAGGTGTACCGCCTGCGCGCCAGGGAGGGCGACCTGGACAGCGCCGTCACGGAGTATCTCGCGGCCATCGCCGGCGGCGGCGAGCCGCCGGACACGCATCGCGGCCTCGGCATGATCTACCGCGCCCGTCGCCAGTCGCCCGAAGCGAGGACCAGCTTCCAGCGCTATCTCGAGCTCGCGCCGGAGGCGCCCGATTCCGCCCTGATCAAGAGCTATGTCGAGGAGCTGCGCACATGAGGACCCTGCCGATAGCGGCGCTTTTTTTTCTTCTAGCCGGCTGCGCGAGCGTCGCGAAAGTGGAAAGCGGCGAGCGCGGCCTGGGCGAGCGCATGCTCGTCTCGCTCGACGGTCCCTGGAACAAGGTCAGCGCGCCGGACCGGGGGCCGGCCGAGGTCTGGACCATGGAGGGGCGGCCGGTGGACGAGCTGCTCATCTACTCCGGCATCAAGAACGAGCAGGTGATCCACGCGACCGCGGCGGGCGGCAACCGGAAGAACTTCGCCTTCCGCTCGGGCATGCAGCCCGACGAGATCGTGGCCATGTTCGAGGGCATGCTGACGCGCGACGGCTCGACGTTCAAGCTGGTGAAGCTGGCGCCGGCGGACTTCGGCGGCGCGAAGGGCTTCCGCTTCGAATACGCGCTCACCCGCAAGGTCGACAACGTGCAGCTTTCCGGCCTGGGCTTCGGCACCGTGAGCAACGGCGAGCTTTTCGCGCTGCTCTACCATGCGCCGCGGCTCGCGTTCTTCCCGCGCCACCAGCCGCGGGTGGAGCAGATGGCGCGCAGCGCGCGGATCAAGACCTGAAAATCGGGCTCTGACCCCGATTTAGATTTTCAGCACGCCGGGCAGCCAGAGCGCGAGCGCGGGGAAGGCGACCAGCAGCGCCACCAGCACGAAGTCGGCGACCAGGAACGGCAGGGTGCCGCGGTAGATCTTGGCCGCCGGGATGTCCGGGTTCTGCGCCTGGATCACGAACACGGTCAGGCCGACGGGGGGGCTGATCAGGCCGATGGTCGCCATCACGGTGACGAAGATGCCGAACCAGATGCCGTCGTAGCCGATGCCGGCCATGATCGGTAGGATCACCGGCACCGTGATGAGGATGGTGCTCACTTCCTCCAGCGCGGTGCCGAGGACGACGTACAGCACGATCACCGCGAGCACGATCGCGAGCGGCGAGAGCTGCGCCGCTTGCACCCACACCGCAAGCTCGTTCGGCAGGCGGGTCAGCACGATGAAGCGCGCGAAGATGAAGGCGCCGACGATGATGAAAAACAGCATGGCGCTCGAATACACGGTCTCCAGAAAAGCGTCGCTCAGCCCGCGCAGGGTGAGCGTGCGCGTGGCGAAGCCGATGACGATGGCCGCGAAGGCGCTGATCGCCGCGCCCTCGGTCGGCGAGAACCAGCCGAGGTAAATTCCCACTACCGCGAAAAAGAAGAGCAGGACGAGCTTCCACATGCCGCGTGCGGCGCGCAGGCGCTCGCGCAGGGGCATCGACGGCACTTTCGGCATCCATTCCGGCCGCAGGCGCGCCTGGACCACCACCGCAACCACGTAGAGCGCGGCGAGCAGGATGCCGGGGAACAGCGCGGCGGCGAAAAGCTTCGCCAGCGACTGCTCGGCGACCAGAGAGTAGACGGCGAGGATCACCGAGGGCGGGATCAGGATGCCGAGCGTGCCGGCGGCGGC
>WNFQ01011961.1_pt1 | contig 20047 bp, 27 predicted proteins | sample 5400171 | NCBI WGS metagenome assembly WNFQ01 (sample SAMN13153356, study PRJNA577476) | soil metagenome | isolation source: 20 cm soil under Madrone tree | place: USA:California | collected 2016-06-14 | reverse complement strand
GAATCTTGGAGAGGGAGACTACCTGGCATACGAGGACATCAAAAACGCGACGGCGATTCCAGATAGCGAGCTGCAACGCAACTTGAAATCGCTTGCGTGTACAAAGTTCAAGGTGCTCAGGAAGCATCCAGCTGGACGGGACGTCAACCCAGTGGATTCGTTCTCGTTCAACGCAGACTTCTCGTCCCCATTGCAGAAAATCAAAATCAGCACCGTCAGGCCCCGCGTTGAGAGCTTCGAGGAGCACAAGGAGACGCAAGACCGTGTTGATGAGGAACGTAGATATCAGACTGACGTGCGTACATGACATGACATGATCTCCATTTTGGATGTGGTTGACGGGACGCGTTTATAGGCTTGTATAATACGGATTATGAAAGCCCACAAGAACATGACGCATAGTGAATTGGTCAGCGAAACTACGCGACAACTCGCGTCGCGTTTCTTGCCCAACCACATGGGCATCAAGAAGCGGATCGAGGCTTTGATCGAGGTAAGCGGAGTGCGCTCGAGTTTACTTGTCAGAAAAGCGTTTATGCGTGTTTCCAGAGGGAGTATCTTGAGCGATGTGAAGATAGTATGTCATACAACTATCCGGCAAGTCATCGTCGTCTCATTTTACGCCCCGACAAACTGATTACACTCATTCCGTCTTTTCCTCATCACCAGGCATGAACCAATTCTTGCATAACTCCCTTTGTTTACGGTGGACATCTCACGTATTATAATCTGCAACTTTCGGAACAAATTGGGTTGATAGTTCATTCGTCTCCCTGTCCGTCTTCCTCGATGCAATCCGGGATTACAGGTTACGGCCGATCGAATCACATATCAACATGACGATCGTATGAGGTCGTCGACAGATTGGTTATCATGTCGGCAATTAAATCAAGTGATCGCATCGGGATGAGGACTGATGTCCAACTCTGCAAAACGCGACGGAAACGCAGGGTGCATAGAGTCTAAGGTGACGCGATCGCTTCTCCAAGGTAAACAATCCATACTACAGTCGACTCTCATATAAGGCATACCTACTCCGGAGCATGCCAAACGTTTACCATTCAAGGGAGTGTGTCCGGATGGGGGATTCTACAAATAGACCAAAAGATATACAAGAATCCTTAACAATTATCTAGTGCGGGACTCTGGCAGCTCGTCAAATGCCCCGAAAGGGGTATGCCTTATATGAGAGTCGACTGTACTGGGTATACTCAGCCACTGGAACATGGCCAAATAACAGCGTTGACAGAGTCCTCTCAGAAAGCAAAATAAAATTCCACAGATGGCAAAACTATACATGAGACACAAATTTGATCGACTATGAGGCCTAACATGCGCTCCATGTTGTGTGGGAACACACCAGTCCCATCGAGACACGAAGAAGCAAGCGGTAAGTTACGCGTGGCGGACCATAATTTGGAAGCCTCCTCGAGGTCATGGAACACCACCCCGGCCGCACGACGATTAACACAGACTACTCAGAGACTCGGCAGAACACAACTAATACTCATCAGAAGAGAGCGGATACATGACAGATACATTACACATCGGGGTACTGGGCCATGGCGCACGTTAAGGACTCGAAGAAGAAAAGGAGGGGGATCATCGAGTGCTCCAGACAATCAGGGAGCAGCATCTGGCGGTAAGGGAGGCGGTTGAGCAACATTGTTCATGACAACGGCTGCTAGAATAACCAGTAAGCATCCTCCGAGGTCATCGTATGTCAGATGCGTACTTTCCGCCGAGGTAGGCAGAGCCGTAGCACTGGCACTTTGTGTGATGGTAAGCGACCTAATCTGTTGTTCATCCATAGCTAGCTAAGATGCCTTTCATGGACTGTAGGGATAAAGATGATCATTAGAACGAACCTCGATTTTTACTTTGATGGCCTCGACTCGCGACGAGAGCATATACAGCCTGCAAGTCAGACCGCGCCGAAAAGCAACCCGGAGTTGCTGTAATATTCCAGGAGCACGATGACTTTCCGTACGCATCCGCAGGAATTCATTGCCGTAACTGTCAATCAGTGAGGGTGACGGTCCATTAACAGAGGGTATGACAGCTCCGCACATTGCAAGAGTGGACCGGTAGTCATTCGGGTACGGGATGACACCTGTCGACTCGGCGCGGTCAAGTAGACGTTCTGCGTCCGCCAACACTGCTGAGACTCGGGGAAGGACGTTGCGGGGAATCAAAAATCGAAGGGAATAGATGAGGCCATAGAGGCCAAGGATGGACAAACAGAAACTGAGAATATCAATGAAATGCATGATTGAAGGGAGGTGGGGAACGGCTCACATTAACGGGAGCCAGGCATTTAAAAGTAGCGAGGATAGCAAAGGTGGATGTGTTCACACAGCTTATCTAATGGTAAGCAAAAGCTGTACGGTACGCCGCGCCTCTATGGCGTGGAGGGACAGCGATCGGGCGATCGGATTAATGTAGTTTGGTGGATGGAGATGACGAGAATTTACCTAGTCCATATACAGGCGACAACGTGGCCGTGTCCGGGGTCCTCCGAATATCCATGCCAAAGCCAACTTAGCTACAACTGCTACCGAGGTGTCCTTGGGCACAACGTCGCCACGGTAAAGCAGGCTAAAGTTTCCTTTTCCGATGCTTCATCGCGTATATTATAGAGGATCTGCATGTTCGGTTCAGACGCCAAGGCATCCTATGATGGCCTTCATGCAAGAGCAGTCGTTAATACGCTGGGCCATCACCAAACTATCACCAAACTATAATCACCAAGCTATGACACTACTGTATGAGTCAACGTATTTGTCTGTGTTGACGAATCCGAAAGAACTTGAAGGCAATGAAATTACCTTCCTTGCTTCCCTGGCGCTTTGCTTTCGTCACGCCTTCAAGTTGCTTTCGCCGTGCCCTGATTTAGTCGCACCTTGCCTTCCAGGCATGGACCCATTTGCCTAATATGGAAAGTACTTTTCGCTAGGTTTCGAAAACCCACTTAGCTCCCACATCTGCTACTGGCAGCATCAATTTCAAGGGAAATCACCTCCCCTTCAACCATCTGTTCAATTGATATCCTCAGTTTCAGTTTTTCCATCCTTGGACTCTACGGCCTCGTCTATTCAATTCGTTTCCTGATTCCGATAGCGGTCTTGTCGAATGCTTGTGATATTGTGACGACCGCCACTCGTGCCACGAGGTGCCAGTGCGAACCGCACAAAGAAGTTGATCTTATTTGGCAATAAAACAAGATCCCCGAAAAGTAATGTGTTCAATTCCCGGGGTGCCGAAGGGGCGCATCTACCGCGTTGGCCGCAATCAACGCAGTTCAACTCTAGTCCAAATACTCGTGGAATGCGCCGCGCCAACTTCCCGTCTTATCGGATCGTTGTGACCAGGTGGATACATTCACTGACAATCGTTCTGTGGGGCCGAGTGCGTTGCGGCATTGCACATTCTGACCATGCTGTAACCACATCCAGTCCCAGAACGAGCGTTATAGCTTGATACGCTAGGGTAACACCGCTAAAATGTAGTTCAGCAAACAATTTCTTCTCAAAGTCCTGGGCCGCTGTGACCGTGTCACCGCAGTGCTGTTACGTACGCCAAGAGCCCCACCCCTCGGCGCCAGTCGGATTTCCTCATGTCCGCGATGATCGTTCGCGAGAGGCAAGGCGGTAATCTGAAATGTTTCGTACGCCGAAAGCCCACCTCGGCGCCAGTCGGATTTCCCCACGTCCACAATGATTATTCGTGAGAGGCAGGGCAGTACTCTGAAATGTTATGTACGCCGAAAGCCCGCCCTCGGCGCCAGTCGGATTTCCTCACGTCCGCGATGATTGTTCGCGAAAGCCAGGGAAGGCATCGTTCCACTTGAATTCAAAACCACGACTTGAAGGCCCCTTTGTCGACCTGCTGGCCGCAGTGCGCAATCGTCGTATTTAAAAATCGACTTTCATCGTGGCCCGCCGTAACCGTGGGGAATTGCTGTGGCAGCGCTGTGGTCCCTTCTGAGTCTCAGCCTGGGCCTCCAACAGAGCTGAGGCCATCTGCGCCGGCGCCATTACAACGTAGAGAAAAAGTATTCAGTCCCGTCGTCCTCTCGACTACCGTCCCGACCTCGTAGTCATTCGTCAGCATCTAAGCGCAGGTCGACTCACCAGGGTGAAATGTCCTACCAGGATCCAACCCCCGGTAGCAGGACCAAGTCTGCACCACAGCCGCCTCAACCGTTCAAATAGTCATCTCCCCAGGACCCGAGGCCTTGGGCTCGTTCAGTGGTTCAGTCTAAAAGAAGTTGTCGTTCCGATTTTAGACCCACTATAAGTTATCCCAGCCGTACACCACTTAACTCAACAGTGAAGCAAGTGCTCACTGAAAACCCTCAGTACGTGGCCCGGTTTTTGACGTAATATCTGCGCTTGTCTCAACTGTCCATATATTTAGTATTCTTGTAGTGGGGAAGGTAAGTATATGCCACACACTCAGCTAATACAAGTCAAATCAATACAACTCTTAATCGTAGAGGGGCTCCGGAAAATCCTCGCTCATTAAAGCTACTTTCAGGGTGGACATGTCAGTCTGTACTCGGTTTTGTTTCGTATTCCGGTCTATTTATGTAACGAAGCTTGCCTTGAACATTCGTTAACATTGCTACGATCTAGAATGGGTAATAATTCGGTATGACTCGGATAATCGAATTGACTTTGGTATGCCGGTTGATTGCGGCACTCTCAGCATATCTACACAGTGTACACAAGCTCTCCTCAAACCTCGAAAATTGATACAAGCTGGGATATGTCATCGATATGAGCAAGCACGGCCAGATGCTCTACGATTAAGTCAAGAAACTTGTCACCAAGAATCTCAATCACCTTGCAGGAAACCTCCTTCCGGCTGTAAGTTTAGAGTCCATACCGTAGAGCTTTGATACGGAGCGTTGAGCCACATTTTCAATATATGACCCACATAAATCTCCGACTCGGAATGTACTAATTAGTGTCCTATCAAAGGACTGCGGAAATGTTATTTTTCTCGGGGTTGTCGACCTCGTTTCCATTGATAAGGATTACTGTGGCATACGGAGCACATAAATGTAAGTATGGCGTTGTTTTGGAATTGTCATTTGGCTAGTATCATTAGCTACAAAAAAGGTAAGCCGTTCCTCATGTCCAGGCAGCTGCTCCAGCAAGGAAGCTCGTATATCTAACAACGTCCTTTTGTGGAATGATTCACGCATTGCAGTGGGGGCAGAGTTGTTTACCGGAGGACGAGAACCGTGCGAGCGCTACGACCGGACATATAGGAGTGATAGAGAACGAAGGATGGAAACCACCTGATGAACTTACGTAGCAGAGACAATAGAAACCAAGGATGTGGACTGGTAGATGAGCGCTGGCCGCGGGTTACGGGGCTGATGCGGGGTAATCCAGTGCGGGTTCTGTTTGCCGCACGTCGTTCACACAGTTCTTTCCCTCTTTCTCTTTACCGTCGTGCACCAAATCAGCACCTGATGGAACATTGCCCATAGCTATCTATCTTGTTCTGCTTTTCATTCCATGCTCTCATTTATACCCTTCTTCCTTGTCGTGTTGGCCGTGACCGGCACAGGGCTCACACACAATTCCGCACGGCAACTCGGGCCACCGTCGTTGCGCAGCATCGTCCGACGTCAAACCTCACCGAACAGTACAACGACCAATTCGACGACCAACAACCCCAACGTCACTGCTGGCATTGTCCCGTTGGTTCTCGCAAGTGACAGGCAGTGAGTCTGCAGGGTCATTTTCTCTCACAATGGCTAATAGGTCCTCATCATTGCAGAACGTACTACTCACTAATCTCCATCGGAAATATCAACTTCCGCGTCGCAGTCGACACAGCGTCATCAGACATCTGGGTCGTCTCCTCGGGATGCAACTCTGTCCAATGCAAGTCCCTGCCTAAGTATCCTATGAACTATAACAGTCCAACGTTCGTCTCCGTCAACTCTAATGCGACCACGTTCAACGTAAGCTTCGCCGATGCTACATGTATGTAATACGGTCTCTGTTTTGCAATTACATTTACCTTTTTCTAGATGCATCTGGCTTTGTCGCCCAGGAATCAATCAATCTTGGAAACCTCACCGTACCCCAGCAGGGCTTCGGTTAGTGATGCCTACTTGCAGGCCACCATCACTAAGCCCGCTCCATAGGGTTAATGAACTCGACAAATGTAACCTTTGTTGATCAAGTTAGCGGCATTTTCGGCCTTGGTTTTCCCCGACTGTCAACCGTTCACCACCTCGTAGCCAACGGCATGTCTCTGCGTCGGCTTGTTGGAACCGCATGACACTGACAGCCGAACTGGACAGATACCCCATTCTTTGCCAAGTTAGCACAGGGAGGCCAGCTGGAGTATCCTTTTTTCGGCGTAAGTTTGGAGCGCCGTGCGTCGAATGGCTACCTCTCCATTGGTGAGGTCTGCTGCCTTCCTGTTAACGGACTACCACCTGATCTCGTGCTTATAGGCGCCGTGGATTCAACAATTGTAACAAATGTCAGCCTCATTGAGTGGATCGAGGTTATTCCATTCGAGCCATTTCGGAGCGAGAGCAATGTGTCCAGCTACCTGCAATGGGCCATCCCCATCTCGAACATCACGGTTAGTAATTAACGAGTCCTTCGACACATGCTCATACTGCAGTTGGCAGGTCCAGAACCGAACCTTTGCGTTGCAACCGACGTATCCTCAAGAAAATTCCAACCACTCTGTGGCATTGTTTGACATGTGAGCGGTTTCCCAACCTTTCTTTCCGCTTCGCTAGACCGTCACTCGTCACAGAGGCACTCCTGGCATGTTTGGTCCCTACCAAGACGTGAGCTTTAGGTCCGGGGTGTCATCATCTCAGCTAAAACCATGTTTGTCTTTTTAGGTCGAACGGCTTTTCTCCGTTGTTGATGGCAGCCGCCTTGTTGACTCCTGTGAGCATTATCATTTCTAATTCACTTCATCAAAGCCTTACCTTGGTCCGATTTTAGCTGGACAATGGGCGATCCCATGTGACACCAACCTGACCATGACGATAACTTTTAGGCGAGTCGGCATACCTCGCCTTCGATCTTGTTTGTAAACGATTTTTCCATTATAGTGCGGGGAATTACACGCTCCTCCCATCCGACTACATCATCGGACCAACTTCTGGTGAACCCGCATTATGTTTAGCGTGGCCCAAGGCCTCGCCTCCAAGTCCAGACGGCATTGATTGGCAGATGGGCTCTGCCTTCTTGCGGACAGTATACACAGTGTTTAGGTGCAATTTTTACCAGTTCCGTGATGAAATGTGTGGCCTTACGTGTTACATACTAGCTACGGCATTGCCGGAAAGGAGCCCCCTTTGATCGGGCTTTACCCACGTCGACCAGCATCAGCGGTGCCGTTGTCGCCTGCCTCGCTTTCTGCGCTCTTTTCCTCCCTTTCGCTAACTGTCCCAACGACTCTACCCAATTTTGTCGTGCCAACACCGACTTTGACGACTCCTCCATATACATTCAATTCCACCGTCCCAACCTCTGTTCTTGCTCTGAGCGACCTTGCAACGTCGGCGTATTCACCGCTCATAGAGGATATCGTCAACGGCGTGGTCGAAAAATTAAACGTGACTACCCTGCCAGAGGTAAAACCGACACCCACGCTTGCGACACTTCTCCTTACGGACGCAAGTGGCGCAGTGCATACCACAGTAAGCCCGCTGCCGATTTCGAGCGTTGTACTTGGCCAGCCACCAGGGTTCCACTCGGCCGGTGAAATGCTCATGCCATATGGCGTCATAGCCATACTCTCCATTGTTCCCACTATTTTTCTTGCTTTCGATTGGGGTTTCCATTGATCTACTACCTCTTAGTTTGCCATCGTCAGAGGATACGGACATGATATCTCGGTTCTGGCACTGGGAATCTGCTTCCCTTATGGGAATTGATGCGTTAACGTCTCTTCATTCATCGTCACCTACAAGCATATTATTAGACGGATTTTGGACTGTTAATAGCGATTTCTACTTATCTAGCGGTGCATGCATGTGTATTATAGGGCGTTCATCGACCTTAACCTTAAAACAAGGTTGGGAGCACGTGTACATTGCGAGGCGACGTGTCCGTACTCACTCACACACTCTTACTCGTCTTACTCGTGCTGGTCCATGCGTCAAGCCAGCTAGATGGCCCTCAATCCGATCTTTATTCTCCTCGCATTATTCGCGTGTGCTGTGCTTGTCAGCGCAGCTGACTTATACAAAGTCCTCGACTGTGCGTATCAACACCTTGTGCTGCCGATGGAAACTGAATGCTTGACTTTGGCTTGCTTACTTGAACAGTGGACAAGTCTGCATCGGAACACGACATAAAAAAAGCTTACAAGCGTCTCAGCCGCAGATATCACCCCGACAAGAACCATGAGCCAGATGCGGAGAGTAAGTTTGTAGAGGTCGCGCACGGTGAGTGTTACTAGGCCTGTCAGAGAAACCGTGGCCCACTCATCATCTCACGCGTCGCAGCATACGAGGTTCTCTCGGACCCAACGGTCAGTCCTACTGTCCCTGAGAGAGAAAAGGACTACGTGCTGACTGGGAACAGAAAAAACAAATATACGACCGACATGGCGAGGAGGGCTTGAAAGCGCACGAGGGTGGCCAACACCAATATGCAAACCCCTTCGACATGTTCTCGCAATTCTTCGGCGGCGCAGGCTGTACGTATACCATCTTCATCGGTTCCGTCTGCTCGCCTTGATATATGTCTGACTCCTTCGCATCCCTCTTTGCCACACAGTCCATGCACAAGAGCAGGTCCGCCGCGGACCCACGTCCGTCTCCGAGTTCGAGGTCTCTCTAGCAGATATCTACAAGGGTGCGAGCATTGATGTACGTCCTTTCCTCATACCCCGTCAACACCCCCACCCACACCCCACTCCGACATCTCACATTCCCTGAAAAATGAAAATATTTAAACCAATTCTGACTTATAACCAACCAGTTCATGATCAAAAAGCGCGTGCTGTGCGACCACTGTCGCGGCTCGGGCGCCGCAACGGATGGAGACATCCACTCATGTCCCGAATGCGGCGGTAGCGGCGTGCGCATCGTCAAGCAACAGATCTTTCCGGGCATGTTCGCCCAGTCGCAAGTGACGTGTAACAAATGCGGCGGACGCGGCCGCATCATCGCACGACAATGTCCCGCATGTGCTGGCCAGAAAGTCCTCGAGCATACGGCGCAGTTCACGCTTGATGTTCCCCGTGGTGCGCGTGAGGGCCACGAAGTCGTGTTCGAGGGCGAAGGGGACGAGAGTCCTGATTGGGAACCCGGAGACGTCGTTCTTCGCGGGGTTGACGAGGTACGTCGTACAGTATCTAAAACAAAAGTATTGAGAATTCTGACTTGGGCGTTTCGCTTTCCGTCCTTTCCCCCCTTCCCTTCCCCGCCGGGTTTTTCTTGGTCTTTTGGGTGTTGACTACTAGGCTCTACTCGGTTTCACGCGTAACTTGACCCACTTGGATGGACGCGTCGTCTCGCTGGTGCGCAAGGGCGTCACGCAGCCCGGGTTCGTACAGACTATCAAGGACGAGGGCATGCCACTGTTCGAGCGTCCAACCTCGTATGGCGACCTGTTCATCGAATATAATGTCGTCCTCCCGACGAAGCTCTCCAGAGAGACACGACAAGGTGCGTCCTGCCACCGTCTCATCGACGGTCCTAATATGCCTATGTCGCTTGCTCAAACTTTCACAGGTCTCGCTGAGGCGTTTTATGGGAAATTACATAGAGATAAAGACGAATTATAGATCGATCTGTGACTATTGTATACCTCCCCACCGCATATTGGGATATTGTGGCATTCTAGTGCATAAATTATGTACTCGAGTACAGGAGACAGGCCTGCTCTCAATGCCTGGATGGATCCAGAGTGTTATCTACTCTGTCGACATTCGCACTGCATACAACAGTCCTGCATTGCATATCAGCCAACACCCGCCGCACAATGATAATTACAACAAATAATACATCCAGTGGACGAATGAGACGGACAGAAGAAAGAAGGGGAAAAGATATAATAACAGACAGGCAAAATCTTAGTCAAATAAAGAGTGGAAAAGGGGGGTGACGAGAAAGAAAAAAAGGGAAGGACATAGAATGAACGACGGGAGCGAGTTGCACTGTGAGTACGCGCTAAGACTAATAAGAGAGCGTACGGATGAGAGCGCTGGGTAACTGACAAATGGGTGGGTAACGGGGGCCGCACAAAGGTCGACGGGACATCAGGCATCAATGACGAGAAAAGTGGGTTAGAAGTAAACGACATAAGTATGGAGTGGAGGCAGATGACAACCAAGGAGGGGTGGCGCGAAGGGGATGAGGGCGACCGGCAGCGTTTACCGTTTGGCGAAGACCTTTTTGAGTAGGCCTAGCACCTTGGGCACATTCAGCTGCACGTATTCGAGATCCAAAAGATGCTTGTTGTCTTTTTGCTACAAAAGGGTGATTCAGCTCGCATCACGAGGAAACATCAAGGTGTGAGTGAGCGGCGTACCTTCTCTAACAGATCATCAATTTTCAGGTCCATCTCTAGGATGGCCTTCTCGCGGCCCTTGTAGTGAAGTGCTATGATGAAAGTGCCAGGCGTTGGCGACGTGATGTTGAAGTAAATATTTGGCCGCCTACACACATCAGCGATTAGATCGGCGCACTGACGCCTGTGAAGCGGTACGGGCCGAGCACAGCCGCCTTCGGAGGCTTCTTCTCCTTCCCTCCAACGGAGACAACCCCGACGGCGGTCGCAACACCTTTGTCCTTGGACGCGGTAATGCGCACATTCTGCAAGTACGCCTTATACTGTTCGAGCTGCCCGCGCATATAGTTGTTGTGATCAAGGATGGTCTTGTACACAGCCTCAAGCGACTTGGTCTCAAGGATGACTTTGTCGCGGAGGTTGCCAAGGTGGACGAGTTCGGCAGCGACTTCATCCTGCATGAGCTTATATCCATCGGTCGCCTCGATAATCTTGAGCTCCTCTAGCTCGCGCAGCATCTCCTTCACCTTGATACCCCTACGTACGAGCGTCCCATCCTTCGTCGTTGCAGCTCGTTCGGCAATGGCAGCGAGATGGTATGGTTGTTTCTCAGCTGCATGTGGTAGAGAGCGGATCAGCTGAACAAAAATAGACTTCGTCTCCATGTAGAGCATGTCACTTGAAGAAACCGAGTCTGCAAATGCAGCCTGTATGTCTTGCACAGGTGTCTCCCAGCGACTATAAAGCTTGAGCTCAATCGTCCTGTTCTCCTTTCGGGGAACCTGGGGAGGCGCTGGACCTAGCTCGTCCGTCAAAATACGTAGGTGCTGCTTGTCGTTTGGTGACTAAGAGACGATGAGCGATGTGACGACTGGACGAGAAAGGTGAGAAACGTACGAGGGCTTCTATATGTTGCAAGATCAAAGAGTGAGTGTTGTACAGTTCGTTTAGCGTGATGTGGATCATCATGTCCTTCTTCGAGAGGGCCATATACTGGTCCATCTGGAGAGGTGGGTTTAGCACGGGGTATTAGTCTTGGCAGCGAGGAAAGGATGGTACCTCGAGGGTGTCGTAAAAGTCGCCGACTTCACAAAGACTGTTCAAAAATTGGTTGATTCGTGCCTTGTTGTTTTCCACAAATGGGTTGAGGGTTGCCATGTATGCCTCTTTCGAGTAGGAAGGTTTGTTTGCCAAGTTTTGAAGCATCTTCGCGATCTACACACAAGATCCATGAGATCAACCGAGCCCCGATCGCCGATCGCCGCTACGTACCAAAGTCAACGTCCGTCTCGGGTGCTTCGCCGGAACCCCGTCAACGAGCATGTACGCTTGTGGCGTGACGACCGCTGGATTGATGAACCGGAGAAAGAAAAACCCGCCGATAAGCGAGCAAATCGCTATGTCGGTGGCCTCCGGATATTTTCTCTACCGTTTCCGCTTAAAAAGAAAGGCAAAATGAAAAAGGAGATTGATGGACGCACTCGTGTTAAACTGCGAATTTGTTTGCATATCCAGCGGATCCCATAGGGGACGTCTTCCAAACTGTCAATGATGGTAACAAGAAAGCTGTTGGCTATCTCCATCAACATGGTCAACCTGGGCGCAATGATGGCCTGCACATCAGGGTTGGCCGCAGCAAGTTCTGGAGGTACGCCTCGGGGAAGATTCTCTGGAAGAGAGCCAGTCTCCTCCTCAATTTGGCTGACCATCTGCTCATAGACCTAAGCGAATACAAAAGTATGAGAAACAGTGAACAATGAATGTAGATTGGTTAGCTGACCTTCACGGGATTGATCTCCAAGTTCAGTTCCTTGTGCTCGATCAGGCTGTTAATGCGTTCGGCGAGAACACTCTTGAGATAACTTTGACCTGGTCCACGACGTGTATAGGTTGTCATCATGCGGGAGACTGGGGTATTGGCACGCAATAAGGACCCAAACTCTGTTGCGGTATCGAACTGTGCAGACAGCACGGATTGAAACATGGTCAAAAGAAGATGCTCTTCCCTGCTTTCGTATTGGTTGCCATAAAGGGTGAACATAACGGTCTGAAGGAGGGTGTCGATTTCGGTCAGGCTAACGAGGCGACAGAGCGCGGCAATATGCCGCGGCTCTGATTGGAGGAGGAAGAAGAGGTTGGAGTATTGTTGCAGTTTGCGCTCGTCAGGGAAGTGACCTTCGGTAGGATCTACCTCTTCGAGATGTTTCTCGACTTCACGTTGCTGAGATGGGGTAGATGGGCTGTAAATACTTGACTAACAGAGGAGCAGAAAAAGGAGACACACTTCATCAAGAGCCATACGGTTCTGGATAAGCAGAGCTATCCTTTGATCGAGGAAGCGTACATCGCGCTCCAAGACGAAGTTCTTCTTGGACTGCGTTGAGATACGAGCCTTAAGGTCTCGTAAACGCTTTTGCGCTGATCATAGCATTAAAATTTGCCTTGGAGGGGAAACAGAGTGTTAAGTATATACGCACCTCTGGCCAAATCATCCTCGACTTCCACATCTTGTTCAGTATGCTATCTTTGGGTCGTCGAACGAGGGCGATTGATTGAATATTGTCGTTTCTATGGGACGGAAATGGTGAACAGAGCGACACCAGCGCTTAGTCGAGAATACAAGGCCAAGTGGGATAGAGAGGGGATGGCGGGGGGGGAGGGGATGAAAGGTATTGAAAGCGATGGAGTGGCGAAATGCAAAACGATAGAGAAACAAATGGATTTCGGCCGAGTTTGCGGCATCCCGCGCCGTTCTTTTCTTCTTTTGGAAATCGTCGTCCCCGGGCCCGTTTATTCTTCCGAGCCTCTTCCTCGGTACCCCCTAATAGCCTTCCCGTCCGAATCGCAACAAACGAACATGCTCACGATTTTGCAGTGCTTCCTGGCTCGCAAGTTACCGTGCACCGCCAACGAACAATATAACTACAGTAGTTGATGTGTCACCCCGCCGTTGATGTGTCGTCCGCCGTTGATCGAATGGTTCAAAACGCTTCCCCAAATAGTCTCTTGTCAACAATGTGGTTAAGAAATTGCTCGGTTCCAGCGCAATGTGGCTGTAACCAACGTGGTGTAGGCGGCGAGAACAAAGATCGTACATGGGAGTTACGACAACATAGCCTACGGACTCGGACATTACCGGACATAACCTGAGACCACCATTCTGTTATCCATAGGGCGAAGCATGCAATGCATGTATACGGTGGCAGCTCTGCAATACCGGAACTGGCATTATGAAATGAACCTCGGGATACCTCAACCAGGAGAAAAGGCGTTGGATTAACGCCCCGGCCTATATGGCATCAACGCTTCAGGGAAGAACTCTCCAGTTTCGCGTCGTCCACTCCCATCTACCGACTCAAACTGAACCTGGTATTTCCTGCCTGTAATCTGTTCGATCGCTTCCTTCAGCCAAGCCTTACAACGTCGTATGGTGGGATGGTCACCTTGGCGGCAAATTGCACAATACCGACAATAATCCCTATGACCCAGGTGTCGGCAATGACGTTGACACGAACTTGTTGCATCTAAAAGAATTTTGAGAACATCAATCCCGTGAGGCAAACTTCAACGAGGAAAGAGACGTACCACTTGCTGCACAAAGTTGAATCAGGGTCAATGGACGTTCCACATTACCAGAAGAAATTCGCTTACATATTGTACATATTTTAGCATCGGTAACAGGCCCGAGTTCGATTGACGAGGCACCACAGAGCCACCATGATTAGGTGGTGAGAAGGCAGGGTACCCTGGAGGCGGGTCAGAGCAGTATGGTGTTGTTAAGTTGGGTGCTGTGCCACTATGAGAGGGGGAAGGACCACTCTGCGAGGCGTCATATGCTGGGAACGGAGGGTATCCCGAAGGCTGGTGGCATGGCACTGTGCCGTCTTGAGAGGGGTAATGACCACTCTGCGAGGGGGCATGTGGTGGGGCCGGAGGGCATCCCGGAGGCTGGTAGTGTGGGCCTGTGCTGCCTTGAGAGGGGTAATAACCACTCCTTGAGCCAGGCTGCACGTTGGGATTGTAATGGTTGTATGAGTGAGGATCCATGTAAATGACGGGGAAGGGGATGTTCGTGATCAACAAAAGAGCTACCGCTATTTAAGGTCGCTGGTAGTAGACTCCCAGAAAGAGGTGCGCCTTGAAGGAGGTAAACTTCTTTTGTCCTATCAACAAGGTCTAGATTTCCGACCCGAGAATGGGGGAGAAGGACCTGTAAAGACATCCCAGCACGATAATTGCATCATTGACGCTAAAACGGTAGATGGGCGTCGAATCAACGCGGCATCATGTTGATGTGTGGGTCGGTATAACGAGAGTCCCGAGGCTGACGCGTGCCACAATTAAGGTGGTTGGTTCGAGCGTGCCGCATCGTTGTTCGAAAGATTCACAGTACCATAACCGGATTGCGCTCTGTGTTCGCCACGCATACAAAGCATGGCGAGAAGCAACGTTCTAAGCTGGACATGATTGCGAATAAATAATAATAAATGCTATTTCCGTTTCCGAGACCCCGGCGGTGTGTGAATTGCTGGTGCCACACTCATTGTGACTGCCAGTCATCGCAGCCACCGATGTTATAGACAATTTGTTACCCCTCCCCAACCAAATCTATCATATTAAACCCCGGGAGGAACCTACCCTACCAGATGTCCAACCAGTTGTCCATCCCCTTCAAGAGGACATATGCTATCCCCTTGACGGGCACCGTCTACAGCCACATCCGTTCCAAAAATCACAACGTCCATCCCGAAGCGTTTAAATGGGACCTGAACAAATGGGAAGAGTTGCGTAAAGCGGTGGCGAGCTGTTCGGTTCACGTTGACCAGGTTGAGGCAATCCTAGTGTAAGTGTTAATCAGAACAATTCCGTCGATTATTTGGGTGATCCCATTGCAGGTATCATGCACAGCTCGCGTTTATTCTCACGAAGCTGCCGGCAGACGTATGGGAGCCATGGCCTTCTGTTTGACCTTCGCTTAACACCGCGTCCCAGGTATCGCTGGATATACCTTACGCGCCTGCCTTCTCTCCAGACGAAATTCCCGTGTCCCTACCCAACCTCCACTTCGAACGGTGTTGTCTGCTATTCAACCTAGCCTCTCTCTATTCACAGCTGGGTCTCGCTGAGGACCGCACTACTCAGGACGGCGTGAAACGAGCCAGCGCGTTTTATCAAGTGAGTCCCAAACTAGGCAGCCTCAGAAGAAGACTGTCGTTGATTTCGTATCTGTCACCAAGAACTCTGCTGGAACCCTCTCGTACCTGAAAACATCCGCATGGAATAAACTGAAGGCCTCCATCTCCGATGAGGGCGGGCTCCCCCTAGACTTGTCAGAAGCTTTCCTCAGCGCCATGGAGTTGCTCATGCAAGCACAGGCACAAGAGTGTGCTTGGCAGTGGGCGGTTATGGGTATGATCACGGGTTTGGTCCTTATCAGACTATTCCGACCTCCAATCCCAGCTCGCAGCTCGAACGGAACAATAGCAAAGTTGGCAGCTCAGGTCGGTCACCACACCTCCTTGCTGTGCGCTCCTTACCGGTTCTTCAGGTCTCCGTTCTTTACGACAATGCCCGATCGGTAATTAGCAACGCCGTCACACCCATCTGGGGAGCATTGCCATCGGTGAGCGAGTCATGTGCACTTCCTGTTCCCCTCCCAATCTCAGAAGACTTCCTCAGGAGTGGACTGTCCACATTGAAGTCAAGTGCCTTCATTTCAGCGCCGCGGCGCAGTATCGCAAGTCATTTGATGACACTGAACGAAACAAGTTAGCGTCGTGGCTGTATGCCTCGGTTTTGCGTTTGACACCTGACCCCTTAGGTACGGCCATGAAGTGGCGAGACTGGCCTTTGCACAGTCTACGGCGAAGAACGCTTTTGACAAGGCACGTCGCAGGGCGTCCAAGTCAGTCATGGAAGATGTCAAAGTATGTTATCATGTCCCTTTCTAATTATTTATCTGACACTCCTCGCACAGTCGCTTCTGGAGATCCTGGACTCAAACCTCACTCGCGCCCAGCGAGACAATGATTTGATCTATCACCAGGATGTTCCATCCGTGTCTTCTCTCCCGGTCATACAGCTGGCATCAATGGTTTCGAGTATCGTACCTCCGGGTCTTCTCGAACCTAGAAAGACCTTGGGAAACAGTAATTTGATATTTGGGGAGCTCATCGGCTTGGGGGCGCAGACCGCGATAGGTCGGCGACGAATTCCAATTGTCTTCCCCCTGTTTAACCACTTTCGCAGAAATTTATAATGACAGGAGAAACACGGCGATCAAAGAAGACATCAAGGACAGGGCACAGCAGCTGAATGATGTTTATGTGCAGTGAGTCACGATATCGTGTGATGGGAATTGGGGTTCATTTAACTACTCCAGGAAGTTACAAGTTCTCAAGCTTCCCGCCTCATTGGATGCCTTAGATAAACCCATCGGCCTACCTCCCAGTCTACTTAATAAAGCGGAAGAGGTCCGGTTAGAGAATGGACCCGAACGCGCCGAGAAATTATTGGAGGATGTTCAGACGTTAGCGCAACGTGCCCAGGCCATTTTGACTGAGGTACGCGCTCAACGTCGTGATGATCGATTGCGTTCTCATAGTTCTTCTCAGTCCTTAGATATCTTAGATCAAGAAGCCTCGGAAGATGAGCAATTCCGCAGAAATACATCAAACCAGCGGTTGCCCTCCCATCAAGCGAACGAACAATTGACATCAAAGGCCGAGCGTTATCGCAACATCCTCAATCAAGCCGCCGAGAGCGATGCCGTCATCAGACAAAGATGGGACGAATGGGAAAAATCCATTGTTCAACTTACCTGGGATGATGTATGTAGTTCTTGTGACATGTGCCCGCGTTTCGATCCAAACCTACCTTTCTAGGCTAAGCTGGAGGCCGCCGTTCCTTCGTCTACCGTTGTTTGGTCAAGTCCCCGTCGACCAGCGATCGGTGAAACACAGACGCATGCACGTGGACTTCGCGTGCTTTTGGAGCAGTTAGATGATCTTGTGCGCGAGCGCAATCAACTTGTTTCGCGGGCACAGCGCCTCGCGGATGCCGATGATATCAGCCCACGCATTGTAAAGGAAGCTGCTGGCCTGGAAAGATGGGCAGAGGTTCAGCCATCCACGTTCGAGGACACCCTGGATCAGGAGCTCGCCAAGTACGACAAATTCCGGCGTGATGTGGAAGATGGCGGTGTTAGGCAAGCGGAGCTACTCGATAATGTTAAGGAAAGCGTCCCATCGGCGGGGATCATATCCGACCTCGTTCTAACCGTTATTCTTGTTTAGACCCGAATGGATTCCTTTATTTCATCTCGAAGGGAAGATCCGTCCGTGAAGGAGCGAGAACACGCGTTGCAGTCACTAGACCTATCTTATCACAAGTACAAAGAAATTATTCGACATCTTGACGAGGGCATACAGGTACGTTTTCTTTTAAGCACCTCTTCTTCGCAGTATTATTAACGGCTGCTATTCCAGTTCTATAACGATCTAACTGCGATGCTGATACGTTTCAGAGAAAACTGCGTCGAATGGGCCATGGGTCGACGTTCCGAATTAAAGTGATTTTTTCTCTTTATTTTTTGTGCCTTTTGGTTGATCGGCTATAAAATTAGTTCAATTACTAGTTCAATGAGGGATCTTACGATCGAAGCTGATACAGCAGCGAGGCCCACAGCCCCTTTATCACCACGTTCTCACGTACCTGAGCCAGGAGTTCCTGATTCTACTTCATCGTACAATGCGCGGCTGTCGCGACACTCTGGCCGCCATATTGCGCCAGACCTCCCGCCCCCTGACTCCGATCAGTGGCAGGTGATGGAATTGCCACCACCACCACCACCGCGACCAACAACTGTTCGAGCCGGTAAACAAAGAAAGAAATAGAATCCACTGGCATGAGCACGCACGCACGCACGCATGTGTCCCATGTCACTGTCATACTGTACTGTATAACCGAGATGAATTTGTCTTTACGACGCGACGTCTATTCGTTTGTCTGCACGCACATCCGCTCCTATCGGGGGAAGGGTGGCGAGATTTCTTGCAAATACTTCTTTTGATGGGGAAAGTGCGCTCCGCTTGCGCGGGCGCCAAATAGGTAAATTGGCAATCTTCGGGTGCCACGCGGCATGCCCGGGAATACACAAAATATCATCTATCCACATCATACCATCAACCCATCAACGAACCAACCCTAAACCGAGTACCGAGTACCACAGTCCTAGGAATCCGAGTCCGTACACCAACCCCAACTCGTTGCATCAACGAGGCATTTCTTTTCACTCTCACCTATGGCTCCTTCGCAACGCCGCCGCAGCATTGATTCCTCCTCGAGCTCTTCCCAATCCGAGTTTTCTCCGAATACGCGCGACCAATCTCAATCCAACGATCACTCAGAACCGCTCAAGAAGAAAGGCCTACTCGGAACCGGTACCAGTCGCTCGGGGGATGCGCAGCAGTCAGTCACTGCAGGTGGTCCCACGCGCGGCCACCACGAGCTTGTCGTTGAGTCTCTTCCGCCACCGCCAAGTTACAGCCCTCCCTCGACATCATCGGCCGTACAGCCCGTGCCTCAGGTACCGCCTTCCGGTTACCGCATTCCCCTAGGGCCCCATTCCCCTTCCCCTTCCTCGCCCTCCTCCCCGCCGCCTGCCTTCCCCGGCATCGAGAGAACAATACAGAACGAGCCGTGCCGTGTTGCGTACGGCGGCAGGGAGATCGCGCACGAGGGACGGTACGACCTCCTCCCGTTCGTCCCTGCGTTGATGGAGTTCGTCCCAACGTCGAATGGATACGTGCCCCATGGGAGAAAGCCTGTGAAAGGTGGGTTTGAGCAGAACGGCGCAGAGCTGTACCATGCAGTTGCTGTAATCGATGGCGTCAAGATTCCAGGAAAAACCGGCATTCATTTGGTACGTGCGCGTTTCTTTGGACAAATTTATTTATTTATTTTAGAATTGCATGTGAATGCGGGTCGGATACTCATGATGTCTGTCTCATCAGGGTGGCTGCAACATCCCTTACGGCGGACGAGAGCACGTTGTGAGAGAGAAGTATGAAATATTGTAGGAACCATCCCGCTCGCAGTTTTTGGCCATTGCTCATCATAGGTCTATTACAGGTGCTGGAAATTCTAGATTGGCCACACTGCGTCCGCATGGCAGACCCGACTAGTCTGACTATATAGAACTACGCAATACTTTTGGGCTTCGTACGTCCGCATGGCAGGGATCCAGCAACAACTGGCTCTGATAGAGTTGCTCGAAAAGCGCGTGCTTGGCCATGTGTATTCAAGGAACGGAACCTCGCCATTGTGTGTCACCTCGAGGAGTAGCGCAGGCGGAGCATGCGAGATGATTCGGATCGTTATCGCTGAAATAACGTAGGGGCGCTGTATGAGGTTTGACATGTGTTGAATTGAATTTAGCTTACAGTGTACAGACCAAACAAGACCACATGTGAAGAATTTGTTTGTCCTCCCTTATCGTCCTTAGCTCGTTGCCAACTTTCAAATTCTGC
>WNFQ01003079.1_pt1 | contig 20073 bp, 13 predicted proteins | sample 5400171 | NCBI WGS metagenome assembly WNFQ01 (sample SAMN13153356, study PRJNA577476) | soil metagenome | isolation source: 20 cm soil under Madrone tree | place: USA:California | collected 2016-06-14 | reverse complement strand
TCATGCAGATGGGTAACACGTTCCAGGGCACGCTCCTGAGTATCCGCGGTGGGATCGAGGGATTTTCGCCCGCTCAAATTGGCGCGGTCGGTTCAGGTTTTTGGGCCGGTATCGTCATCGGATCGCTCCGCTGCGGGAGATGGATCCGAAAAATCGGCCACATCCGGGCGTTCTTAGCCCTAGGGGCGATTGCCTCGACCGCGCCACTTGTGCACTTGCTGGCAATTCATCCGATTTCCTGGGTGGCGGCGCGCACGTTGACCGGGTTCTGCTTTGCCGGACTGTTCATGGTCGTGGAGAGCTGGCTCAATGGCGCCGCGGCCGAACATACCCGGGGACAGATTCTGAGCATCTACGGCATGACAGGTCTCCTGGCTGGAATCCTGGGACAGCTCCTTCTCCCGGCGGCCAACCCGGCCGGCTTCAGACCCTTCTGCGTAATCGCGATCATTATCGCAATCGCCTTGGTGCCGATCGCTTTGACTCAGGCCGTCGCGCCTACCCAAGAAGGCGGGGAAATCCGGATTAGCCTCAGAGAGCTGTATCGGCAATCGCCTTTCGGACTGGTGGCCGCCTTCTTGTGTGGAGTGACGACGAGCGCATTCTTCACCCTGGGCCCGATCTTCGCGCAACGGCGCGGACTCGATACGGCCGGAGTGGCGATATTCATGGCATCCGGTACTCTCGGAGGGTTTCTGTTGACTTACCCGCTCGGTTTGCTCTCGGACCGGCTCGACCGGCGCCTGGCCATCATCGGGGCGGCGATCACTGCCACCGTGACGCTCCTGGTTCTGGTGGCGGTTGTACCGAAGCATGCGCCACCCTGGATAGTCTATCTCTGTGTTGCTCTTTTCGGCGGTACGATCGTACCGACCTACAGTGTGGTCATGGCTCATGTGAACGACGCCGTCGGAGAGGGCGAGTTCGTTGCCGCTTCGGGCGGGTTGCTGATCGTGCAGGGCGCCGGCGCCGTGGTCGGGCCTTTAGTTGCCGGGTTCGCTATGTCGTTTTTGCAGAGGGGCCTGTCGTCCACGATCATTACTGCCCAGATCCTCATAGCTGCTTTTGGGGTGTATCGGCTGAGACAACGAGCGGCACCGCCTGCGCTGCACAAAAGAACTTTCGTGGTTGAGCCGGCTATCCCGGTTGCGACCACCCTCCAGTCGGAACATTCAGCAGGCGGGTCGTTCGAGAAAGCGCCAGTGGCGAAAGAATGAAACTCACGGCTCGCTATGCCCTGACTCAGACTATGGACTCGAGACTAATCCTCGAATTCCTTGTCATTGCGGGAGCGCTCGCTCGTAACCTACGGCTTTAGCTTTGCGGCGGGCATGGGACACATCGTCTATCCACTACTTCCGGTAATCTATGAAGTGGCGCATGAAAACGGCATCCGGCCGGAGCGCCCGATGGCCATCGCCATAATCGCTTCGTAGCAGGCGATCACTGCGAGTCCGGTTTGGCAGCCACCCACGCGGATTTTGGAAACTCCGGAAGCAGCATCTGTTTCGACGGCCCGGTGATATTGACCCGGGTATACCAATCTACCCAGAAGGATCGCTGCCTTCGTCCTCAAGCGTACTCCCCATTTCTATCAATATTGTTGCTTGCTGATCCAGGCGCCGGCGGCCGCCACAGTATTTCCGTCTGTTTTGCCTGGTCCCACTTTCGATTCGAAGGTTTGATCTAACGGGACGACTTAGAATTGTGCTTTAGTCAGGGCGTTATCGATCGCCTTATCAATTTGAGGGTCGGTGCCACTCAGGTAAAGCCGTCCAATTTTGATTTGTTTTGCGGAAGGCTTAGCAGCCACGGCTGCCTGGTACCGAGCGGCAAAGCCATTCTGCAAGAGATCCATTCCTTGCACCACATGCTCAATATCTTTGCCTATCGGGCCAACCGTATCCAAATGCTTTGGCTCAATCGGAAACACGCCCTTCAGAGAAACCAGGTTCAGACCGGAGGGCGCCACCGCAAACTCGCTAAGATTTGCTTTCCCGACCTAAAACTCCCTCGCCATAGCTCGCCATCACCATCGGCACGCCACGACTAATCATTAGGATTGCGATGAAGTTCTTTGCTTGACGGCGACAGAGGGAGAGCACAGCGGGGTCAGTAGTCTCGCCTTCAACCCCGCAGTTCCAACTCAAGTTATCGTTGGTGCCATCCCTGTTGTCTTCGCCGTTGGCCTCGTTGTGTTTACGATTGTAACTGACCAGATCTCGAAGGGTGAAACCGTCGTGGCAAGTGATGAGGTCGATGCTGTTGGCTGGTAATCGTCCGTCATGGGCGTAGAGATCGCTGCTGCCGGCAATGCAGCTGGCTACTTCGCCAATGATACCGCGGTCGCCGCGCACAAATCGCCGGATCACATCGCGGTAACGACCATTCCACTCGGTCCATGAGAATCCAGGAAACGCGCCAACATGGTAAAGCCCTCCAGCGTCCCACGATGGATGCCGAGTAAATCCACCCAGGTGCAACTCGTAGATTACCGCGCCTTCCAGCCCTGGCGTGATCGGCGATTTTCGGGCTGGAAGCTCGATAGGAGTCGTAACCACACCACGAATCGAATAACCGCCGTCACCTGTACCGCTAATCGCTTGTCGTCGAACCCAAACTGAGTCGGTCACGGCTCGAGCCCATGGATCTACGAGTTCTTTCCCGCCATCCACGCGCCAGGTATAATGTGTGCCCGGGGACAAGTCTTCGACAAAAACGTGCCAGAAGAAGTAGCTCCGATTTGTGTCCGGATCGAGAGCGACAAATTGAACCGGCTGTGGGCTGTCTGCACTGTCATAGAGCAACAACTCGACCCGCTTCGCAGCCCTACTGAAGACCGAGAAATTGACCCCCTCGGTTGTCCAGGTTGCCCCGGGCGGGAATCGCGTACCGGGCCGTATGGAATGTGTTTGCAAGACGCGATAGTTTGCGGACCAATCGCCACAGTTGCTGAGTTGATCACCTTTTTCGTAAGAGCGAAAATTCCCTGAAATCAACCAAACGTTCCAGGCACCATAATCTCCGCACCGGATTGAGCGTTGAGGATATTAAACAAGCGTTCCTCGACAACCTATTCTATGCGATTGATCGCGTGCCTGCCATTGCGACTAAAAACGAGCTCTACACCGCGTTGGCGATGACGGTGCGCGACCGCGTATTTCATTCAAGTGTGCGTACCATAGAAAGCTATGGTGCACACCAACCCCGCGTAGTCGCCTACCTCTCCGCCGAGTTTCTTCCCGGTCCGCATCTCGGCAATAACTTGCTGTCCCTCGGTATAACAGCGCAAACGCGCCAAGCATTATCGAGACTAGGCTATGATCTGGACGAACTGCTCAATCAGGAGGAAGAGCCTGGTCTTGGCAACGGCGGACTTGGCCGTCTGGCATCCTGTTTTCTCGATTCACTTGCCTCGCTCCAGGTTCCCGCTATCGGGTACGGGATTCGCTACGAATTCGGGATCTTTGACCAGGTGATTCGCGATGGGTGGCAGACAGAGGTCACGGACAAATGGCTCCGCCTGGGCAACCCATGGGAGATCTGCCGGCCGGAAATTGTGTATGACGTCAATTTCGGAGGTCGCACCGAAGCAGGGAAGGACGATCAGGGCCGATATCGCGTGCATTGGATTCCTGACCCAGTCGTAAGAGGTGTAGCGTATGATACGCCGATCCTCGGTCACCGCGTCGGCACCTGTAATTTGATGCGTCTCTGGAAGGCGGAGGCCATCGAGTCCTTCGACTTTGCGGCGTTTAATCACGGGGACTATTACCGTGCGGTCGAGGATAAAATGATGTCGGAAAACATCACCAAGGTTCTATACCCGAACGACGAACCGGTTCAGGGTAAGATACTCCGGCTGCAACAACAGGCTTTCTTCGTCTCCTGTTCGCTTCGAGACATGCTGCGCATGCACAGCTTGCTCGGCGGCAAACCAGAGAATTTCCATGAGAAATTTGCGGTCCAGCTCAATGATACTCACCCAGCGATTGCTGTTGCCGAGTTGATGCGCCTGCTACTGGACGAACACCGATTGGATTGGGACACCGCATGGCATGCGACGTCCCGCACGATCGCCTATACGAATCACAAATTGCTCCCTGAAGCTTTGGAGAAATGGCCACTCAGGCTGTTCGGTCAATTGCTCCCGCGGCACCTGGAAATCATTTACGAGGTTAACCGCCGCTTTCTGGACGAGGTGCGTGCCAGGTTTCCTAATGACGAAGCTCGCCTGACCCGGATGTCACTCATCGACGAAAGCGGCGAGCGTTACGTCCGGATGGCGCATCTTGCTACAGTGGCGAGTCACCATGTCAACGGGGTCGCCCAGCTCCACTCTGATCTGTTAAAAAAAACCGTGCTTCAGGATTTCGCCCAGCTGTGGCCGGAGAAGTTTTGCAATGTTACGAATGGCGTCAGCCCACGACGCTTCGTCGCGAGGAGCAATCCGGGATTGGCCGATCTCATCACCGAGCATATTGGAGACAGTTGGCTCCGCGACCTATACGAGCTTCGCAAATTAGAAGCCTTTGTCGATAATGCGGAGTTTCAACAGCAGTGGCGTGAAGTGAAACTCGCGGCCAAACGCCGTCTTGCCGCATTGATCGAAGAGCGGACTGGTGTGCAGGTCAATCCGGAATCGCTCTTCGACATCCAGTCCAAACGAATCCACGAATACAAGCGGCAGCACCTCAACGTGCTACACATCCTGACATTGTATCTGCGTCTCAGAAGCAATCCGCAAGACCATATCCCGGCACGCACCTTTATCTTTGGCGGGAAGGCGGCCCCTGGATACTTCATGGCCAAGCTCATCATCAAACTCGTTCATGCCGTCGCGAAGGTCGTTAACAATGATCCGGTCGTGCGGGACCTTTTGAAGGTCGTGTTTTTTCCTGATTACAATGTGAAGAATGCACAACCCATCTTTCCTGCCGCTGACCTCTCCGAACAGATTTCCACAGCCGGCATGGAGGCTTCTGGCACTGGCAACATGAAATTCTCGCTCAATGGCGCTCTCACTATCGGAACTTTGGATGGCGCCAATGTTGAAATCCGCGAAGAAGTGGGTGCGGATAACTTCTTCCTTTTTGGTCTCGACGCTGAGCAGGTACGAGAACTGAAATCACGAGGTTATCGTCCGCTCGACTATTGCAAACAAAACCCAAAGCTTGGCGAAGCATTGGATCACATCGCCTCCGGAGAACTGGCAATGGGTGGTGGCGGCGTTACTATGGCAGCGGCACGGTTCGGCAGTTAAGGTCGAAAACACATTGGTGCTCAATTGATGCCGCGCAAATCTTGATGGCCGCTTTTGGGGTGTACCGGTTGAGACGCAGGGCACCGTCTGCACTGCACAAACGAAGTTTCGTGGTCGAGCCGGCTGTTCCGGTTGCGACCACGCTCGAGTCGGAACATTCGCGGAGTGCTTCCCCGACAACACTCGATCGTGAGCTGTGAAGCCTCTCCCGAGGTTTCTCGCCGCCGTATTCAAGATAGCACCAAGGTCTCATTTTCGCCGTACCGCTAATTGCTATCATTAGGCTTGGTATGGCCAGCCTATGCCAGGTGTCCGGGTTGTACCTGCGCAAGTCTCAGTACAGGGACCGGCACATGCACCCCGCCACTCGTTCTGCTGTGAAATTGTTTAAATCAAGCATCTTATGACTGCCATTGACCTAACCGAATACGGCCTGACGGTGAGCCAGGTTCACCGCAACCTTTCGTGTGGCGCCCTTTACGAGCATGCGGTCCGCTACGACACGGAATCAAGCATTGCCGATAACGGAGCTTTGGTGGCCTATTCCGGCACAAAGACGGGCCGCTCGCCGAAGGACAAGCGCGTGGTCAAGCATCCGGCCTCCGAAAACGAGGTCTGGTGGGGGCCCGTCAACATCCCGCTTGAGCCTCATACGTTCGCTATCAATCGCGAGCGCGCATGCGATTACCTCAATACTCGAGAGCAGCTCTACTGCTTTGATGGCTTCGCCGGCTGGGATCCCAATCACCGGATCAAGATTCGGGTCATCTGTTCGCGGCCATATCACGCGCTTTTCATGCACACCATGCTCATCCGGCCCAGCCATGAGGAGCTCGCAAACTTCGGTAAACCGGACTTCGTCATCTTCAATGCGGGCGCCTTTCCCGCCAATCGGCTCACGGCCGGCATGGGGTCCAAGACCAGCATTGACCTTAGCCTTGAAGAGCGTGAACTCATTATCCTGGGCACCGAGTACGCCGGCGAAATGAAGAAGGGGGTCTTTACGGTGGCCAATTATTTTGCGCCGAAGCGCGGCATCCTCTCGATGCACTGCTCGGCCACGGCCGACAAGCAAACCGGCCGTTCGTCGCTCCTGTTTGGCCTCTCGGGGACGGGCAAGACGACGCTATCGGCTGACCCCAAGCGCCACCTGATCGGTGACGACGAGCATTGCTGGAGTGAAGAGGGAATCTTCAACATCGAAGGCGGCTGCTATGCGAAAGCCATCAACCTTACTCCCGAGTCTGAGCCCGACATTTTCCAAGCCTTGCGCTTCGGTGCCGTACTCGAAAACGTGGTACTCGAAGAGGATCATACGGTAGACTTCGCGGATACGAGCATCACGCAGAACACGCGCGGTGCCTATCCCATAGAGTTTATCCGAAGCGCGAAGATCCCATGCGTGGCCGGCCACCCGACAGACATCATTTTCCTGACTTGTGACGCATTTGGGGTGCTGCCGCCGGTCAGTTCCCTGTCGCCTGCACACGCCATGTACCATTTTATCAGCGGCTATACGGCTAAAGTAGCGGGCACCGAGATGGGGGTGACCGAGCCGCAGGTTACCTTTTCGCCGTGCTTTGGCGGACCGTTTCTGATGTGGCATCCGAGCAAATACGCCGAGTTGTTAGCCGCGAAGATGCAGCGCCACAGCACGCGCGTGTGGCTGGTTAACACCGGTTGGATCGGAGGCGCTTACGGCACCGGCAAGCGCATCAAACTGGGCCACACCCGCGCCATCATCGACGCCATCCACGCGGTACCCTGGCTCAGACGAAGAGGCAGCGCGATCCCGTTTTTGGCTTCGAAGTGGTGGCGGAGTGCCCGGGTGTTCCGCCGCAGCTCCTGGTGCCCCGCAAGACATGGGGCGACAGGGGAGCGTACGACGCCGGGGCCGCGAAACTTGCCAACTTATTCCGCGAAAACTTCAAAGCCTATGAAGGCGGCGTAAGCGTCGAGGTGAAGGGTGCGGAGCCGGTAGGATCATAAGATGGTGACGGCACCGGAGCGCCAATGAACTGGCTGCTGCAGATCCATACAACGCACGCAGTTGCACACGCGATCGGCGTCCTCTCCTTGGTTTGTCTGGCCGGAATGATGCTCGGGAATTCGCTCAAAGAGCTCAACGAGACGCACTTCATTCCGCTGTTCCTAGGCATCGCATTCGGCATTGCAATTGGCACCATGCCGATCGCAATTCCGGGCTTGCCGCAACCGCTGCGACTCGGTTTAGCGGGCGGAGTGCTCGTTGTGGCGCTGATGCTCGGGCGCCTCGGCCGAATTGGACCCTTGGTCTGGCACATGCCAGCCAACGTGAACTTGGCCTTTCGCGAGTTCGGCATCGCCCTGTTCTTCGCGGCCGTGGGGTTGACGGCTGGAGGGAGGTTCTTTTCTACCGTCTTTAGCCCTGCGGGTGTACTCTGGGTCTTTGCCGGGTCGGTCATCACCATTTCGCCTCTCCTGGTGGTGGGCGAGTTTGCGCTTGCCGTGCTGAAGATGAACTTCATGGCGCTCAGCGGTTTACTGGCAGGCAGCATGACCGATCCACCGGCGCTGGCGTTCGCTTCGAACATCAGCCACTCGGACGCTCCGATGGTTTCTTACGCCACCGTGTATCCACTGACCATGGTACTACGCATCCTCTCGGCATAAATCCTCGTGCTGCTCTTATGCGGATGATCCCCGAAATTTATCGCGCTGAGAGTTTGGGCAAACTCATTTAGCTAAATCTTCGCTCCTGCGTTGCCCCAAGGTCCTATAGCAGTGTTCGATCGGAGTGGCTAGCCTTTGTTTAGTGAGCACCAGCCACCTCGCAGGTGGATCCTTATGAATTTTTCACGAGTCGATACTGCGCGCAGCGAGGCAAGGTTAGGGATTTCTGCAATCCACTACTCAAGGCGACATTCAATCGAGCTCTCAATGATTAACCGAGCTGAAATGAAATTGACAAGAACCACACGAGGAAATGTATTCCTATGAACGAACCAGCGAAATCAAACTCCGGCATCGTGGAGTCCGACGCTCCGCGGAAAGCCGGCGTGCGAAAGAAGAAAGTGACTTCGCGCAGCATCGCACCAGACCAACTCAGTCCCGAATTGCTCCAGAAGATGGACGCTTGGTGGCGCGCAGCAAACTATCTTAACATCGGGCAGATCTATTTGATGGCGAATCCTCTTTTGAAGGAGCCGTTAAAGAGTGAACACATCAAGCCGCGTTTGTTAGGCCATTGGGGAACATCACCCGGATTGAATCTGATTTATGTCCACCTTAACCGGCTGATTAACAAGTACGACGTCGACATAATCTATATGGCCGGACCTGGCCACGGCGGACCCGCGATTGTGGCCAATGTGTATCTTGAAGGGACCTACACTGAATATTTTCCGAACATCAGCCAGGACGAGCAAGGAATGCTGAAGCTGTTTCGCCAGTTTTCGACTCCGGGCGGCATTCCCAGCCATGTCAGCGCGCCAACTCCAGGTTCCATCCACGAAGGAGGAGAGTTAGGATATGTGCTCATGCACGCGTTCGGCGCCGTTTTCGATAATCCCGAGCTGATTGTCGCCGCCGTCGTGGGCGATGGAGAGGCCGAAACAGGCCCGCTTGAGGGTAGCTGGAAGGGTGTGAAGTTTATCAACCCGGTGCGCGATGGAGCGGTACTCCCAATCCTGCACCTTAACGGTTACAAAATTGCTGGCCCGACGGTTTGGGGGAGAGAGACCGACGAACGCATCCGCGACTTTCTCGCCGGGCACGGCTATGAAGCTTTCTTTGTCGAAGGAAGCGATCCGATGCAGGTCCATCAAGACTTTGCTGCGACGCTGGAAGCAGTCATTCTAAGAATTCGGGAGATCCAAACCGATGCGCGCAAGCATGGATTCAAAGAAAGGCCGGTGTGGCCGGCACTCGTTTTGCGGACACCGAAAGGTTGGACAGGTCCGAAAGTAGTAGATGGTCTACCGGTCGAAGGGACATTCCGTGCGCACCAGGTACCTCTGGCTAATGTGCGCGATAATCCGACACACCTGAAGCTTTTGGAGGAGTGGATGCGCACTTACAAACCAGAAGAACTTTTCGATCAGAATGGCCGCTTCCGCGCCGAGTATGCGGAGCTCGCACCAAAAGGCCGGCGCCGCATGGGCGATAATCCCCATGCGAACGGTGGCCTCCTTGAGGTTCCCTTGGATTTGCCTGACTTCGCTGACTATTCGCTTGACGTGAAGAAACCAGGAACAGCGCGTCACGAGTCCACCCGACAGCTCGGCCAAATGCTCCGCGATATTTTCAAGAAGAATGCCAAGTCAGCCAACTTCCGACTTTTCTGTCCAGACGAGACAAACTCGAATCGATTGGGCGCTGTGTTTGAGGTGACCAACCGCTGCTTGGTAAGTAAGTTGATTGAGATTGACGACCACCTTTCACACGATGGGCGAGTGATGGAGGTGTTAAGCGAACACAACTGTCACGGGTGGCTCGAAGGATATGTGCTAACCGGTCGCCATGGGCTATTCGCGACCTATGAAGCCTTCGCGATGGTGGTGGATTCGATGGCAATGCAACATGCGAAGTGGCTCGAGCACTGTCTGCACATTCCGTGGCGCAAGCCCGTTCCCTCTCTGAATTACCTGCTCACATCCACCTGCTGGCGAAACGACCACAATGGTTTCAGCCATCAGGGACCGGGATTTATCGACAATCTCGTGAGCAAGAAGCCAAGCGTTGTTCGCATTTACCTGCCGCCTGATGCTAACTGCCTGCTCTCGGTCGCTGACCATTGCTTCCGCAGTCATAATTATCTCAACCTGATAGTCATCGATAAGCAGCCGCAGCTTCAGTGGTTACACAAGGACGCCGCGCGCGAACATTGCACCCGCGGAGCTGGGACCTGGAATTGGTGCAGCAGTGACGGAGACAAAGAACCGGATGTAGTGCTGGCCTGCGCAGGCGACATCGCCACGCAGGAAACGGTGGCGGCGGCGTGGTTGTTACGCCGCCATCTGCCTGAGCTGAAGGTGCGTGTGGTGAATGTTGTGGATCTAATGTGCCTCTGTCCTCCCGACCGGCATCCACACGGCCTGACTCAGGAAATGTTCATTAAGCTTTTCACCTATAGCAAGCCCGTCATCTTTGCGTTCCACGGCTACCCTGCGGTGGTTCACGGAATTTTGCACGGCCGTCCCGACACCGATCGATTCCACGCACGAGGCTATATCGAGGAAGGCACCACTACCACCCCGTTTGATATGGTTGTGCTAAACCGAGCGAGCCGCGTCCACCTCGCTGTGGACGCGATTCGGTACGCACCGAATATCGTCAATGCGGCAGAGCTAATCGCTAAAGGAGAAGCGATTTTGTCCAAACATCGCCAGTACATTGAAGAGCACTTTGACGATTTGCCGGAAGCTCGTGACTGGGTGTGGTCGGACTAATCGATTTTACGACAATCAAAACTTTTACTTTCTGCAGAGCTTCGTCAGGCGTGGCGGTCCCGGTCAACCAGGTAGCATCTTTGAAGAAGCCGGAACTCAATTTGATCAATGCGCGCGGGAGGACGCCACGCGCCGCCGCCATCGCCGGCATCCTCTTTTCGGTCCTCATGATCTCGGTCCTCCTGTTGTTGCGGCTCTCGGTCCGGGCGGATCCGCTGGAGGCGGGAGCCTGGCTGAGGACCGGTTCTAGTACAGTTGCTCTGGCGCTGAACCTGGTGCCATTCGCCGGAATCGCCTTTTTGTGGTTCATCGGCGTGCTGCGCGACCGCCTGGGAGAATTTGAAGACCGCTTCTTTGCCACCGTCTTCCTCGGTAGCGGACTTTTGTTTCTCGCGATGCTATTCGCCTCGGCCGCGGTGGCCGGTGGAGTCATCATAGCCTATGGAGCGAGGCCCGAAGGCTTGCTCGAGTCGGCGATTTTTACCTTCGCCCGCGCCGTCACCTACGAGATCATGAATCTCTATGCGGTCAAAATGGCCGCAGTGTTCATGATCTCTCTGTCAACACTCTCGATCCGTACCGGTTTCATCGCACGCTGGATTGCGCTCCTTGGCTATGCGTTCGCGCTGATCCTCCTGCTGAGCGGGCGCTATATCGAGTGGATTTTACTCGTGTTCCCTCTGTGGGTGCTATTGATCAGCATCTACATCCTGATTGATGATTTCCGTCGGCCCTCCCAAGCTGCAACGACAAGCCCCGAGTTCAACTCAAGGCGATGACATTTTCGGCCCATTGGGATCTGTAAATCGCTTTTTCCTTCCATATCGGGCGAATATGGGACTGGAACATCTCGCAATCGGGAGGTGAGCCGCATTAACGCGGCCGGGCGTTCCACGATCTCCGGGTGATCGTCCAAATACTTGTAGACCGCCAGAACCAAGCACCAAAGGAAAACATCGTGTTGCACCAAAGGGCTATTTCCAAGAAGTAATCTATTTGCCACAATACAAACGACGCTATTTCACCTGGAAAAATGTCTGTCCGTAACCCAATCGGCCATAAGAAGAATCCGGAAATCATACGGCGCGCAACCCGCTCGATTTATAGTTTTCCAAGACAAAAATCACTTGGCCTGAGCTTTTATGAGCTATGAATATCAGGTAGTAGTTATTGGATCCGGTTCCGCCGGGAGAGAAGCATGCCTTTCAGCCGCAAAGGCGGGATTGCGCACACTGCTAGTGGAAGAACGAGACCTGGGTGGTACCAGCTTGCATCGAGGCAACTATGCGGTCCGTGCACTCAGAGCCTGTGCGAGCTATCTGCGACAAACCGAGACCGCCTCAAAGGTCGGGATCTCACTCGATCTGATCGAAACTACCTGGGCCGATCGGCTAGTTGCGCAACGGCGGAGCAGCAGTCAACTCTCCGTGGAATTCAGCCAGGCGATCGACCGCGAAAAGGTAGATTTGCGTTTTGGTCGTGCGCGGTTGAATGGACCAAATAAAATCACCATTAGCGATGCGCAAGGTCAGAGCCAGCAAGTTACCGCCGGCCACGTAATCCTGGCCACTGGCTCGCGACCTGGCTTTCCGAGCCAGCCTGAGTTCGGAATCCTTAACACCGACCATCTACTTGGGAATCCTATTGTCCCGCGGCATCTTTTCGTCGTTGGTGGTGGCTATATCGGCTGTGAACTTGCTGCGATTTATCGAGCGTTCGGTACTCGAGTAACCTTGACCGAATGTAAGTCCCGCTTGTTACCGAGTTGGGATCCAATCGCGGGTGAGCAATTTCGTAGTGTTCTGGTAGCAGCCGAGGTTGAAGTTCTCTTGAATGAATCAGTCCAGCTGCCGCCACAGATTACCGGGAAGTCAACGAGCTATAAATTGTCCACCGGGACAGTTATTCAACCAGACATTACCCTCATCGCGACTGGGAGAATCCCAAACAGCGATGACCTCGGCCTGGAATCGGTGGGTTTGACTAGCGGTGCTTGGATTTCGGTCGATGAGAAGATGCAAACACCAACCGAGTCAGTCTATGCAGTGGGTGACGTTAATGGCATTGCCTTGCTTGACAGTGTTGCCGCAGCTCAGGCCGATGTGGCCGTGCGAAACATTCTGGGAACTGCGGCCCGATTCGACAAACGCTGGTTCCCAGAATTTCTACACACCGATCCACCAATTGCGAGCATCGGCTGGACCGAGGACGAAGCCAAGGATGCCGGGCTCCAAGTCAAAGCGCTAGCCTGGAACGGTCCACTCTTTACAGATAACGATTTCAGCACTGTCCAGCGCGAACAAATGGTTATCAAATGTCTGCTCGACACGGAAACCGACCGCATTCTGGGATGCCTCGGAATTGGTTCTCGAGCGGCGGAGATTATCAATCTCGTTTCCACGGCAATGGCTAACCGCATAACGGCGCATGAGGTCGCCAATCTCTCAGTCGTGCACCCGAGCGCGACCGAAGTTTTGGTTCGAATATTGCGAGAGCATTTCTATGGACGAGAGCGCCAGCAAATTTTTGCAGTTAACAACTAACAGTCGTCTAGCATCGGCTTTGCTCACTAGCAGAGCAACGATGAGCCTAGTATGAGCAACAGTAATCATGATCCTGAGACCGGCGTATCCCTTGTGGATGGCCCAGTACATGACCCAGATAGCGGATTGCTCGATAAGCAGCGAGAACGCCCCAGTCACGTAAGGCAAGGATTGTCGCATACGTTGGCCGAGAAGAACTTGATGGCGATCACGGGACTCTTCCTGTGTGTCTTTCTCGTCGTACACCTATTAGGTAACTTGCAACTTCTGTTACCAACGCAAGTGGCCCAGTGGCAATTCAATTTTTATTCGAAGCTGCTTTCTGAGAATATCTTTATCCATGTCATTTCCTATATTTTGTTTGGCAGCATAGCGGCTCATGCCATCTATGCGCTCGTGATAACAATAAAGAACCGGCAATCGAATGGGCGACGTTATGAGTACGACCGTCGCGGCGTAAGCAGCAAGTGGTACTCTCGCAAAATGGGGTTGCTAGGCACGGTTATTCTTTTCTTCCTCATTATCCATTTACGGGACTTCTGGTATCAGGTGCAGTTTGGCCATCTGCCTTTAGACAAAGATGGCCAGGAAGACCTGTATACCCTGGTAGTCACGGTTTACCGCAACGGATGGTATGTTTTAATCTATGTTCTGTGCATGGTGGCACTCGGATACCACTTACTGCATGGTTTTTTCAGTGCCGCTCGGACGCTTGGCGTCTATCACCCGCGCTACGTTAACTGGGTTCGAATCGCCGGTTGGGCCTACAGCATAGGCATCTGCGCGGGCTTCGCTCTTATACCGCTATATGTTCACTTCGCCAGACTATGATTACGTTGAACGCAAAAATACCCGACGGACCCCTAGAGCAGAAGTGGATCCGTTATCGTTCGACCACTAAACTGGTGAGTCCGGCTAATCGCAAGAAGCTACAGGTAGTTGTCGTAGGAACAGGCCTGGCCGGAAGTTCGGTGGCAGCGTCTTTAGGCGAGATGGGTTACGAAGTAACTTGCTTTTGTTTTCAGGATAGCGCCAGACGCGCCCACTCGGTCGCCGCGCAGGGCGGCGTGAACGCCTGCAAGAACTATAAGAATGACGGTGACACCGTTTTCCGCATGTTCTATGACACTATTAAGGGCGGCGACTTTCGTTCTCGCGAAGCTAATGTGTACCGGTTGGCGGAATGTAGTGCCAATCTGATAGATCAGGCTGTGGCTCAGGGCGTACCTTTCGCTCGCGAGTATAGCGGATATCTTAGCAATCGTTCTTTTGGCGGAGTTCAGGTGTCACGAACATTTTATGCCCGGGGACAAACGGGTCAACAGTTGCTTCTCGGAGCTTATCAAGCTCTGATGCGACAGGTAGCTGCCGGTACAGTTACTCTCTTTCCACGCCATGAAATGCTGGATTTGGTGACGATCGAGGGGAAGGCACGCGGCGTCATTGTGCGCAACATGGATAACGGTGCGGTAGAACGCCACGGTGGCCACGCCGTAGTGTTGGCTTCCGGCGGATTCGGCAAAATCTATTATTTGTCGACATTAGCCATGGGTTGCAATGCGTCCGCCATTTGGCGCGCGCACAAGCGGGGAGCTCTTTTTGCCAATCCAAGCTGGACCCAGATCCATCCTACCTGCCTGCCCCAATCCGGAGACTATCAGTCCAAGCTGACTTTGATGTCTGAGTCGTTGCGAAACGATGGCCGCATTTGGGTACCGAAGAACCAGGACGAGCACCGTGCGCCAAATAACATTCCGGAGTCGGATAGAGATTATTACCTCGAACGCCGCTACCCGGCGTTTGGCAATCTTTCCCCCCGTGATATTTCCTCACGCGCGGCGAAGGAAAGGATCGACGCCGGCTGTGGAGTAGGAGCACTCAAGAACGCCGTGTATCTCGATTTTTCCAGAGCGATCGCCGAACAGGGGAAGCAGCGGATAGAGGAAAAGTACGGCAACCTTTTTCGCATGTATCAAAAAATTACTGGCGTAGACGCCTATGATGAACCGATGCGCATATCACCGGCGGCGCACTTTTCTATGGGTGGTCTGTGGGTGGACTACGAGCTCACGACGACGATTCCAGGGCTCTATGCGCTGGGCGAAGCCAATTTTGCCGATCACGGTGCAAACCGGCTGGGAGCTAACTCTTTGCTGCAGGCTTGCGTTGACGGTTACTTTATCGCTCCCGCCACAATTCCTAACTACTTGGCTGGCGAAATCAAAAGCGGACCAGTCTCTGTCGATCACCCTGCGTTCGCAGAGACAGAAGAGGTGGCGCTGCGGCAGTTGCAGCAATTGTTGGGTATCCAGGGGACAGCGCCCTCCGATCACTTCCATAAAGCCTTGGGAACAATTTTATACGATAAATGCGGCCTGTCGCGTTCCCGCGCCGGACTAGAAGAAGCTATTAGCCAAATTCGTTCTCTGCGGGACCGGTTCTACGCAGACTTGCTTATTCCTGGCGGTCCCGACCTGAACAGCGAGCTCGAGAAAGCGGGTCGGATAGCCGACTATCTCGAGCTAGGCGAGTTAATGTGTTACGACGCCTTAACCAGAGAAGAATCGTGCGGTGCCCATTTTCGCGAAGAATATCAGACGCCCGATGGGGAAGCCGTTCGAAATGACCGCGATTTCGCTTTCACCTCCGCCTGGGAGTGGACCGGGATCGGCCAGGAGCCGGTCCTTCACCGGGAACCTCTGGATTTCGATTACGTTACTCCAACGGTAAGGAGTTACAAATAACGGGCTGTGTGTTATGCAGATACGACTCAAAATCTGGCGCCAGGAAAATAGAGCCAAACAAGGTCGGTTAGTAGACTATGACCTGCCGAATGTAGAGCCGGACATGTCGTTCTTGGAAATGTTGGATATGCTAAATGAACGGCTTGTCCGACAGAGAGAGAGACCGGTGGAGTTCGATCACGACTGTCGCGAGGGCATTTGTGGTCAATGCGGAGTCATGATTAACGGAAGGGCGCATGGTCCGCTTTCTAATACAACCACCTGTCAGTTGCATATGCGGACATTTAAAGACGGTGATACCATCTATGTAGAACCTTTTCGGGCCGCCGCATTTCCAATAAAGTGCGATCTGAAAGTAGATCGGAGCGCTTTTGATCGCATTGTTCAGGCTGGCGGCTACACATCAGCCAGTACCGGGGGAGCACCGGAAGCCAACAGCATTCCTATTCGTCATGATGTAGCCGAGGCGGCGTTCGATGCAGCTGCATGCATCGGCTGCGGCGCTTGCGTCGCTACCTGCAAGAACTCCAGCGCAGCGCTATTTACCTCTGCAAAAATCACTCATCTGGCTCTATTGCCGCAGGGCCGGATAGAAACCCGCCGGCGCGCGCGCCAGATGGTCCTGCAGATGGATAAGGAGGGCTTCGGCCACTGCACCAATACCGAGGCGTGCCAGGTGGAATGTCCCCAGCAGATTTCAGTTTTGTACATCGCTCGGATGAACTGGGAGTATAACCGCGCGGTATTCTATTGAAACGAAGCGAGTGCGGAGCCGGTTGTAACCTTGCCATCATCGCAATTCCTAAGACCATTGAGTGTGATGCACATTTCCCCGAACCTCTAATTACTAGAAAATGGGTTTGAGATTCCCAACAAAAATCGCCGGTATTAGGCGGAGACCGAATTTCGTTGCGGTCTGAGTACTGTCAGCGGCTGAACTCCGTCATTAAATGCAACTTGGTCGACTCACTTTCAAACTATGGACTGGAGATTGATCCTAGAGTTTCTTGTCATCGCTGGCGCGCTCGCAATGGGAGCGCGGATGGGAGGGGTTGGGCTCGGCTTGTGGGGAGCCGTGGGATTGCTCGTACTGGTCGTTGCCTTCGATGTCGCGCCGGCGAACATCCCCGGCGAAGTACTGCTCATCGTGCTCACGGTGATCATGGCCGCGTCAGCAATGGAAGTGGCGGGTGGGATCGATTTCCTCGTCCGCGTTGCTGAGCGGATCATCCGCAAGAACCCTAAGCAGATTACTATCATCGCGCCGCTTGTAACCTACGGTTTCACCTTCGCCGCGGGCACGGGACACATCGTTTATCCGCTACTTCCGGTCATCTATGAAGTGGCGCATGAAAACGGCATCCGGCCGGAGCGACCCATGGCCATCGCCACCATCGCCTCGCAGCAGGCGATCACCGCCAGTCCAGTTTCTGCGGCGACGGCGGCCATGATCGGGTTGCTCGCGCCTCATCATATCGGACTGGTGCAGATCCTTATCATCTGCGTGCCATCCACACTCATCGCGGTGTTCATCGCATCGTTAGTGCAACTCCGTGTTGGCAAGGAATTGAAAGACGATCCCGAGTATCAAAAGCGGCTGGCGTCCGGCGAGGTGGAATCGCACCGCGCCGCTAAGTCCGAAGCGAGCGCTCCGCTCAAGAAGGGCGCGATGGCCAGTGCGCTTATCTTCCTCGCCGGCGTGGTGCTCGTGGTACTGTCAGGGATTTTCCCTGAACTGCGGACCGTGCCCGGCGTGGAAAAGCCGGTCGTTCTTTCGATGCCTTTTGCCATCGCCATTGTGATGCTCGCCGTCGCCGCTCTGATTTTGACGGTAACGAGGGCACCCGTTGCCGATGTGCCCAAGTGCAAGACCTGTCAGTCGGGCATTACGGCGATCGTTGGCATCCTTGGACTGGCCTGGCTGGGTGACACCTTCATCAATGCCAACCGCGAGGCGATCATCGGAGGCCTCAGCGCGATGGCGACAGCGGCGCCGTGGACCTTCGCGTTCGGTTTGTTCTTTGCGTCGGTACTACTTTATAGCCAGGCCGCAACGACCCGCGCGCTCATGCCGCTTGGTCTCTCTCTTGGCATCTGGCCCGGGTTGCTGATCGGCATGTTCCCCGCGGTGAACGGCTACTTCCTCATCCCGAACTACGGCACAATCATCGCCGCGATTAACTTCGACCGCTCCGGCACCACGCGGATCGGCAAATACGTGATCAACCACTCCTTCCTCATCCCCGGCCTGGTCAGCACGACGGTCGCTGTCGTCGTTGGTCTGCTCATCGGCAGCGTGATCGGAAAATGAAAACACCTCACTGAAACCACATCCCCATGAATGTCACTCCTGAACGCATCGCTACCCTCGCCCAAACCATGGGCGTCTCCGCCACCGACCTCGCGGCGATCATCGCACACGGCACGTCGCATGCCTATAAAGCCGGTGATTACCTTTTCCATGAGTCCACTCCGCGTCTCTGGATGGGTATCGTTGAGGAAGGTGAAATCGAAATTGTTCGCGGCCTGCACGGCAGCTCCGTCCGGCTCGCTACGCTCACGCCCGGTACCGGCTTCAGCGAGGGGGTGATGCTCGATGACTTACCGCATTCCGGCTCAGCCATCGCGCTGAGCGTAGTGCGCGTATGGCAGATTCCGCGGGCGGTTTTCGAAGAAGTCCGGGCTGCGAAACCTGAGCTCTTTTACCGCATGGTTAGCCACGTTGCTCGGCGTCTCAGTGCGCGGCTGCGCGCGGCTGGTGAGCAGCTCAGCGGCGGCCCGGCACCAATCGTCGCGACTTGGCGCAGGGAGCACGACCTCCTCGGCGAACGCGAGTTGCCCGACACCGCGTACTACGGCGTGCAAACCCTGCGCGGCATGGAAAATTTCCCGCTCTCCGGCATCCCGTTGAGCCACTTTGAGCACTTCGTCCGCGCGCTCGCTTTCGTGAAGAAAGCTGCGGCAGCCGCGAACTCCGAACTCGGCGTGCTCGATCCGAAGCGCGCGGAAGCCATCAGAGCCGCTTGCGACGAAATCATCGCGGGCAAGCTGCATGAGCACTTTACCGTGGACATGATCCAGGGTGGCGCTGGCACTTCGACGAACATGAACGCCAACGAGGTCATCGCGAACCGCGCGCTCGAACTGCTTGGCCACCGCAGAGGCGAGTACCAACATCTCCACCCGAACGACCACGTGAATTGCTCGCAGTCGACGAATGACGCCTACCCGACCGCAGTGAAGCTTGGCGTCGTGCTGACCCTCCGCGACACCGTCTCAGCGTTGCGCGAACTCCAGACGGGTCTCAAAGCTAAGGCTGACGAATTTGCTGATGTGCTAAAAATGGGGCGCACGGAAAATCAGGACGCTGTGCCGATGACCCTTGGGCAGGAGCTTGGCGCCTATGCCGTGATGATCGGTGACGGAATCCGTCACCTGGAGCAGGTCAGCGCAGAACTGCTCAAGGTGAACATGGGCGCCACCGCCATTGGTACCGGCATTAACAGCCCGCCCGGTTATGCCGAGCTATGCACGAAACGCCTCGCGGAAATCAGCGGCCTGCCCGTAACGCTGGCTGGTGATCTGGTCGAGGCAACGCAGGATTCGGGCGAGTTCGCACTGATCAGTAGCGTGATGAAGACCGCTGCCGTGCAGCTTTCCAAAATCTGCAACGACCTGCGCTGGCTTTCGTCCGGGCCACGGTGCGGACTTTACGAGATCCGCCTGCCTGCGATGCAGCCTGGCTCTTCCATCATGCCCGGCAAAGTGAACCCGGTAATTCCCGAAGTGGTCAGCCAGGTCTGTTTCCAGATCATTGGAACCGACGTCGCTATCTCCATGGCCTGCGAAGCGAGCGAACTTGAGCTGAATATGGCCGAGCCGATCATCGCCTTTAACTTGCTTTTCGGCCTCACACTCCTGCGCAACGCTGCAATTATCCTCAACACCCGCTGCATTACTGGCATTGAAGCTAACCGCGAACGCTGTTTAGCCTATGTGCAAAATTCCATCGGTCTGGTCACTGCCCTCAATCCGGTGCTCGGCTACGAAAAGAGCGCGGCTATCGCAAAGGAAGCCCTCGTCACCAACCGTAG
>WNFQ01001446.1_pt1 | contig 20084 bp, 18 predicted proteins | sample 5400171 | NCBI WGS metagenome assembly WNFQ01 (sample SAMN13153356, study PRJNA577476) | soil metagenome | isolation source: 20 cm soil under Madrone tree | place: USA:California | collected 2016-06-14 | reverse complement strand
TTTCTGTCAGCACTTTTTCGTTCACCAGCGACGCGATGCGTTCGACGAGGGTGGCGCGATTGACGTTGTATGGAATTTCAGTGATGACAATTTGTTCCCTGCCGCCTTTGAGCTCCTCGATCCCGGCCTTGCCGCGCACTTTCATGCTGCCGCGGCCAGTCTCGAGATATTGTTTGATTCCCGACATGCCGCAGATCGCGCAACCGGTGGGAAAATCCGGGCCCTTCACGTGCTTCATGAGCTCGTCGAGCGTGATGTCTGGATCGTCGATTTGCGCGCAGATGCCGTCGATCACCTCGCTCAGATTGTGCGGCGGAATATTGGTCGCCATGCCGACGGCGATGCCGGTTCCGCCATTAACGAGCAAATTCGGAAACGCAGCTGGGAAAACTGTCGGGCGCTTCGGTGTAACGCATGGCAGCAGGCGGATCGCCTTCCACCGATCCAAAATTGCCCTGCCCATCGACCAGCCGCTCGCGCATCGCCCAGGGTTGCGCCATGTGGACGAGCGTGGGGTAAATCACCGCTTCCCCGTGGGGATGATAATTTCCGCTGGTGTCGCCGCAAATCTTTGCGCACTTGCGGTGCTGCCGCCCTGGGAAAAGCGACAGATCGTGCATCGCATAAAGAATTCTTCTCTGCGATGGCTTGAGCCCGTCGCGCGCGTCCGGTAGCGCGCGAGAAATAATCACCGACATCGAGTAATCGAGGAAGGACCGTGAAACTTCCTCGGCTACATTTACCGGCTCTATTTTTTCGTTCGGATTCAACATGATTTACTCTAACTAGAAACTGGCGAATATGCAGAAGGGCGCTCCGCCAGGAATCGCTTTTCCCACATCTGTGAAATCTCGTCGGCCTGCCGCATCGTCACAGGTGGACCGACGCGCGCAGTGGCCGGAAGCCCGATTTTTAAAAAACTCAACACTGCGCGGATCGTCGCCTCATAATCCTGGCAGAGTTTTTCGTACTCAACCTGGAAAGGTTTGATTTCGATCCGTCGAAAGAACCCATCCCAGATTCTCTCCTGCCGCTCAGCTTCATGGAGTGATTGCTCGATCAAATCCGGATCGAACTCCGGTTCTCGCAAGGTGGTTTTACCCTTCTGCACTTTCCAAAGTCCTGTCTGCAGTGCACGAGCCGTAGACAAGGCCTGGCGCAACTTGTGGCGACGCACGATGCGGACAAAGAGAAGACGCGGGAAAGCCTTTCGCAGCAGGTCCAGATCGCTCGTCGACGAGTTGCCAAAAGCGTGTGCCTCTCGCAGACGCGCGAGAAAATCGTCCAAGTACCAGCTCATCAGTTTGAAACCGAAGACCTCGTTGTGTGTTCTTTTGCCGTTCGCGATGCCGCGCACGTACGCAGCATAATCGGCGGCCGCGTTGAGCCCGAGCTCTGTGGCATAGCGCGATTCGTCTTTCGGCAGAAAAAACTGTTTCGGCATGCCCGCGCGGCGTGTGTCGCGCAATCCATCTGTTAACAAATTGCTGCCAGACCGTGGAATTGTGCAGACAACATAGCAACGCCGCGGATGCCGCAGTTTATGGAGCAAACCTGCCATTTTACACATCGAGATTGCGCACGTTTAGCGCGTTATCTTCGATATACTGACGTCGTGGTTCGACGAGATCGCCCATCAGTCTGGTGAACATCTCATTGGCTTTCGTCTCGTCGGTGAGGTCCACCTTCAAAAGCCTGCGTTTTTCTGGGTTCATCGTAGTCTGAAACAACTCTTTCGCGTTCATCTCGCCGAGACCTTTGAAACGCTTGATCTGCACTCCGCGACGGCCAATCTCCAAAATCCTTTGCAGGATTTCGGGAATGGAAAACAGCGGACGCGATACTGCTTTCTCGCCTTCACCTTCGATCAACTCGAAGATCGGCTGATCGCTGGTCGCATAATGCGCGACTTTCAAACCTTTGCGAGCGAGTTCCGCGATGATTTTTTCGATCGCAGCCGATTCGTGCAGCTCGACCAATCTGCCGCGTCGCCGAGTTCCATCAGCGCGCGCCGGAGCTTCGCCTAGTGGTAGCAATTCCTGACCGATCTGCGTATCGAACAAATTCAGATCGAGATTGTCCTGATGAAATTTCCGGACTCCTTTTTCGTCGTGAAAATAATGCGCGGTTTCCTCGTTTCCGTCGCGCACCTTTACCAGATAATTCGGAAGCTTGCCCGACTTGGAATTCCGGTGGGCGAGATAAATTTCAAAATCGCCGCCGTGACGTCGCACCGCTTCGCTCAACTTGGCGAGTTTCTCGAGTGATTCGAGAATGTCCTTCAGTTGCGCCGCAGTAATTTCCTTGTCGTCGGCCAAATTTTTCAGACGCACATCCTCGGCGCCGAGGGAAATCAGGATTTTGTTCAGACGCGCATCGTCGTCGACATATTCTTCGCGTTTCTTCCGCTTGATTTGATAGAGCGGCGGTTGCGCGATGTAAATCCTTCCGGCGCGCACCAGCTCGGTCATTTGCCGGAAGAAAAAGGTCAGCAACAGCGTTCGAATGTGCGAGCCATCAACATCCGCGTCCGTCATGATAATGATGCGACCGTAGCGGAGTTTTGCGATGTCGAACCGGCCTTCGTCCTTGCCGTTGGCTTCTTCCTTCGGTTTGCCGATCCCCGTGCCAATCGCCGTGATCATCGCCTGGATCTCGGCGTTTTTAAGAAATTGATCTTCGCGCGCTTTCTCGACGTTGATTAACTTGCCGCGAATCGGCAAAATCGCTTGGTAACGCCGGTCGCGACCCTGCTTGGCGGAGCCGCCAGCCGAGTCACCTTCCACAATGTAGAGCTCCGTCAATTCCGGATCGCGCTCTGAGCAATCCGCCAGTTTCCCAGGCAATCCACCGCCCGTGAGAGCGCCCTTTCGAATTGTTTCCCGCGCTTTACGCGCAGCTTCACGCGCTCTGGCCGCGGTGAGAACTTTGTCAAAAATGCGTCGGGCAATTGGCGGATTCTTGTCGAAGTAAGTCATTAGCCCGTCATAGGCGACCGAGTTTACAATGCCGTCGATCTCGGTGTTCACGAGCTTCACTTTGGTCTGCGATTCGAAGCGTGGATTGGGCAACTTGATGCTGAGCACGCAAATCAACCCTTCGCGCACATCATCTCCGGAAATCGAAGGATCTTTCTCCTTCAAAAGATTGTTTTGCCGTGAGTATTGGTTGATTGCCTTCGTGAGCGCTGTGCGGAATCCCGTTAGATGCGTGCCGCCATCTGGGTTCGCGATTGAATTCGCAAACGGCAAAATCTGGTCGTTGTAGCTGTCGTTGTATTGCAGGACCACGTCGATAAAAACTTCGTCACGCTGACGTGAAATAACGATCGGCTTGGGATGCAGAACCTGTTTATTTTCGCCCAGCTGCTTTACGAATTCTTCAATGCCGTGCTTGTAAAAAAATGTCTCTTTCTTCGGAGGGTCGGCACGCTCGTCTGTAAGTGTGATTTCAAGGCCGGGATTAAGAAATGCTAGCTCGCGCAACCGCGTGGCCAGACGTTCAAACTTAAACTCCGTCGTGATTGTGAAAATCGTCGGATCGGGCAAGAAAGTGATCAGCGTGCCGGTGGTCTTTTTGTTCGTAACTTCGCCGATGACAGTGAGTTTATCGGTCGTTTTTCCTCTGGCGAAAGCCATGTGATAGACCTTGCCGTCGCGAGATACCTCGGCTTTGAACCATTCCGAAAGCGCGTTTGTGCATTTCGCGCCCACGCCATGCAAGCCGCCAGAATATTTGTATGCGCCTTGTCCAAATTTCCCGCCGGCGTGCAAATTTGTCAGCACCAGCTCGACTGCCGGCATTTTCCATTTTGGATGTATATCGGTTGGAATCCCACGGCCATTGTCACGCACCGAGATCGAGCCATCGACGTGAATGGTCACTTCTATTTTGGTGCAAAATCCTGCCAGGTGTTCATCGATGGAGTTATCGACGACTTCGTAAACCAAGTGATGCAGTCCTCGCTCATCGGGATCTCCGATGAACATTCCCGGCCGTTTCCGAACCGCTTCGAGGCCTTCTAATTTGTCGATCTGCGCTGCGTCGTATTTTTGCGTGGCGGCGATTCCGGTCGAGCTGCGAGATACTTTTTCGACCGGAATTTCTGCTTGAACTTGCGGCATAGAAGAGGGCCTACCCGACCCTTATAAAAGACCATAGCCAGAAACGGCTCGGAAACAATTAATAATCTCGCGGTTATAAGTAGTTTATTTCCCCTACCTGTTGGAGGCGAACGGGTCCAAAAGCCCACGATATTGTGGTTCAGGGTTCAGGTCGTTTTTGGGCATTTTTGGTGCCTTGACCGAGCTCTTTCAAGTTCCGAATATGGTGCCCTTTATGCGTCTCCAAACCATCTTGGAAGCACGTTGGATCTTAGGCGTCTTTGCGCTGCTCGCTGTGGTTTGTGGGTTGTTCTGGACATGGACGTTCTGGTTCTTTTTACTGCTGTTTTCATGCACTGTTGCGTTCTTCCGCGATCCGAAGCGCACAGTGCCGGCAGATCCGAATCTAATCGTAGCCGCTGCCGATGGCACAGTGATGGACATCACAGAATCGGATGAAAACCAGGTACTGAAAATGAAAACGCGACGTGTCGGAATTTTTTTGTCAATCTTCGATGTGCATACGAATCGCGCGCCAATCGATGGTCGCGTCATTTATCGCGAACACCGAAAAGGACTCTATTTCGACGCGCGCCGTCCGGAGTGTTCCGAGAAGAACGAATCGATGACGTGGGCTTTTGAGAATCCGTGCGTCACGGTTGTCGTGCGCCAGATCACAGGCGCTATTGCGAGACGCATTGTGGCATGGGCGAAAATTGGAGATGAGTTGAAAAAAGGTGACCGGTTCGGAATGATTCGCTTCGGTTCGCGAACGGAATTATATTTGCCACTCAACGCTGAACTTCTCGTGAAAGTGGGAGACCACGTTTTTGGAGGCTCGACAATCGTCGCTCGCTTACCCCGCTCATGAACGAACACCCTCCGAAGATTTACCTGCTGCCGAATCTCATGACGGCGGGAAATTTGTTTTGCGGGTTCACGGCAACGCTCAAAATTCTGGAAGGCGCTTTACTCCAAGCTTCCAATCCAGATGCGGCATCCGATCTTTTTCATGCTGCAATCTGGTTTGTTCTGGCCGCTTTCGTTTTTGATTTTCTCGATGGACGCCTGGCGCGGTTGGGTGGGCATGAGAGTCCGTTCGGGCGCGAGTTCGATTCACTGGCAGACATTGTTTCATTCGGGTTGGCCCCGGCGCTGATGGTTTACCGCGTCGTGTTGCAGGAGTTCCCGCGCGCGTGCTGGATTATCGCGTTCATTTATCTGGCCTGCGGCGCGCTGCGCCTTGCGCGGTTCAACTCGGTGGCTGCGAATCATCACGGAACCAATAATCAAAGCACTTTCACAGGTTTTCCCATTCCAGCCGCGGCTGGTCTCATTGCCTCAATCACGCTGTTCCTGCTCTGGCTCGCTGAAGGTGAACATCACCTTGGCAACTGGCGCTTCGTTCTACCGCCGTTGCTACTCTTTTTGTCCTTCATGATGTTCAGCCGGTTTCAATATCCCAGTTTCAAGGCGGTTAATTGGAAGACGAAGAAATCGATTCCTCGATTCCTGGCCATCATCCTTGTTCTCATCTTCACCGTGCTTAATTACGAATGGATGCCTGCGGTTCTGTTCCTGGCTTATTTGCTTTACGGAGTGCTAAGGCCGTGGCTCTCCCGCGAGTGGCGACGCGAAATCGAAGAAGAAATCGGCGAAGAACCAACTGCGGAACCGCTCGAACAAGTGCGGTAAGATCGACCACTCTGTAGCGGCGATCTCTGATCTTCGCGATTCGGCTGTCGAAAACCGCCGCTACAGTTTCTGATTCAAGCGCGCGAGAATTTCTGGGTCACGGACGTCGGCCCACTCACCGGTGAGCTCCAGCGCCTGCACTTTTCTTCCGGATTGTGCAAGGTCGCGGATTGCATCAGTTAGCTCGTATTCCCCACGTGGCGATGGTTTCAATTTTGCAGTGAAATCGAAGATGCTTGGTCGAAATGCGTAAATGCCGGCGTTGTACCAGGGGCTGGTCGCTTGGTCCGGCTTTGCTTTTTCACGAAGATCCACGAGCTCCATTCGCTCGTTTACAAAAACCGCACCGCCTTTGCTCACATCTTCACCGCGCGTGACCGTAATGACTGCATCGACATTGTCAGGCAGGTCGGCGACGCGTTTGTAATTCACCGGATCAACCAGGATGTCACCGTAGCTCAGGATAAATGGAAAATCGCCGACGAAATCCCGCGCAAGATCCACAACGCGACCTGTCCCATCCTGTGCTGTCTGCGTTGCATATTGGATCGTGATATTGTGGCGCGAACCGTCACCAAAAAAATTCCGCACAGCATCAGCGCGATACCCCACGACAACAAGAAATTGGCGAATTCCCGCGTCGCGTGATCCTTCTATGATGTGCTGCAAAACTGGTTTGCCGCGCACCTCGATCATTGGCTTGGGAACTTCGGCCGTGAGTTCGCGCATTCGCGTGCCGCGCCCGGCAGCCAGCACGACAGCCTTGTCAATCTTGCTCATCGCGCGAAGATGGAGATCGAGCTTTGCGAGCCCGTGGCGTCGCGGGAGCTCCGTTCTTCGGTCATCATCCGGTTTTCTTTTCCGTGATGATTAGCGCAGGCAAATTCGCCTGTTTGATCAATTCACTCACCTTGGGCAAATCTTCGTTCTTGAGCTGCGCCCATTTCTTTAACTGTTCGTCGAGCTGGCTGCTCAACATTTGAAATACATCGAGCTGCGGCTTGGTCGGCTCACCATCGCCGGTCTCGATCGTATGGCTAAACGTGTCGAAGCGCTCGTTCAACATGTTTGGGAAGGCGAGATTCGCTTCCGAGCCTTTCATGTTCACCTGGATGAGCTTCTGCTCGACCTCGGACATTTTGCGATCGAGATCGTCTGCCGCTGCGAGCGCGGGTTTCAAACGCTGATCGTCGCCGAAACGCTTGTGTAGGGTTTGAATTTGTGTTCTGAGATCGCGAATTTCATTGACGGCTTGATGCAGTTGCGAAATCCGATCGTTCACCTGCGTCGCTAAGGTGAATTGTTTTTGCAGTCCGGATTCATCTCCTTTTGTTCGCGGGTCGATCACTAAACGCAGCGGCGCAGTCTGCGATTTGCCGCCAACGGTCAGTTTTACCCGATAGTCGCCCGGCAGCGCCAGCGGGCCCTTGGGTCCGGTGCTCGAATAGAATGCGCCTGGGATTTGAATCGGATCATCGTAACGCAAATCCCATGCGAAGCGGTTCATCCCTTCATTGGCTGGAATGGTCTTCACGCGCTCGACGCGATCCGGCCACTCAGGTGGTTGCTCGCCTTCTTTTTTCTCTTTGCTGGAAAGATGCCTGAGTACTTTGCCGGAACTGTCGAGGATATCGAGCGAGACCTCCTCTTTTCGCACGGTCTTGAAATAGTAATCGATGATTGCCCCAGACGGCGGGTTGTCGCCCACTGGCTGGCGTTTGTCGAATTCCTCCGGGTAATGCAGACGGAATGCGGTCTGCGGCTGATAAAGAATGATGTCTGCCGTGCCGGATTGCGTGTTGAGTTGACGGAGCGGCGTCAAATCGTCCAGGACCCAGAACGAGCGACCATGTGTCGCAACGACAAGGTCGTCGTCTTTTACAACGAGATCATGGATCGGTGTTACCGGCAGATTCAACTGCAATGGTTGCCAACGGGCGCCGTCATCGAACGAAACAAAAACGCCAAGCTCGGTTCCGGCGTAAAGCAAACCTTTGCGCTTGGGATCTTCACGCACGGCGTGTACGTATGCGCCTTCGGGTATTCCATTTGTAATTGCGCTCCAGTTTTTTCCCAAGTCTGTTGTTTTGAAAATGTACGGCTTGAAGTCGTCGAGTTTATGTCGGTCCACGGCGACGTAAGCGGTGTTGCCGTCATGCGGGGAAGGCTCGATCAGATCAATAGTGCTCCACTCGGGCATTTTCGGTGTGACTTTTGACCAATGCTGCCCGTCATCCGTCGTGACGTGGACGAGCCCATCATCTGTGCCTGCCCAGATGGTTCCTTTTGTTACTGGGGATTCAGCCAGCGCAAAGACTGTGTCGTAGTATTCGACCGAAGTGATGTCGTTCGTCAGCGGACCGCCGCTTGGCTGCTGTTTCGATTTGTCGTTGCGCGTGAGATCACCGCTGATTTGCGTCCAGTGTTGTCCGTGATCGGTGGATTTGAAAACGCACTCCGCCGCGGTGTAGAGCACATCCGGATTGTGCGGCGAAAGCATCAGCGGTGTGACCCATTGAAACCGGTGGACAAGATCGACAGCGCCGTGTCCCGAATTATCCAGAGGAACGGGACTGACGTCCTGTACGTCCTCCTTATTTTTGTCATAGCGACTGATGTAGCCTTCACTGTTTGAATAAATGACGTGCCAATCCCGTGGGTCGGGCACGACGAAACCGCACTCGCCGCCACCTGCTTCGAACCAATTCTGCCGCCCGATCACGCCGGAATCCGTGCGACTGGCGATACCGACATTCGAGTTGTCCTGTTGCGCGCCGTAAATGTGGTAGGGAAACGCGTTGTCCACAGCAACGTGATAAAACTGTGCAGTCGGTTGGTTGTTTTGGGTCGTCCAATTTTTGCCGCCGTCAGTTGAGATACTGGCGCCACCGTCACTGACATTTGCGATACGGTTTGGGTTTGTCGGATCGATCCACAGCCCGTGATGATCGCCGTGACGCGCGGGCATGAGATTGAACGTCTTTCCGCCATCTACTGATTTAAAAAGGCCCGTATTTAAGAGATAAACCGTGTCGGCAGATTTCGGGTCGGCGTAAACTTTGCTGAAGTACCACGCGCGTTGACGAAAGCGTCCGTCGTCATTCACGCGCGTCCAATGTTGCCCTGCATCGTCGGAGCGGTAGAGACCGCCTTCCTTGGCCTCGATAATTGCATAGACGCGATTGGAATCGGCTCCCGAAACCGCGATGCCGATCTTGCCCAGGATTCCGTCAGGAAGACCGTTACCCTCGAGCCGCTTCCATGTGACGCCATTATCTTCTGATCGGTACAAGCCGCTGCCGGGACCGCCGCTGGAGAAAAACCATGGCTGCCGGCGCGCTTGCCAGAGCGATGCGAATACGATGTTCGGATTATGCGGATCAAAGACAATGTCGATGCCGCCAGTGTTTTCATCCTTCGACAGAACTTTGGTCCACGTTTTCCCGCCATCAGTGGTACGAAAAATTCCGCGTTCCTGGTTTGGACTAAACGCATGTCCCAACGCCGCTACGAGAACCACGTTCTCGTTTCTCGGATCAACAATTAGCGCACCGATCTGCCGCGTATCATTCAAGCCGACGTTTTCCCACGTTTTGCCGCCGTCAATCGATTTGAAAGCTCCAGCGCCGTACGTGGTATTACCGCGAATCGCTGCTTCACCCGTGCCGGCATAAATCACATTGTGATCGGACGGCGCGACTGCGATCGCCCCAATCGAAGAAATCGGTTGTTTGTCGAAAAGCGGAATCCAGTTTGCGCCGCCATCGGTCGTCTTCCAGACTCCGCCCGCGACTGCTCCAAAGTAGTACGTGTCCGGCTCGCCGACGACCCCTTCGATTGCCAGCGCGCGTCCGCCGCGAAACGGACCGATTTGTCTCCAACGCATTCCATTAAACAATTTTTCGTCGATGCCAGCGGCCAGCGACGGAGTAGGGGATGGAGCGGATTGAAGAGGTGCTGCGAAAAGCAATACGAAAACTATTTGAACGAACTGAAGACAACGATAACCCGGTGAAATCATCCGCCTAAGGTGTAAAGCTCTGCGCTACGTTCAACTGGATTTGCGCTGGTACGGTCGGCGCGCTGCGCCGACCGGACGCCGCCGCGCGGCGTCCCTACCTAAGCGTTGATCGCGGCCATGTCGGGCGCGCGAGCTTCAACTGCGGTTTCACCTGATGCTCCTCCACCAAAGTGGCGTGCCGCGTAATAGGAGCCAATCACCAGCACTGCTGCAATGACCTGCGCAACGAGTGTTTCGACTGTCGGGAATACAGCAAACCAGAGGCCCATCCAAGGCGGAATGTAAGGCTTCAACGAATCGATAGGCGTCGTGGAAATCCAATGTGCCAGCTGCATTTCCTGCGCTTGCTCGCCTACCATGACGAGCAACACAACTCCGAGAAGAATCCCGGTGGTGATCAACATTTTGCGATACGGCAACCGCTGTTGGAGAACAAAGGTCAGAACGGCCACGATCCCTGTCAGCATCATTCCCAGCAGCGCCCCTTTTAGTACCACGCTACCGCCCAACCGCAGATTATAACTCTGTAAAAACAGCACGACTTCGAAGCCTTCCCGATACAGGGAAGTGAATCCGAGCAGGATCAATCCCCACCACAGACGCGACTGCGAGATCTCAGCGGCGCGCGCATTTTCCAGTAACGTTTTGCGCCGGCGATTATGCGCGCGAATCCAGCCACCCCAATAAATCTTGTGGAAAAACCAGTTCATGATCACCAGCAGAACAATCACAGCAAGCAGCCCTGTTGCCGCTTGGAGATCGAGCGCCGACATGTTGTCGCTAAGCGAGCCGACAATTCGCACCGCGATACACCACGTGATTAAGGTCGCTACAAACGCCAAACCCGCGCCGAAAGCGACCGGCCGTCGGTGCGTCCGCTTCGGGCCAGTCATGCTGGCGGTAATAGCGGCCAAGACAAGTATGCACTCCAATCCTTCGCGAAACACCAGAACACCGATATCGAGGAACGCGACGGTCGGGCTTGTATTGGGACGCGTTGGATCCGGCGCGCCTTGTGCACTGACTCCCTGCCAGACGAGCATCGCAATCACAAAAAGCGCGGCCGCGACAACGCCGATGCGCAAAGCAGGCTTCATGTTAAGTTTTAGACCTTATCATAGAGACAAGGCGCCTGCTGGCGATGGATTGCTTTTTTTTAGCGACTGTTTGCTGGCGAAAACTGAACGCCGATTCGTCAAATAGCCGGGAATTGCCGGTCCTGTGATCGTCCACTAGCATCTCGTCGGCTAGCATGCCCAAATACGTTCTGGGTCATCATTTGAGAGGCGAGGGGAAGCGCCTGGCGTTGATGTCAGAACTGCTCGATCCGATGCATCGTCGGTATATCGAGTCGCTTGATGTCGTCAAGCCGGGTGCGCAGACGCTCGAAGTTGGGTGTGGCAACGGATCGATTTCAGCATGGCTCGCCGAACGCGTGAGTCCCAATGGAAAAGCAGTGGCGTTCGACCTCGATGTGTCGCTAATCGAAGTGCGCGCGCCGAATCTCGAGTTGCGCCAGGGCGACATCGTTGCCGGTCCGGTGGAGCGCGGAGCTTTCGACCTGGTAACTGCGCGCGCTATGCTTCACCATGTCAATAATGTAGAAGCGGCAATCAGGAATTTGGTCGCAAGCGTCAGACCTGGCGGCGCGCTTTTGCTCATTGAGCCTGATTTTCTTCCTGTCAGTGTCGCCGAGCCGCCCGAGGTGCGAGCATTCTGGGACGGCTGGCTCGCGTGGTCGCGTGAACGTGGGATCGATTATTATGTCGGGCGCACTCTGGCGCCACGACTCGCAGCGCTAGGTTTAACGCAAATAAGTGGCACTGCGGAAACGGCCATCTACAACGGCGGCTCGCCGTGGGCCGAGTACTGGATACAGACAATCACCGAGCTACGTGATGACTTGATCGATTCCCGTAAGCTGGACAACCCGTTGGTCGATAAATTTCTTGAGCATTGCGCCGATCCAAGTTGGTGGACTCAGACGATTGCCTTTACCACGGTGCACAGCCGCGCGCCCGCCGTCTGAGTAAAGTGCGCGCAGATCGCAGGCGGGTTGTGATTTTGCGTCAATCGAGTAACTTCGGCGGTGCAACGTTTCCGCGGGTTTACGTTAATCGAGATTGCCCTGTCCATTTTCATCCTGATGCTACTGTTGATGCTGGCGGTGCCTAGCTTGACTGGAGTGAGCGCAAGCAGGCGACTGAAGCAGTCTCTGGATGGATTTAACAACCTTGTGCGCCTGGCACAGCAGCGAAGCGTGACTGAGCGTCGTCCTTACTTGATTGCTTGGGGCAGAAACTCCGTCTATCTACGTCCGGAAGTCTTCGCGGAAGACGAGGAGGTCAAAGCAACGGCGGAATTTCGCTTCAGTAAAGGAACAACGCTGAGACTCTCCTTGCCAGCCGCGTTAGCGGACGACCACCCTTGGGAATGGATATTCTGGCCGTCGGGAAACTGCGAACCCGCGACCGTTCAATTCAGAGGCCCGCCTGGTATTTGGACGGCGAATTACTCGCCCCTGACCACGCTGCCCGACGTCATTCAGTATGCGGCAAGGTGACCGACAGTGGAGTAATGGAGTAATGGAGAAGTGGAGTAATGGGATTTTCAACGCTCCAGCACTCCAAGACTCTAACACTCCAGTAATGCGCGTTACGAAAGATCGGCTTCGCATAACGTCCAAGGCCGCTTTTGCCCTCTACGAGGTTCTTCTCGGGGTGGCGGTCTTTGCCATTGGCGTCATCGCGCTTGGCCGCGCGGTCGAGAATTGTCTCAATGCCAGCACGATCAGCGCGGAAGAAAAAGCTGTGCGGCAGATTTTATCGGATCGAATGGCGGTGATTCAGGCTGCGCCGGGTGTGCCCGAAGCAGAAAAAGAATTCAGGATCAAAAGCAATTATGGCGTTGTAAGACTTGTCCAGAAAAGCGGACCCACTGAATTGGTCGAACCGGATCACACGGTCCTCAGCGGAATCAATCTTGTGATTTTGACTGTTTACTGGCAGCACGCCGGTATCCCGCAATCGAAGCAGATTCAATTTTATGTTTATCGCTCGGCATAAAGCGAGCAATCGGCGCGGCTTCACATTGCTGGAGGTCATGCTGGCTGTGGCAATCCTTGGAATGATGTCGCTGGCGATTTTTCGCTTCGTGCAAGCGAATTTGACTGCGCTTTCTTTGTCATCGGAAACAGTCGCCGCGGATGCGCAGTATGACGGATTGCGTGATTTGCTCACGGCGCATTGGCAAAGCTTGAGTCCAACTCGAGCGGCGATGATAGGAGAAGTGTTCAAGTTAAGCGACCGCGAACGCGATGAGATAAAGTGGAATTGTAGCGCAGGACCGGGAATGCTCACCCGATACGCGCCTACCGACTTCACCGTTACGCTGCGGCTGGAACCGGAAAAAAACGGCGACCACCTGGATCTTGGTTTATCGCGAAAACCGCAGAAGGCTTCAGATCTTGGTGAAGTAAATGAGAGCTGGGTGCCCTTGATTAAAAACGTGACCAGCCTTCAAATCAGTTATTTCGACTCGAACACGAACACATGGCTGCCGAAATGGCCAGGTGGCGGCCGGTTACCGTGGCTCGTCAAAATTGAAGTGGGACGGCCCGATTCAGCGGTTCCATGGGAAACGGTTATTCCGCTGAGACGAACACCGTATTGAGCAAGGTCTATCCGATGAAGAGACGTTCTGAAACTTCAAAATCAGACGCCGGAGCTGCGTTGCTCCTGGCACTCTGGGCGCTACTCTTGCTCAGCGCGATGGTGATCGGATGGGCGCTCACGATCAATTCAGGTCTGATAGTGTCGAGCAACGCGAACCACGTTCTGCAAGCTGAAGCAATGGCGTCTTCGGGAGCCGAGGTGGCTTTAACTCGAGAAGTCTCGCCGAGCTCTCCAAACTTGCACAGAAAAATGGGCAACGAAAGTTACGACGTTCGGATGACAGGCGAGTGTGGCCGCCTGAATTTGAATTTCCTCGCGCAGGGCGAGGATCCCAGGAAACTCGCAATTTTGCGGCGCTATCTTGATCTAAAAGGCGTAGAGCTAAATGACCAGGATACGATGATAGATTCGTTGCTCGATTGGGTGTCGCAAAATCAGGGCCTGCATCACATGAACGCGCCAGAGGACAGCGACGACTATCATCCGCCCCACGCGCCTTTGAATTCCGTGGATGAGCTCAAAAAAGTTTTTGGCTGGGCTGACTTTACTTCCAAGCCCAACTGGGACCAAGATTTCACCGTCGTCGCCAACTGTGGGGCCATCGACATCGCCTGGGCTTCGCGTGATGTCTTACGGGCTTTGGGCATAGGCGACGATTTCGTCGACCGGTTCTTGCAACTGCGGCAGGGGCCGGACGGAATTGATGGCACAGAAGATGACTTTCAATTCAACACAACTGCTGGAACGACGGTGCCGCCTGAAATCCAAGGCGCGTTAGGTTTAAATCCGCAGCAATTTCAGCAGATTCAGCCATTCGTGCAATTTAAAGGTCCTGTGTTGCGCATCGTCAGCGTAGGCAAGTCAGGTGACATTACGCGATCGGTGGAAATGGTTGTGCTAAAGCAAACGCTGCCCGGTGGGCCAGCAGTTGGCGCAGCCCCCCTTGCCATCGGTCGGCCTCAGGTATTCAGTTGGAAGGAGCTTTAGTATCGACCCCCGGACTCCATCCATTTTTATACTTCCAACCGCGCACGGATGGAATTTCCTCCGCTCGGCCGCGTCGGCATCGGTTCCTGCCCGCACTGCCGGCGAAGGCGGGCGCGAAGTTGCTGCGGGCAGCGCTAAGCAAAATGGTTCGTGGAACGTGCGCAAACTGGAAACGCTGGCGGAAGCAGTGCCGCTACTTGATGCCACTGACGAATTTGTTCTTGGCCTTCCTGTTTCGGCTGTGCTAGCGCAGCGATTTCGTCTCCCCAGCGTTGATCCGGCGGAATTTGCAGAAATGATCCGAATCCAAATCGAAAAGCTGCTGCCGTTTTCCGCCGATGAAGTGACCACCGATTTTGAACTGATCGAGCAAAGCGACACCGAGAGCGTAGTTTCAACCGTCGCGATTAGAAACGAGCGACTTGCCGAGATCGCTTCGCCGCTATTGGAGCGCGGTTACATCCCGCGCCAAATCACGGTATATGCTGCACAGCGCGCGACGACCCATGCTCCGAGTGGCAATGCTGTTTTAATTTATCCGGAAGGCGAGACGTTGGTTTATGCCGTGACGGAGAACGGGAAGCTCAGCCTTGCCAGAGTTTTTGAAGGCGGCAATGGCGATCAGTTGCAAATCGAATTGCCACAGTTGCGACTGAGCGCCGAACTGCAGGGAATCGATGCCGGATCGCCGAATGTGTTGCTGGACGAGACTTGTTATGGAATGCGCGATTCAGTTGAGGGAATTTTGTCCAGCCCAACTGAGATTGTTGGGATAGAGCTGCCGCCCGCGCCAGTCAAACTGAACCTTCTCCCGGAAAGCTGGCGACGACGCCGTTTGCAACTGACAAGGCAAGCAGAATGGCGAAAGAGGCTGGTTTGGATCGGTGGAGGTTACGCGGGGCTTCTCTTACTCTTGTTCGCGTACCTGGGTATCTTGCGCTTTGAAATAGGCCTTTTTGACCGACGTATAGCGCACGACGCCCCGGGGACTGAGTTCGTACGCGCCACAGACGCAAGATGGAAAGGGCTCGCACCGGCGATTGACGCGCACTATTATCCCGTCGAATTCTTGCTGCATCTTTTTGAAAGTCTGCCATCTGCGGACGTGCGCATCACAGGTTACAACCAGTCGGCTCGACAGATTTCCGTCGATGGAGAAGCGAACACGGCTGCTCTCGCTTACCAATTCATTGAGAAGGTAAAGAAGAATCCAGATTTGCGAGCGTTTCAATTCGACATGGCTGCGCCTCGCATTTTGCCCAATGACCATGCGCAGTTTCGATTGGAGGGAAGAGCAAAATGATGCCGGCGTGGTACCAACGAATGAATCCCCGCGAGCGTGTGCTCTCGTGGGTAGTTGTTGGAACGGTCTTCGTGTTGCTCAATCTGTGGATTATCAGTTGGATTTTCGGTGCGCTTGGCGCTGCGCAGAAAGAAGTGGCGACGCGTCGAGCCAAGTTGACCGAGCAAGCTCTTTACATGAAAGAACGGGATCTCTGGACGAAACGTGACGAATGGATCGGGAAGCATCAACCAGCCCTCAACAATCCTGCCGAAGCCTCAGCGCTGCTTGATCAGTTAAAAGAAGTCGCCGGCAAATATGATATTCAGATCGAGAATCCTGTAATTGGATCGGGGGAGAGCACGCCTTATCATCAAACCGTTTTTGCTTCGATTGAAACTAAAAGTCCCTGGCCGCCGCTCGTACATTTTCTTTATGACTTGCAACGACCGGATGCGTTCATCGTGTTCGAAAATGTTAATTTGGCCATCGACGGCAGCGACCCGACAATGATGCGCGGCAAATTTAAAGTCGCCCGATGGTTTGCACCGGGGCAAAAAACCAAGTAATGATACGCCAATGTCGATGATTGCTCGTATGAAATATTCCATCACGTTCGCAGTCGTCGTTCTTCTTCTCGGGGCGATCCGCAGTCAAGCCGAGGAGGTTCTTCCGCCACATTTTAATTTCGAGCGCTACACAAAGATGGTGGATCATTCGCCGTTCGCAGTCGCAACGTCAGTCGCGGCTCCAGCGGCGACACCTGATTTTGCGAAGGACCTTTACATTGCCAACGCCGCGCGTTCTCCCGACGGCGACATGGTGACGCTGGCTTCCACTTCCGACCACAACTTTAAAAAATATCTTACGACCAGGGAGCCAGTAGATGGCTACGGCATCGCCAACATCGAATGGTCGGACAAAGTGGGAGCGACGAAGGTAACGATTAGCAAGGACGGAAACTTTGCGACTATCACATTTAATCAGGCGCTATTGTCGCAGGGCGCGCAAAATGCAGGGGGTCCTGCAAGAGCATTCGCGCCGCCGGCGCTGCAGGCTCCTAATCCCGTCAACCCTATATCGAAATTACCACCTGGTGCGCCGCCAGAATTGCAGCAGTTGATTCCGACTGGCAAAGACGTGCCTCGGCCCCATTCGCGTGGGATGATTCAGCGCAACCCAAGAGTCGATCGGGGCCGGCCGAAAATAGATCATAGCCGCCGGCGTTTTTCTGACCAGGATTGCGATAAATGTAATTGCTACCCCAGGGGTCTTTTGGCATTTCCTTGAACAACTGATACCAGCGAGTGGGTCGCGGGTCGCCGGCCGGCTGCGCTACCAATGCCTGCAAACCCTGATCCGTCGTGGGATAAAATCCGTTCATGCTTTCATACAGTTGTAGCTGTGTCTTGATAGCCTGAATATCAGCTTGAACGCGCATGCTCTTGGCGATTGCAGTCGTGTTGCCAAGTTTTGAAATCGCTACTCCCAGTATGATCACAATGATGCTCACTACGAGCATGATCTCCAGTAGCGTGAAGCCCTGCTGTTTTCTTTTCGTTCTCATTTAAATCCGGAGTAACACTCTGTCCCGTGAGTGATTATACTACGCTGGCTTGCAGGGAATTGCTAGTGTCCCGCGCGCAGAAGATAATCCGACTTGTCCCAAATATATTTTAGTTGAATCTGCGTCGCGCGGATTGCCGAAGATTGGCTGCCAATTCCATTGGCGACAGCAAGGTCATTCTGTCCGACTTTCAGGCTCGTGGCCGGCACAATTTTCTGAGCTCGCAGCCATCCGGTATAATGGAAATGCATTTGAGGCGTAAGCGATTCCACTTCGCCGCGGTAAGCAGGGTCAGCCAAATCCGGCAGCGTCAGTGAAACCGGGCCAATGTCCTGGCCATTAACGAAAATTTCCGGCGGAGCATCAATGGTGGGATTGCCGATTTCGAAAGTAAGCAGCGCTGTCAGCGGTTGCGCTTCAATTGGAAATTGAAACACGGCATTTCGCTGAGCTCCTTCATCAATCCGGACCGGGTCAGCGCCGAGAGTTGCGGTAACGGTCCCAAAGTTCTCCATGTCTTCGGGCGGAGCGTGCAGCGCAGGTACCGATGAGAATGGCTCGGGTATCACGTCGCGATGTTCTGCGTTCACCGGATGCGCCACTTCACTACTCGTCATCCAATCGAGATAGGCTGCGCGGATCGTTTTTCCATCTCCCGGAACCTCGATATCTATAGCGGAGGCGCCTGTCATCGGAATCAGGACGGAATCTGAACTAGGCAGATTCATTCCTACGCCAAGCGTACCCGACCGCAAAACGTGCGTTCCAGATTCATCCCACGCCACCAATTCGGGTTGCTGATTCGCTTTGTCGTCGAAGAACAAGCGGAAAAAGAGTACCTGATACTCGGGTCCTGGTTGCGCCACGCGGATGCGAAAGATGCTCTTGGACGGGCCTCCGGTCTCAGTTGTCTCCGCCGGCAAAAGCGTGAGCGCTTCGACCCATGCTGGCGCATTTTGAGCTTTCGAATTTCGAGGCGCAGTTTGACGGAGATCGAGCCAGGCGCTTTCGGGAATCGGCTGCGCAATCATTTCAGCCAGTGAGGGCAATGCGTCGGTCAAAGCCTCCTGCGCGCATACGCGGCAAGCCGCGGCGAGGAAAATCGCAAGAGTAACGCGAACTAACATTGGGCTGCGGAGATTATTCGCGCAAAACGTGCTTTGCAAGTTTTCAGTTTTAATGCGCTCTGAATTGCAAGCTGTGTGTCATCTCAAACACAGCCGATAGAATACTGAACACAATCAGACCAACCACAACCGCGATTACCACGATGATGATCGGCGGAATCAATTGTGAGATTACGCCCACGCTGCGGTCCAATTCGCGCTCATAAACGTCGGCAATGGCTTGCATTGTCTCGGCGAAATGTCCTGTCTGTTCTCCGACCGCCATCATATCGGTAAACAGATCTGGAAACATTTTTTGCTCCTGCAAAGCAGCAGACAGCGTTGCGCCGTCGATCACTGCTTTGCGTACCTCGCCAAGTTTAACTTCGAGAAAACGGTTGCCGGCGATTTCCGTGACAAGGTCAAGTGAACGAAGAAGAGGAACGCCATTTTCCATCAACGTCCCCAGTGTGCGCGCAAACTGCGCGTAGTAGCGGTGTCGAATGACTCGTCCATAGCCAGGGATCAACAGCCGAAAGCGATCCCATCCAACCCGTCCTTCCTCACTCCGGACAAGGGCGCGGAAAGCAACGATTAAACCCACCGCGGCCAGCACGCCGACCCACCAATAGCTCGTAATCGCATGATGAATTTGAAGCAGGATCCGCGTAGGCAATGGAAGCGCTCCGCCGGTTTGCGCCATGAACCCGCTCAACTGGGGTACCATGAACGTGATAAAAATTGTAACGAGAACGGCGCCAGCGAGGGCGAGAAATGCCGGATAAATCAAAGCTTGCTGCACCCGATCCCGCAGGTCCTTTGCCTGCATCAAATGCTTGACCAGGCGAAGGAGAATTTGCGGCATCGCGCCGCTTGCTTCGCCCGCGGCCACCAAATTGACATACAGCGGCTGGAAAATCCGCGGCATCTCGCTCAAAGCCTGTGAAAAACTGCGACCATCGACCAGGGACTGATGCAGCGAATGCGTCATTTGCTGAACGCGCGGCTGTTTTAAGCGTTTTTCTAAAATCGACAACGCTTCGTCCAGCGTCATCCCCGCTTTCAGCAAATGAGCAAGTTGCTCGGTAAAAATGAGCAACTGAGCATGCGGGATTTTTAGATTTTGCGTGGGAGTTTCCAGTGCCCCCCCAGCAGGTGGGCGTACCACTTTTGGCCCTTTTGGTTCCGCGCCCAACAATTCGATCCGCACGGGAATGCAGCGTTGTAATTCAATTTGTTGAATTGCAACGGCTCGATCTGCGCAGTCGAGGACGCCTTCAACCAGCTCGCCCTGTGCGTTGCGAGCACGATAGCTAAACTGTGGCATTGTCGTGGAAAATTATCCCGAAACGCGAAATCGCAAAGTTGAAAGTGGCTTCGCCAACTATTCACTTGGCTGCTCGGCCACTCTTAGCGATCGGGACTAGGAAAAAATTGTACTTGTCATCCTGGCTGATTTTGATAAAAGCGCCGTCCATGAGATGTGCAGCAGCAGCGATCCTAGTCCTTTCCCTTGCGTTTGCTTCGCAAGCATCCGCAGTATTACGACCGCTTTTTCCGGCAAAAACGGCACCACCGTTTGCCGGGGAGGCGATCGTCATAGGAAACGGTTCGATCGCACATCCCGCGAAACAAGTGCCTGCTACAGT
>WNFQ01004319.1_pt1 | contig 20106 bp, 18 predicted proteins | sample 5400171 | NCBI WGS metagenome assembly WNFQ01 (sample SAMN13153356, study PRJNA577476) | soil metagenome | isolation source: 20 cm soil under Madrone tree | place: USA:California | collected 2016-06-14 | reverse complement strand
AAGCGGATACTTCACAACTATCTTCGATCCGTTATCCCCATGCTTACCCATGCTTGGTGGTTACTTTTCGGACTGTAGAGCCAGCTCTGCGGCGAGCGCGGCGCGCTCGCCGAGCTTCGCCATGGTTTGCTCCATTTGCACGGCCATCAATGACGCCATCTGCCACAGGGCTACCAACTGCGGCTGCGGCATAATTCCTATCAGCAGCCGGCCCTTTATCATCTGAAACCGCCATCGGAACATCATCGACAGGCGTATCCGTTCGTATTCCTGTGAGCCCGACACCTCGGGTGACAACACCGCGATGACTCGCGCAACGCGAAGTGACTGCTCAAAGTCTCTGCGTATGGCAGCCAGGTACAGCAGCGTTACTTGTCTTCGTTCCCGCCGCAACCTGATTTCCAGGTGGCGCCCGCTTTTCGCCCTGGCAAACTCAAAATCGGCCGGATCCATCGATTGTCTGATCTGCGGCATATAGTCTAAATCGCGGGGAACGCTATCTAGCGCTCCTAAACGGTGCTCATGGCCTTTGCGCTGGCTGGCACCGCGAAGCGCCCAGAACGAGATTCCCGCCAGGGCAAGCCCCGCAGCTACGGCTACGAAAAAGAACAGAGAGTTCACGGCTTCGGCGACTCCGTGCGCCAAAATTGGCTCAGTTGTTGATTCAGTTCCGCCAGTTTTCGATTTACTTGCGGAATCAGCGATTGATACACCTGAACCGTGTTCAGCTGTGGATCGCGTACCGTCTGGGTAGCCGGTCCGCGCATATACCAATTCCATAGCAAGAGAATGCCGAGAAATGCCGCGCCAGAAACATAATTCCAAACGCCCAAGTACGCCTGCACGTGCCTTTCGAACACCAGATCATTCAGAAGCCGGCAGCAAGATAGAAGACCAAGTCCAAGTCCGACCATCCCGGCAGCAGGCTCGACCGGCACTGCATAATAACGAGCGAACAACAACAATCCTACGATCCATGTGGCAATAAATGCTTCCAAACTCATCTCCAGCGTGATGACGGCAAGCTGGTAGCTTCTGGTCCCAAAGTACAGCGTGGAAACCAAGACTATCGCGCCGCACGCAATCAGTATCCTCATTGCCAGTGCCCATACGCCTTTGAACTTTCCAAGAATCCGGTAAGAAACTTCAGCCGCTGCGAACCCTCGAGCCACCACGACAAAAGCTTGCGTCGCCCATGCGATGCGATAACCGTAAGTGGTATTGCTGAAGCCATACGATTCATAAAGGTAACTGAGAACCGCGGTTTGCAGCAGATTTGCGCCCAAATAAAAAGTGAAAAACGGATATCTGCGATACATCCGATGGAAGAAGATGCGCACTAACAAAAAGAGGGTCAGCGCGGTCGCCAACCCCCAAGCCGTAAGAGTGAATGTTGGCAGTTCTAACACGACCAGAGCTTAACAGGTCAGGCCGGTATTGAGAATACGAAACATGCCTTTCCAGCAAACCGTTGCGTGAACAGCCAGGCTAAATTGCGTCTAGAGTTCCAAATTGGAACACTCTTACGCGGTTTGGCCGATCACACTGCTGCGGTGGGCGGCAGCGGCGGCAATGGAGCACCGTCGGCCAGTTGCATCTGTGTCGTACTTTTTGTTGTAGTGTTCCGATTGACGGATGAACTGGGCAGAACTACGATGGACGCGGCCAGCACTGTAAGACCTGAGAGCAGAGCAACTTTCTTGAAACGCATAGGTAACACCTCCAGGTGCCATCCTTTGCGTTACCTTGCGAAAGCGATTTTCGGGGTTCAAAACGTTCTGATTACGGAACACTGGGTTGTGAAGAATGGATGATCAAATTCTCAGGAACAGATCTGTGGTACGCGACTTTGCTTCGACCACTCTCGCATCCATCCCCAATATGTTTGGAAGGTTGGCTCTGTACTCTCCGCAGGCAGTCCAGGAATCACTGGAATGTTGTCATTACGAAATATTTCTGAAAATTTTGGAGACGCCGCTTTCCATACAAGCTGAGAACCTGGGCGAGTGTCTTCAAGGGATGGCGGGATCCTATCATTCAACTCTATCGCACTGGCGTGAGATGGAGGCCTATCGCGTTTTGGTGCCGGGGAATACGCCGGATTATCTCAGGGAGCTCTTCTTTTCGAACCTGCGTGCTCTGCTTGAAATTCTGCAAGCGGAGAACTCCACGGTTCGTTCAAACGGCTAACCACTCCAATTACCTTGCCGACCACCTCAGCTTCCGTCGGCAAAGCCCAGGATTCCGGAGCGCACCGCGACAATGGATGCGGCTCCATGAACAGTCGCCCCGGTACCTGATGAAACCACCCGCACCGATAACCATCTCTTACGTCAACTAGATACATCGGTCGGTCGTGCTCGCAAGTCCACTCTTCAACCTCGATTTCCCGCATCTCCGTATCCACCAGCACCAGGCTCCCGGGACGCAGGAGTGGCGCCATTCTTCTGTCTGTCAGCCCGATATATCCGTAACAATGCTGCGGTCGTTCTCTCTTGAGCGCTCCTTCGAAGTGCCCCCACCGTTCCACCATCCTCGAAAGCAAATCCGTGCGCCGGGGATCAAATCCGGGATCAAATCGCAACGGCACGCGTAAGCCGCTCGGTGGTGCAGCTATATGCGTTCGCGGAACCCGAAAATTGATTCCGTCCCCGAAGCATTCCTCGATCGGAATTTCAAACCATCGAAACAGCTCCAGCGGATTCAGATGATAAAGTGCCGCCAGCGTGTAGAACTTGTGCAGGCCCGGGACGACATTTCTGTTTTCAATATCGGCCAACCGGCTGATGTGCATTATGAAGTTGGGGCTGCCACGCACCGCAGCGAGTTCATAGCTCGCAGTCTCAACATCACGGTATGTCAGCCCAAGTCGCTCACGGACCTGGCGCAATCGCAATCCGGGCAGCATGGGATCCCCCTGCGGGAGGGTTTGACTTCAGTCAGCGTACACCCGAATTACCATTCTGTTAAGACATCAGAACAGATTAATTGGATGGTGCTGTTTTTCCCGCTTTGAATTCTTTACCACAAGTCTGTCTCTAGATGAATTCCGTCGCCCGGCCGGCTGCATAACTACGACAGTCCAGAGAATCTGTTATTCTCAAAAAATGGACATCCATAAGCTCGCCAAACTCGCCATTCGAGGCTTCGGCTCCCATCTGGCACCGCTTGCTCTTTGCTTGTTCTTGGCCATTTCTAATCTCTCCGCTCAGCAATCTGCTGCTCCCTCAGCACCAGCTCCGGTAACCAATTCCCCTGCAGATTTTGCCCGTGCTGCCGACGAGGTTTTGCGCGACATGAGCGAAATCACAGGGCTGTCGCTCGTTTCTCCCCTCAAAAAGACACTTCGCTCGCGCGATGAAATTCGCGCCTATGTCATTCGCCAGATGGATGAAGACAAGGACGTTGCGCAGCGCTACGCCGATGCCAAATCCGCCGTGGCCTTTGGCCTGCTGCCAAAGAATTTCGACCTGGACTCCTTCATGGTCGAACTGCTGACCGAGCAAATCGCCGGTCTGTACGATCCCAAGGCTCACGAGTTCTATATCGCTAATTGGATTCCGCTCAACGACCAGCGCATGGTCATGGCCCATGAGTTGACCCACGCCCTTCAAGACCAGCATTTCAAGATTGAAACCTGGCTGAAGGCGGCGCGTCCCAACGACGATGCCGAATTGGCACGCGAGGCCTTCCTCGAAGGCAGCGCCACCGCCGCCATGGTCGATTATCTTCTCCAGGGCACCGGAAAATCCGTCACCAACATGCCGGAATTCGATCCTTCCATTTTGACCGGCGACATTGGCAACACCCCTTCCTTGCAAAAGGCGCCCCCATTCATCAAAGACACCCTCGTTTTTCCATATTTTTCCGGTATGACCTTCACTGCCTCGGCTTTAAAACCCGACGGTTGGAGCTCTCTCGGCAAAGTCTTCTCGAATCCGCCTGCCTCCACGCAACAGATCATGCATCCCGCCCTTTACAAATCTGGGCACGTCCCTGACCGTGTCACCCTTCCGTCCGTCGACAAGCAACTCGGCAAAGATTGGAAAAAACTCGACGATAACCTGATGGGTGAATTCGGCTGGCTTGAAGTTTTGAAACAGTTTTTGGACGAATCGCGCGCCAAACCTGTCGCAGCTGCCTGGGAAGGTGATCGTTATCAACTTTTCGAAAACCAATCCTCGAAGCGATTGCTTCTCATCACCCGTCTGCATCTCGCCGGCCCTCAGCAAGCCGCCAGCTTTTTCAGCCAGTATTCCGAGTTACTTGAAAAAAAACACCCACAACGCACTAACTTGCTTCGCCAGCCAAATTTTTTCNNNCTGCGTCACCCTGGAAGGTGGCGACCTTGCCCTGTTCGTCGAAATCAGCAAGCAGGTCGGTCTGGGATCACTGCCCGAGCCGGGTCAAAAACCGGGTGTAACCGTAACCAACGCGGTCAAGGACATTCCGGCCCCAGCGAAATTCGCTGCTTTATTCTGAATCATTTGCTTAATCTGGCGCGGCGGAACTCTGCCCGCGGTGCAATAACGGAGCAGCGTCTCGATCGGTCCCGGCTTTAATCCGTGCTTCAAGCCGAGCCACCCGCATCGCCAGTCGCTCGGCTCTGCGAACTTCCGCCGCCGAAGACATCTGATGTCTCGATCCTGCATGCAAGTGGCGAAGCGCTTTCAATCCCGCTCGCGCAAACTCTAGTGCTTTCTTGAAATCTTTCGTTCGCCTCTCGTGATACAAAGCCAGCTCTTCGCAGGCCGCACACCTGCACGAGGCGTCTTCCAGTAACTCTTCCCAAATCGCTACTGCTGCCGCGTGCTCTCCCCGCCGTTTCGCCATTTGCGCCAGTTCGCGCCGCGCTTGCGTATCAAAAGGAAGTGGCAGCCCCCGGTCGCGCGCGGCAACGCACGCCGATTCGGCCTTCGTCGCTTCGCCGCGCCGCTGCAGATAGCGTGACAGCCCAAACAGATCCAGCGCTTCAGTCTCCTCGCGCTGCTGGCAATCCAGCAGGGCATTAAGCTTCCCAAATAGCGCCGCCAGCCCGCGCAAATCCATCCCGTTGTGCCGCACCACGCCCGCCAGCGGCGCCGGAGAACCTCCGCGCAAATAATTGAAATAAAATTGCGGAATCATTGACGACGGCACATCGTCTTCGCGGTGCCATCCCAGTCGCTCGATATCCAGTACGTGCCGCTCCAATTCCACCAGCTTCACCGAACCTAGCCGCAATTTCCACACTGCCCGCGCCGGATGCAGCAGATCCAGGTGCGCCGCCAACTCCGGCACTCGGATGCAGCGGGTCATCAGGTACCGGCTTTCCAGCAGCGGCCAATCAAACGTTTTCCCATTAAAGGTCACCAGCACTGACCGTTCCGCAATACGCGCCGCCAATTCTAGTAACACTGAATGTTCCTCGGAAAAATCGCGCATCATGAACTGCTCGAGCTGCAATCCTCCCGAATCCCACCACGCGATCCCGATCAAAAACGCGTACGTCCCCGTTCCGCCGGCCAGGCCAGTCGTTTCCGTATCCAGAAAAAGCCATTTCTCCGGATCTTCTGCTGCCGCTCGCCACCTTTTTGTTCGTGCCGCATCCTGCGTCTTACACAACAAGTCCAGCGCTGCTGGCGAGACCTGCGGAAATTCCGGCGTGGCGTGCCAATTCCGAATGCTCAAATGGTTTCCGTACTTCGTGGGGAAAATCGTGGCGCCTAGCAGTCTCGCAAGTGTGCATTCGTCAAGTGCGGCGCCCGCTGAATCTTCTGCTGGTGTGCGTTCGTAAAGGGCGACCGCATCCTGCGCAGGACGCAACGCCGCAAGTCTCGCGAATTTATCGATCGCCCTCATCTATCCGCACGCCTTCTCGCCGCACACCCTGTCGAGTATCGCCTGTGCCGCCTCTTTCGCCCGTGGTGCCAGATCGCCTGCTGGTCCCACGCACGATGGACAACCCGATTCGCACTCACAGCCCACGATCAGCTCTCTTGTTTGTGCCATAAGCAACTCATGCATCCGATACAACGGCTCCGAAAAGCCAATCCCGCCCGCATACGCATCGAACAGGTACAAATTCGGCTCGAAAAACTCTTTTACCTCCCGCTGCATCGCATCTTCCATAGTCATCGGCGCAAACTCTTCACCCTCCGCACCCGGCTTCGGCGGTCTTTCGCCAATCGCCGTCCCTAAATCCCGGCCGTCGCACATCAGCAACAGCGTCGCCACCGATTCCATCGCATGCAGCAGTCCGAACATTCCGCTCTGTCGCTCGCTGATCGAAAACGGCAGCGACTCCACCAGTGCCCGCTCCAGGGTCAGCCAGTACGAAGTCGTGTGCATCTCGTTTTCCGGCAGCTCCAGTTTTCCCGCTCCAATATTTTCATTCGTAAAAAACTTAATCTTCTTGAATCCCACCACCTGTGACCGCACCAAAACATCCCCATGCGACCGCGCCGCCGGTATCTCCGGCCGCTCTTCGCGCGCTCTCGCACTATCGGCAATCTCCAACGTCCGCACCTGCGTATACCGCACTGCGTCCGTGTAATAATCCACATCCACTTTCTTCACGTACGCTTTGCGCTCCTTAAAGTCCAGATGCTTCACGTGATACTGCTCACCGCCATGCAAATAAATCGCTTTCTCATGCACCGTCGTCAGCGCGCTCGGAAAATCGGCTTCGCCAATCACTTCCGGCTGCCCGCTTACATCAATGATGATGAAATTGTCGCTGGTCACTGACCGCAGGCTCACCGTATCGGCGGGATATGCCTGCTGCGTCCAGTGATAATGCTCTCCGGTACGATGCAAATAACCCGCGTCCGCCAGTCGCGCGCACAAATCCTGCGTATCCGCCTCGCCGAATTTATCTTCCGGCGCAATCGGCAACTCAAAAGCCGCGCACTTCAGATGGTTAACCAGAATTTCCAGGTTGTCCGGCTGAATGTAGGCGTGCTCGGGCGTATTCCCAAAAAAATAATCCGGGTGCCGCACAATGAACTGATCCAGCGGCGCCGACGACGCCACCATCACCGCGCACGAACTCCCGCTGCGCCTTCCCGCCCGCCCTGCCCGCTGCCACGTTGCAGCAATCGTTCCTGGATACCCGACCATCACCGTTGCATCCAGCGATCCAACGTCAATACCCAACTCCAGCGCGCTGGTCGAAACCACTCCACGAATCCGTCCTTCACGCAGCCCGCGCTCAATCTCCCGCCGTTCGTACGGTAAATATCCGCCGCGATATCCGCGAATTGTCTCGGTCGTGCCCGGAAAATGTGGATTCGCTTGCTGCAAATAGGTCAGCAGAATCTCGGTATGCAGCCGCGAATTCGCAAACACCATGGTCTGCAAATCGTGTTTCAAAAATTCCTGCGCCACCCGTGAGCTCTCGTTGATATAACTCCTTCGAATCCCCAGCGCGCGATTCACTACCGGCGGGTTATAAAACACGAACGTCTTTTCCCCGGCAGGCGCGCCATTCGCATTTAACACTTCAACCTCATCTTCAATCAACCGCTCTGCCAGCTCCCCCGGATTCGCAATCGTCGCCGAACAACAAATGAACTGCGGATCGCTCCCGTAAAATCGCGCAACCCGCTGCAGCCTTCGCAGCACATTGCACAAATGGCTTCCAAACACGCCGCGATACGAGTGCAGCTCATCAATCACGATGTATTGCAAATTTTCAAATAGCCGCGTCCACTTCGTATGGTGCGGCAGAATCCCCGTATGCAGCATGTCCGGATTCGTCAGGACAATGTGCCCCTTCTCCCGTATCGCCTTCCGCGCATCGCCTGGCGTATCCCCGTCATAAGTAAAAACCCCAAATCGCCGCGCTCCCTTCGTATGTCGCGTCTCACCGACGTTTTCTTTTGGTAGCGGCCGGCCTTCAGATCGGTGCATTTCTCTTGCATTTGTAGCGGCCACCTTTTTGCCCCGCTCTTCGCGCGGCTGACGCGGGCGGTTTTCTCCCGCACTGGTACCGGCAATCCCTTCCTCCTTTAGTTCGAGCCCCAGGTCGCCATTTTCAATCTCATGTGAAAGCTCTCCCGCTCCACTCTCCAACCTCTGGTTCACGTCATACAATTCCGCCAACTGATCCTGCGCCAGCGCCTTCGTCGGGAACAAATACAGCGCCCGCGTATCTTCATTCTCCAAAATCGTGTTGATCACCGGCAGGTTGTAGCAAAGGGTCTTCCCAGAAGCTGTCGGCGTCACAATTGCCACATTCTTCCCGGCGTGTACCGCTTCCGCAGCCGCCGCTTGGTGCGAATACGGACGGGCAATCCCTTTGCTCGCATACGCTGCCCGCAACTCTCCACGAATCCACTCCGGCCAATCCGCAAATTCCGCCGCCCGGGCAGGGAATCGCCGCACCGCCGTCAATACCTCGCCGTTATGATCCCGCTCTGCAAATGCGTTCAGAACGTCGTTCACTCGCGCAATCGTTGCCGCGCCCCTCGTAGCTACTCCCATTCGCTCTTCATCACTCTTGCGCCTCACCGCCAGCGTTTCTCCCAATTTCCCCCCTTTCTGCGCGGACCAGTTTGCTCGCTGCTCGCTTGCTTCGCTATTTTGGCAATCGCTTCCCCGCCCTTTGATGATTCGCCTTTTGTTCGCTCAGGCTAGCATCTCGCATTCCTCGGCGCAATAGACTTTCTCGGGCACGTCGCCTGAACAAGTCCTCTCCTCCAATCCCAAACGTTTTGAAACATACTCCGGCTCCTTTGCTCACAACCCGTAGCTGCGGTAGACTTCAGCGCCAATGGCGGACTCTTCCTCAATTGTCGGCCGCACAGTTTCACACTACGCCGTCATCGAAAAACTCGGCGGCGGCGGAATGGGTGTCGTTTACAAAGCGGAGGACACTCGCCTTCATCGTTTTGTCGCTCTTAAGTTCCTGCCAGACGAAGTCGCCCAGGACCCTCAGGCGCTCTCTCGTTTCCGGCGTGAAGCGCAAGCCGCTTCAGCGTTGAATCATCCCAACATCTGCACTATCTACGACATCGGCGAGCAGGACTTTCAGGCTTTCATCGCCATGGAATTTCTCAATGGCATGACCCTGAAGCATCGCATCGGTGGCAAGCCCCTCGAAACCGACGTTCTGCTCACCCTCGCTATCGAGATTGCCGACGCTCTGGACGCCGCTCATTCTCGCGGCATCATTCATCGCGACATCAAGCCCGCTAACATTTTCGTCACCGAACGTGGTCACGCTAAAATCCTCGACTTCGGTTTAGCGAAACTCTCAGTTCCACCAAATCGCGCGGCCGAAATTACCACCACATCGAATCAATTAAGCGGGGACACCACAGCCGAACGCCTCACCGGAGCGGGCTCCACACTCGGTACCATCTCCTATATGTCACCGGAGCAGGTACGCGCCGAAGAACTTGACACTCGGACTGACCTCTTCTCGTTCGGCGTTGTTCTGTATGAAATGGCCACCGGAACGTTGCCCTTCCGAGCTGAAAGCACCGGACTACTCTTCGACGCCATCTTGAATCGCGATCCCCGGCCGCCCGGCGAAATAAATCCCGACATGCCGGCCGATCTCGAACGCATCATCCGCCGCGCCCTGCAAAAGGGTCCCCGTCTCCGTTACCAGACCGCCGCTGAACTTCGCGACGATCTCCAGCTCCTGCAGCGCGAAACCGCCTCCGTGCACTCGGGTAGTTTTCCCCATCTCTCGGGTTCAGTCAGACAAGCTCGTGCCGCGCAAATGCAACGTCGCTGGCGTACTTGGGGCATTGCCTCCGCCCTCTCTCCTCCTCAGGCGTCCCGTGCCACCGCCGAGAATCCTTCGCACCGTCCAACTCACCAATACCAATCGTCCCAAATCAGGTGTAGTCACCGCCGGCGCGCGTCTTTATTTCATCGAAAACCAGTCCGTTCTTTCCGAAACCTCGGTCACGGGCGGCGAAACGTTTCCTATTCCCACCTCCCTCGAGGACACCGGCTTCGCCAATGTTTTCGACATCTCGGCCGACGGATCCAGCCTGCTGATGAACACCGCCCATGGCACGGCTCTGGAAGGACCGCTTTGGAGCGTTCCAGTGGTCGGCGGTTCGCCGCGCAGGCTTGGCAGTCTGGAAGGTCACGCTGGAGCGTGGTCCCCCGACGGGGAAAAGATCGCCGTTGCCAAGGGCGACGAGATCTTCTTGGTCAACAGGGACGGCAGCCAGCCCCGCCTGCTCCTTACAACCTCCGGCACTGCCGGCGAAATCCGCTGGTCGCCCGACGGTTCGATTCTCCGGTTTACTTTGAACGACCCCACAACCAACAGCCGCACCATCTGGCAGGCCTCCGCCGACGGCAGCAATCCTCACGCGTTACTCCCCGGTTGGAATCCCACTCCTAACGAATGTTGCGGCAAGTGGACCCCTGACGGACGCTACTTTGTGTTTCAGGCGCTTCGCGATGACACCTCGAATGTGTGGGCTATTCGTGAACGCGCCGGTACTTTGCGGGCTGCGTCTCCGGATCCGTTTCAGTTGACTACCGGGCCAATGAATGTTGGCAATCCCGTACCCAGCCGCGATGGCAAAAAACTTTTTGTACAAGGCTGGCGGCCGCGGGGGGAACTGGTCCGCTACGACTCCAAGTCGGGGCAATTTGTTCCGTACCTTTCCGGCATTTCCGCCATGGGCCTCGACTTTTCCCCTGACGGCAATTGGGTCGCCTACAATGATGCCGCCGACGGCACCATGTGGCGTAGCAAGATCGACGGCACACAAAAACTTCAACTCGTTTTTCCGCCGATGCTCGCCTACCTCCCGCGCTGGTCTCCCGACGGCCAGCAGCTCGCCTTCTTTGGACATCCTCCGGGCGAGCTATGGCAGATCTACCTTGTTCCTCCGCAGGGAGGTGCTCCCCAATTGCTCTATCGAAGTACCACCAATCTGGCCGATCCCAGTTGGTCACCTGATGGCAAATTATTGGCATTTGGCGAAAATTCCCTCAACAACCAGGGCTCATCGGTTTACATCCTCAATCTCGAGACAAAAAACGCCACCAAGCTCCCGGGCTCTGACGGCCTCTACTCGCCTCGCTGGTCACCCGACGGACGGTATATCGCCGCCATCACGCTGAACTCTCTCAATCTCAAGCTTTTTGATTTGAACACTCAGAAATGGACCGAGCTCGCCAGGATCTTTGTTGCTTATCCCAGCTGGTCCCGCGATTCGCGCTTTTTATACTTTGACGGTTTTCTCGACAATGCAGAAGGTTACTTCCGGGTGCAAATTTCTACCGGGAAAATTGAGCGCCTGTTCAGCTTAAAAGGCTTTCAGGCTGCCAGCGGTGCTTTCGGCAATTGGTCTGGCATCGCTCCGGACGGCACCCCGCTACTCGTACGCGACAGCAGCATCCAGGAAATCTACGCTCTCGATTGGTACGCCCCGTAATCCCTTCGCGCTCCGCCGCTGCGCTCGCGCACTTTCGGGTCTCACTCGTCAGATTTCGGTCCTACACAGAATATCTCGGTAGCCGTACCTGACTCACTCCCAGCAATCACGTCTCGATCATCGAATTGTTTTGCGGATGCCACCGCAACGGATACAATCACACAAATCACCTATGACTGCACACGCCTCCCGCTCACAGCCAGCGTTCACGTCTCGCGCCAATGATAAACAGCGAGTTATCGAGCACTACAACGTCGTTAGCCCTTACTATCGCGCCCTTTGGGGCGAACATCTTCACCACGGCTATTGGATTCGCGGCGATGAATCAAAGGAACAAGCACAGCTTCAGCTCATTGAGCATCTCGCTCAACTCGCAAACATGAAACCGCACTCCGATATTCTCGATATCGGCTGCGGCTTTGGCGCCAGCTCTCTTTTCCTTGCCGAAAAATTTAACGGCACCGTTACCGGCATCACCATCTCCCCCGTGCAGGTCGAAATCGCCAAGCAGGCCGCGGCGGAACACCACCTGGACGCAACTTTCCTTCTGATGGACGCCGAAGCCATGAATTTCGATCGCCAGTTCGATTTTCTCTGGTCTGTGGAATCCATCTCCCACTATCAGGACCTGCGCAATTTTTTTGCATCCGCGGCGAAACTGCTCAAGCCAAACGGCACCTTTGCCCTCACCGACTGGTTCAAGAAAGAAAATCTCACTCCCGCGCAGACCCGCGAGTTTATCGCACCCATCGAAGCAGGCATGTTCGTGGAGTTACAAACCATGGACGACTACGCGCAATTTCTCACTTCGAACGGTCTACAAATTACCCATCGCGAAGTTCTCAACAAAAATTGCGCCAAAACCTGGGACATCAGCCTGGAAATTATCAACGACAAAAATTTCTGGGCCCTGGCCAGGAAACTTGGCCCGCACTTTGTCGCCTACCTCAAAGCCTTTCACGCCATGCGCACCGGTTTCGCCTCCGGCAACTTCGCCTACGGCCTGTTCGTCGCGTCGGCCGCCCGAGTGCCAAACAATGTCATTCATGAAAGCGATTGAGCCGTCTTTCGGCGGTCCCTCCTTTTCTGCACGACCAAATGAACGGTGACTTTGCTTTGCAGTGTCGCCAAATGTAAAATATTCGTCGCTGGAACCACTCGGCGACTCATTTCCGCATCTTTTCGCATCACACTGTCGTTTGAATCCCGGAGGAATGCCCTTGAGAAATAGAACTGTTAACGGACCTGTGTGTTCTCTTATGGTCTTGGCGATTGCGACCGTCCATTTAGCTTCCGCCGGTGCTCAGTCAGATGCTCCTTCGAAACAGGCGCCCGCGCCAAAACCACATGCCGCCGCCACAACCAGCGCAAAGCTTGCCATTCCTGATATTCCCTACACCAAGTTTGTCCTCGCCAACGGGCTCACCGTCCTGGTTCACGAAGATCACAAAGCTCCAATAGTCGCCGTAAACACCTGGTATCACGTCGGTTCAAAGAACGAAAAGGCCGGCAAGACCGGCTTCGCTCACCTGTTCGAGCACCTCATGTTCAGCGGAAGCGAAAATTTCAATTACACCTACATCAACGCCATGGAACGCATCGGCGCTAGCAACTTGAACGGCACCACCAACTCCGATCGCACCAATTATTTTGAAAACGTTCCCACTTCTATGCTGGATTACGTACTTTTCGCGGAAAGCGACCGCATGGGACATTTGCTCGGCGTCCTGGACCAGAAAAAACTCGATCTCCAGCGCGGCGTCGTGCAAAACGAAAAGCGCCAGGGCGAAAATCAACCCTACGGCGTCACTCGGCAACTTCTCGCGGAGAATACTTATCCCGTCGGCCATCCCTACTCATGGACCACCATCGGTTCAATGGCCGATCTTGATGCCGCTTCATTGACCGATGTGCAGGAATGGTTCAAGACCTACTACGGCCCCAACAATGTCACCGTTGTCATCGCGGGCGACATCACTCCCGAACTCGCGCGCCAAAAAGTCGAAAAATATTACGGCGGCATCGCTCCCGGTCCTCCTGTCGTCCATCGCGAGGCCTGGGTCGCAAAACGCACTGGCATCCATCGCGACTCCGTGCAGGACCGCGTTCCGCAAGCGCGTCTCTATCGCGTGTGGAACGTGCCTCCGACAGATTCCCCCGAAGAAGCATCTCTCGATCTGGCTGCGCAAATCCTCGGCCAGGGCAAAACGTCACGTTTCTACAAACGCCTCGTTTACAAGGACCAGATCGCCACCAGCGCCACCGCGAACGACAACAGCAGCGAGATCGCCGGGCAGTTCATCCTTACCCTTACCGCCAAACCAGGCGGAGATCTGAAAGCCGTCGAGGCGGCCGTGGATCAGGAGTTGCAAAATTTCCTCAAGAACGGTCCCACCGAAGCCGAGCTGCAACTTGCCAAAACGCAAACCTTCGGCCAATACGCACGCATCATGGAGCGCATCGGTGGCTTCGGCGGAAAGAGTGACATCCTCGCGCAATGCCAGACCTATGCTGGGAATCCCGATTGCTACAAGGAATATCTCAAGCGCATTCAGGCGGCCACGCCCGCGTCCGTCAAGAAAGTCGCGAACGACTGGCTCTCCGATGGCGATTACGTTCTCGAAGTGCAACCCTATCCCACCACGCTGAAGGCAATTGCCCCGATCGATCGTTCCAAGGAACCTGCCACTGGCTCCGCGATGTCGCTGAATCTCCCTCCCATGCAGAAGGCCACGCTCTCTAACGGCCTAAAGATCGTGCTCGCCGAACGCCACTCCGCTCCCGTTGTGAATTTCTCTCTACTGGTGAACGGTGGCTATTCCTCTGACGCTACTTCTGCACTCGGGACCTGCAGCTTCGCTCAGCGCATGCTCGAAGAAGGAACTCCCACCCGCGACTCGCTGAAGATCGGCGAAGAGCTGGAATCCCTCAGCGCTGAATTCTCCGCCGGCGCCAATCTGGATTTCGCCACCGTTGACCTTAATGCTCTCAAGGCCAACGTCGACAGATCCCTCGAAATTTACGCGGACATTATCCTGCATCCCGCGTTCCCGCAAAAAGAATTCACCCGTTTGCAGAAGGACCGCCTGGCCGCCATCCAGCGAGAAAAAGTTACGCCAAACTTCATGGCGCTGCGGGTGATGCCGTCACTTCTTTATGGCATGAATCATCCCTACTCCGGAGCGTTCCTCACCAGCGGTACCGAAGCCACCGTAAGCAAAATGACTCGCGAAGATCTCGTAAAATTCCACGAAACCTGGTTCAAGCCCAACAACGCCACTCTGCTCATCGTAGGCGATACCACCCTCGCCGAGATCACTCCTAAGTTGGAGAAACTTTTCGCTTCCTGGAAATCCGGAGTAGTCCCAAAGCAAACCATCCCTGCGGTTCCCCAACCGGAAAAAGATGTCGTCTATCTTCTGGATCGGCCCGGTTCAGGCCAGAGTTTAATTCTCGCCGCGCAGCTCGCCCCTCCTTACAACGATCCGGACCAAATTTCGTTGACGCTCGTTAACGACATCTTTGGCGGAAATTTCAGTTCGCGCATCAACATGAATCTCCGTGAAGACAAGCACTGGTCTTACGGGGTTCGCTCCCGCCTGGCTCCTGCCAGAGGCGAGCGCCCATTCTTCAGCGTCTCGCCGGTGCAGACCGACAAAACCAAAGAGTCTTTGGTCGAACTCGTCGCCGAATACAAAAATATCGTCGGCAGCAAACCCATCTTCGAAACTGAACTGAAAGATGAGCAAACCAATGCCACCCTTGGTCTCCCCGGAAGCTTCGAGTCCGTTCAGCAACTCTCCGGCGCTTACGGCAACATCCTGCAATATGGGTTGCCCGACGATTACTACAATAACTTCACGCAAAAAGTCCTTGCCGTTACGCCAGACGCCGCCAACGAAATCGCCAAAAAATACATCCAGCCCAGCCATCTTGTTTGGATCGTCGTCGGCGACATGAGCAAAGTCGAACCCGGCATCCGCGAACTCAACATCGGCGAAGTCCACAAAATCGACGCCGACGGCAACCCCGTTCAATAGCAACCCGTTTGCAGCATTCCACTCTTCATGTAGCAGCGGCGGCATATATCGCGATATATCGGGATGCCGCTGCTCTTTCTTTTTCTGTCTATTTTGCTTTCGTTCCTTCCCAACTCTCGCCTTTGCGTTCTCGCTTTTTTTTCGTGCCTTCGTTGCCACAGCCCAGCTGCCGCCTTTCCGGCGCATCGAGCGTTGAAGAAGACTCAAGCGTCTCCCGTCTCCACAAATCACGGTGTTATACTCGGTCGGTCGCACCGCCAACAGGGAATTCGCCACCGAGGTGCTATCTATGTTTCGCCGATCCTACCTGGCCGTGATCTTGGCGCTGCTAACCACTTTAATCCCCGCATTCGCACAGCAAGCCGCTCCCAACAATGCCTCGCCGCCACCTCCCACAATCCCAGACACTCCGGCGGGCCACACCTTCAAAGCCTGGTTCGATTCCTTCAACTCCGGCGATCGCGCGGCAATCGACGCCTATATCCACAAATATGAACCGGACAAATCCGTCGATCGCGAAATGCAGTTCCGCAGCATGACCGGCGGATTCGTCCTGCTGCAAATCTTGAAAAGCGAACCTCTGCGCCTCGAGTTTCTCGTCAAAGAACAACACTCCGACACCAAGGCCATCGGCAAGTTTAAGCTGAAACCTGGAGATCCCGGCGTGGTTACAAGCTTTTCTTTGGGCGCCATACCTCCTGGCACATCCACGACCGATTTAAATTTCAAGATTGACGCCGCAACGCGCGCGCGAGTCATCGACGGTGCGATCGCAAATTTGAACGAGTCCTATGTATTCCCCGAAACCGCAAAGAAGATGGAGGACGCGGTACGCGCACGCCAGAAAAAGGGCGAATACGATTCCATCAGCGACGGCGACGACTTCGCCAAAAAGCTCACCGAAAATTTTCAGGAAGTGAGCCACGACAAGCACTTGCACGTCAACTTCAGTGCCGCCAGGATGCCGGAAGCGCCGTCCGGCCCGCCTCCCGCCGATGCCGTCGCTCAGTAACACAAAGAAATGGAACGGGTAAACTGCGGATTCAACAAGGTCGAAATTCTCTCCGGCAACGTCGGTTACCTGAAATTCGATTTCTTCGCTGATCCCGATGTCTGCGGGCCTACGGCCGTTGCCGCCATGAATTTCCTCGCCAACGTGGACGCCATCATCTTCGATCTGCGTGAAAACGGCGGCGGCGATCCCAAAATGATCGCCTTTATCTCAACCTACCTCTTCGACAAGCGCACTCATCTCAACGATCTGTGGACGCGAAAAGGCGACTCCACGGACCAATATTGGACTTTGCCCTACGTTCCCGGCAAACACTTGGATGGCAAACCGGCGTTCGTCTTGACCTCCAAGGACACGTTCTCCGGCGCGGAAGAGTTCACCTACAACCTCAAGAATCTCAAACGTGCCACCATCGTCGGCGAAACCACTGGCGGCGGCGCTCATCCCGTTTCCGGCCATCGCATTGACGACCATTTCATGATCGGCGTCCCCTTCGCCCGCGCCATCAATCCCATCTCCAAAACCAACTGGGAAGGATCCGGCGTCGAACCCGACGTAAGAGTCCCCGCCATCGACGCCCTCACGACCGCCCAAAAGCTCGCTGCCGAAAAACTAAGTTCGAAGTAATCGCAGTGGAAGAAATCCATCCCACGGAGGCGGCAGAATTCTCACCTGTCCATTCTCAGAACGCTCCTCGCAACTTTTCTTCTGCCTGGACTTGCCGTGGCGCAACAGCACGTCTCTTTTCCAACTCAGGACGGAGGCGTCGTCTCGCCGATCTGTACGGAAAAAGCGCGCACGCCGGGGCTTACCGGGGATGAACCGCTCCCCGAGGTCGAGGATGCGGCCAATCCAGAAAATCTGGCTGGCAATAAAGAGCAGGAGCAGGGCAAGCAAGAACAAATCGAAGAAATCGGCGTACGCGATCAGAAACGCGGCAAGAGCAAGGACCAACAACAAAATGATCACGCCCAATGAATGAAGACGCGTTGATAAACTATGAGGAAAGTGACCATCCTCGCCCTGCCATGCCCGGTAGAGTATCTAAAGCCGTATTCACTTTCTTAGACTACTTGTACGCATTACCTCTTCAATTCGGACACGCTCTCGCTGCGTCCATTGGTCACCCAGATGTTGGTTCCGTCAAAAATAATGCCAATAGGGAACTTTCCCACGTTAAAAGCTGCCGACTCTGCGCTTTCAGCTGGCGGGCCAGCCTTTTGCGGCTGGGTTGCCTGCAAGTGTTTTGCGCTAATTGATACCTGCACACAATGCAGCACATTTAAGGACAGGAGTACCACAATTGCGAGAACGGCCCTTCTCAATCCAGGACCTCCTTCCTAAGTTCCTCAAATTGTAAGCGTCCGTTGTGGACGCCAAACTAACGAACCCCTTGGCCGCATGCGATTAGAGATCAAAAGCATCCCCCTTTGCAGCTCACACTGACACACTGCAGAGTGCTGTGGTCGAAATGACATCCTCCCGGGGGCCCTGATTATTCTAAAAAAAGATGTAACGGTGGTCTCGTACCAGCTTCAGTCCCAAAACGGAACGATGGTTCTCGGTAGATGTTGATACAAAGCAGACACCAGATCTTCTTCTATTTCAGAATATTTTCGACTTACGACTTAATACTTATGACTCTACTTCCTCACGGCTTGACTGTCACCATCACCACTCCATGCGACTCCACCTTCGCACCAAACTTCCTCGTGAATTTTCCCAAGTCCTTGTGCGCCCACAAATCGCGCGCGCTCGCGGAAACTTCACCCGAATACCCGATCGCTTCCCACGGCACTGTAATCTCTGTTTCACTTCCGCCGCGATTTAGCAACAGCACCGCTCTGCTGCCATCCTTCAATTGTTTCGACCAGACTTCCCGATCCCCGTCCTTCCACACCCGGCTTCCTTGGCGGCCCAGTGCGTCCTGGTTCACTGCGATCACTTCCTTATTCGTCAAAATCTCTTTGATCTCCGGCGTCATGCTGCGCAAATCATTTCCCGCAATCAATGGCGCCGCCAGCATGCACCACAAACTGAAATGCGCTCGATACTCTGGCGTCGTCATTCCGCCGTTGCCCACTTCCAGCATGTCCGGATCGTTCCAATGTCCCGGCCCCGCAAAACTTTCCAAGCCCACTTGCAAGTCGACAATGTTCAGCATTCCAAGTTCGCAGCAAGTTCCATCCGGCCATTTTTTCGCGCCCGACCATTTATCGGAAATATCTCCGGTCGTTCGCCACAAGTTGCCGACATCCTTGGCCCACTCCCACGGCTTCGCTGTTCCCCATTCGCACATGCTGAAAACGATCGGCCGCCCCGTTGCCTTCAACGCATCGCGCATGGTCGAGTACGCTTCCTCGGCATTTCGCTTTCCCGTGTTGCACCAGTCGTATTTCAAATAATCCACGCCCCACTTCGCATATATCAGCGCGTCTTGATATTCGTGTCCCATGCTACCGGGACGCCCTGCACACGTTTTTTCTCCCGCGTCGGAATAGATCCCAAATTTCAATCCTTTGGAATGAACGTAATCAGCCAGCGCTTTTATTCCGGAGGGGAAGCGCTTCGCGTCCGCCACGATATTTCCGTCGGCGTCCCGGCTTACCTGCCAGCAATCGTCAATCACCACGTACTGATAGCCCGCGTCCCTCATTCCGCTGGCCACCATTCCATCCGCCATAGACTTGATCAAATCCTCGCTCACGTTGCAGGCAAACTTGTTCCAGCTATTCCATCCCATCGGCGGAGTCAACGCCACGCTGTTGTCCCACGCCCGCGCGTCACGCGCGCCGAAAAGTATGTACACCGTCGCTGTCAGTATAAATATCGTGACGCGATATATCGCACGAGCTCTCATCAGGAATTTCCTCCGCACGTATTCTACTTCAAGCGCAAAATCAGGATCGCTCCTGCCGCGAACAACACCGCGGATGCGCCGAACGCCGCGCCGACACCAAATTCGCTCCACAATGCGCCGACCAGCAGACTGGACAGGAAATCTCCCACCGCATTTACTGCCGCCATTGTCCCAAACGCCATACCGTGCTGTTCGCGCGGCAGCATCTCGGCAGCCACCGAATCCTCCAGCGCCTCCTCAGTGCCGATGTACAAACCAGCCAGCATAAAAATCCCGCCCAGCAGCCACAACGAATGGGTCCCAGTGCAAAGCAACAGGGCCGTCACCACCGCCAGTCCGTATCCGCCGGACAGCACCATCCGCCGGTTCGGCACATGATCGCTCAGCCACCCGCTCAGATATGCCGAGGCCGCGTAGAAAACATTGTGCAGCGTATACAAAATCACGGCCATACTCGCCGCCCTGGCCATTCCGTATTCCGCGGCCAGCATTTTTGTCGCATACAAAATCAGCAGCGTATGCGAAAAATCTCCCGCTCCGAAAATTCCCACCGCCAGCAAAAATCCCCGGAACTCCGCGGGCAGCGCTCGCAAACCCAGTAAGAAGGATTTCCTTTCTTTCCTTTCGACTGGCCGTTCGCGCACCAGCACCCAGAAACACAGAACCGCAACCATTCCCGGCAGCAATGTCCACAGAAAAACCTTTCGGTAAGAATGATTTGTTGCCTGCAGAATCCACAGCGCAGTCAACGGCCCAAAGATGGCGCCTAGCGTGTCCATCAAACGTTCGAGACCGAAC
>WNFQ01004059.1_pt2 | contig 20112 bp, 29 predicted proteins | sample 5400171 | NCBI WGS metagenome assembly WNFQ01 (sample SAMN13153356, study PRJNA577476) | soil metagenome | isolation source: 20 cm soil under Madrone tree | place: USA:California | collected 2016-06-14 | reverse complement strand
CTTCTACTGTATGACATTTGACCTCTAATACACCGAACACCAAATACACCCAATTATGCTAAGAAAACAAGAAAAGTTATATGTGAGAGCATGAGACACACCGGAGCATCCAGTTGAAATAAATATAGATAAAACCAGACGAAGAGATGAAAAGACCAGAGATGAGTAGAAGATTCACTACATTATTCAATGCTCATCTCCGCCGGGGTGGAGACGTTGACCACGCAAATCCAAGCCCCTTCATCTTCTCCTGCCGTGCGCGGATTTCCTGCTCTTCACCAGCGAGATGAGCGCTGCGCTTCTCCGCATTACGTAGAACATCGTCACCACGACTAGACTTGAGACCATATTCGACATATGCCAATACGTCTGGTCGCGTTGTGTGGCGGGTGCGAGGTGGCGAGTACTGAACGAGAGACTCGATCTGCTCAGCTATCTCACTGCAATGCTTAAAATCAATCAGAGGATGTCCGTCCACTTCGATGGGATTGGACTGAGCAAAACTTGTGTTGAGGGTGGAAAGATGAAGGTCTACGCAAGCCAGGTTAGGTTGGTAGCGAGACAGAAAGACGTCAGGTAACAATCATACCCAACCAAGGGATGAGGTCTCTTGTTGCCGCATTCTGTAGCGTGTTTAGGTACACGCCATCTGTGGGTGTCAATTCCTTCGCTAGCGCGTGTAGCCCCTGCTTGGCTTTGCTCTCGCATGTAATGGTTAGCGCCCTGATCATCGGTGACATAAGAGCGAGCACAATGGCTGACGTTGACGAGAAATTGTTCAAGTCCCAGCATTCCTTTGACTGGTGTCAGTTATCATACCTCAATAAATGAAGGTGTCTGACCTCTGCTGTGTGGACCCATTCCTCATACGTCCTCTTTCGCTCTTCAGGGGTATTAGACCTATCACCAATGTGGTGTGAGTTTGCCATCTTGGATCTCGAGAAACGAGTTGCAAGATCTCACTTCAAGACAGTTGTTTGTACCCACACCTTGATCAGATCGTGAACAATATTGAACACCTCGATGCGCCGCACATTGGGTCGCCGGCGAGTGAACTTCACGTAGTCCCAATACGTTATACACTCGAACCGGTCGCCTTCCACCACAGTTAGGGCAGCTGCCAGGTCATTCGGCGTCACCCTTTGGGGGCGTTCAGCAGGTTCGCCTCGTAACGCGGGACAGTTCTTTGGTTGGCGGAGGCGGACCTGAAAAAACATGGTCAGCTGTCACCGTCGACATTGATAGATGATCTACTATGACGCACATAGTCGGGGTCTTTGATCAGACTCGCAATTTCCCTTGACTTCGCTTCCATTTTCTCGGAAATTGTTTCAGAGTCCACGAGAGGAAGGACGAGTTCATTGATCATTGAGGTACACCTGAGGTCTTCATCTGCAAAGCCTTTCTTGAGCCAACTCTCAATAAAGAGCAAGATGCTGAGAAGCGAATCGTCAATATTTAATTGAAGGGAGAGCATTGTTAACCTACGGATACCGAGAACGCGCGGCGACAGGATTGAGCTCCGAGGACTCAAATCGTCTTTTCAAGACGTTAAAAAGGCGTTCGCTTGTGGCAAAAAGTTGGTAAATTGTTAAAAAGGTCCTCCTGAAGCGGTCGTTTCCTGATGGATCTGCGAGGTCGGTAATGACCCGAGAGACTAGGCCTTCCAGATTTCCAGAAGACACAGACCCGTCTCTTGCAGGCCATAGTATACACTCGGAATCACTCGCCGCCATCTCCATTGAACGCAGGACTACAGGGCTAACAGGTTCCCAAATACGGCTTTGGGGTAAGTTAATAATTAAAGTGGCCGATCGTTTAGGCGAAGTCGCTGGCATTTTAGAAGTCACTTTGGTTGGCGTTGTCCCAGTTGTTTTCGGAGAAGGATGTTTGGGTGGCGGCGCTCCTCCTGGGGGTAGAAAGGAACTGCTACTATTAGGCGTGCCGGTGAGTAATGAATCACCATTTATTCCGGGGGATGTGTCGGGGGTTGACTGAGATCTCTTATTGCCAAGTATCCGTCGCAGTCTGCCTGATCCATTCAAGCTCGACGTACTCTGGGACGACGAAGAATCAACACGTCGCAAGTCTGATGATTGGGAACGGGAAGCGGAAAGGTTGGGAGCAGTAAAAGGGCGCCCTGATTTACGCTCTCCATGGGTTGTCGGTTGAGGGGGCGGATGTGCAAACGGAACCTGTGTATTGGGGTTGAGAGGATCCTCCAGGAGAGGTTCGAGGTGTCGGGATCTAGATGAAGAAGAGTCGCTTGTACTCCTCCTATGTGAGTCTTGTGTATCGGTTTGTCGGCCAGCGGTTCCTAAGAAACTCGTGGATGGTATCGTGTTGAGCTCCTGGGTAACAGGTGGGATTCCAGTTAGCCCCACTGGTAGCGGTGACAACCTCTCAACAGTCGAGCGCCTCGCTTCATTTTTGGGTGAAGTGTTGATTGCTGGTGTAAACAGTGCCGGGACGGGGATATCAATATTTGTGGTAGACGGTCGACGAGCTACACGTTGATATAAGGATAAGCACGCGCTGGTGTGAGACGAGGAATGACTCACCACCACGGCGTGGGAGTGGGAGCATGTCACGCATCGTCGATTGAATCTCAGACATCGAAGGACGCAGAACTGGATCAAACTGCCAGCAGGATTTCATAATGTCCCACATCTCTGGAGTAAGACCAATTGCCATGGACCCAGGATGATCGGGATGAGTGCCTTGGGTCAACAAAACAGGCACATAGATGTCCGAATGACCGTGGTAAGGGTCTTTTCCTGTGAAAACTTCGAGGCAGAGTAACCCAAACGACCAGATATCTGCTTTCTCAGTTGGGGTAGTGACGCTGTCAGATGTAATCCATTCTGGAGCGAACCATCGAGCATCAGATACGGCGCGCTGTACATCATATATTTCCACGTTAGATGGAGAGGTACATTAGATGGACCAACGTACCTTCGAAAATTCATACAGATCGAATCCACAGACAATGGCTTTGCCATCGCGATTAATCAAAATGTTTTTCTGGAGGAATGAAGCGTATCAGGGAACATCCAACAGACCCAAAGGCAGCATACATCGCACAAATCACCGTGAATGATCCCTCTTTCATGAAGGAATTCCACACCTAGAAATCATCAATACAAGTTGTTGATACCAAACTAGATTTGCAACGCACCCGACGCAGCTTCGCTAAGAAGACGGATCCGATCAACGTCCGGATTTGTCCGAAGATATTCTCGGATGTTGCCGTTCTCTATCCACGGATTCGGATGCCCAGTGACCTACGAGCGCGAGCTTGTTTAGAGCATTGCCGCAGTAGAAAACGCGACATACTGAATAAACGACGTTGTCCATCGTGACATGTCCAACGAAGTTGAGGATGTTCCGATGTTGACGGTCAAGCGAGCTTTCGATCCACTCTTTGAAGCGCTGTGGAAGAGCTGATAAGTGATAAGTCGTACATAGGGCGGTCGTCGCACTTGCCTTCTGAGAATCTGGGGACTGGTCCCTTAGACGACCGAGTGTAGTCTAGCTCTGGTCATTTTCAGATCGGACATCAAACAACAGGCTACGTACAGGCTCTCCGTCAGAGGTCCATTCGCCATCGTAAAAGACTAGTTGGGTTCCTTCAATGACCGCTTCCTCGCTAACTTTGCAAACCTTCCCTGATTCTGTCATTTGCAGGGCAGTGGGTAATAATCCACGACAAGGCCTAAAACACTCACGATCCGCTGATATGCGTGGGTATGACGCAACCTGGGGTAAACTCGCCTGTCCAGGTTGTCCATCGACCCCTACGACTTCAAGTTGCGGCTGCCATGCATTAAATTTCTCACACCCACGCAATATAGCCATTACAGACTCACTGGGAGGAGTTGTTCAAGCAATTGTGACGCTTCCAATGGAATGGGTTGTCGCATTTGTCGTACTGCACCTAGTATTTGAGCAATCATGTCGAATATTTGCCCGTGATCACGCTGTCGGGCCTTCTCTTGCTCTTGGCTCTCACTGGCCTTCACCATAGACAACGCGACCTGAAGAAAGAAAATAAGATGGGCCACTTTCGCGCCATGTAGGGCTGGGCGTACCATGAACCTGTCGGTGCACATTGTAACTTCGCGGTGACATTCCTCGATGCCAATCTGAATCTCATTCTGTTTCAGAAAAGCCGATTTATTGCTTAGCCTTGCCCAGCCCGTAACTCGCATGAGAATGCCTTCTATGGCTCTGCGAGGATTGATGAATAACTGTCCGAGTTAATCACCAAAGGGAGATATACCCACCTCTCGATTTCATCGGCTTCGGTACTTACCTCTGTCCCGGGGAATCTTGGTGAATACTCCCTCACTGTGGAGAGTAGGAGATCGCATTGACGAGCAAGGTTGGATAGCCGACCCTGATGCAGTGTTTCAGCAAGGAGACTTGGTTGGATGACCGAATGTTTACCTTGTGGACTTTGACGGCATTGACTGTGTCATATAATCTTACGACTAGCAAAGAGGATGGTATTAGGTCCTGATACACCACGGATGAGATAGAATCGCACTTAGACTCGGTCCCTCGGAAATACCAGCGGAGGGGTTGATGATGCCAGACATGCGGAAGAAGAAGGGGGGTGTTGTTGTCGGTGTCGAGGGGAGAAGAGGCCGCGACTCGGACACGACAAGCGCGAGAAAGCGAATGACAGACAGACAGCGCTGCGGACAGGCTCTTGACTCTTGACCTGACCTAGAACTGTGTGCCTTGCCCCTGTGTGAGTCTGAGTGCGCCACAGGTCGCCCACAGTCGTGATATGTGCCGTCCTCTAATAACCCCGTTCATCTTGCGGTCACGTTCCTTTGTCCACACCCGACCACCATCGCCCTCTTCCGCTTATCTTGATCGCACTAGTGGCCCAGATATATCGACTTCTTCCACACCCGATGACCTCTCGCCATCTCAGCGAAGAGGTCTCGAGGCTGCTTTGAGAGTCGACCAGGCGGGTGAAGTTGCTGCCAATTACATCTATGAGGGACAACTTGCCATCCTCCGACGTGATCCCGTGGCATCGGCACTGATACAGGCGAGCTCCACACGGCTTCTCGTTCGACGTCAAATTAACATTCTAATACTAATTTCAGGATATGTGGGCCCAAGAGAAAAAGCACCTCGCTGTCATGAATAAGCTCCAGGTTCAGCATCAAGTACGACCAACGGCGTTATGGCAGGTTGCAAAAGTAGCCGGGTTTGGACTGGGTGCAGTCACAGCACTTATGGGAAAGGAGGCTGCAATGGCATGCACCGAGGCGGTTGAAACCGTCATCGGTGAACACTACGACGAGTACGTGCCTCCGTAGTCGGCCATTATCTGATGATTGATCTCTTACGTGAATTCAGTCAGCTGAAGGAGCTACAAGGGTTAACTCATCCTAGCATTGTGCTTCTCAGGGAAGTAATCCGTGAGTTTCGGGATGATGAACTCGAACATCTCGACACTGCTATCGAACACAACTCTCAGAGGGCGCCAGCGCACGCACTTCTTAGCTCAGTAGTAGGGATGGGGTGCAAGGTTGCTATTGAACTTTGCAAAAGAATATGAACAGGCAATTGTAAAACATTGGTGTTAGCAAAAGTCTAAATCTATTCCTCTGCCACATTGACTGTTTGCGAAGGGCGAGAGCGTAGCGACTCTCCCTTTTGTTTTCCACCCCAGTTCCATTTCAGCTGCAAGGATATATCGGTTTCAAATGCGTGGCATAAATTGATAAGAAACGTACGTCCTGTTGAGCGGACAAATAAAGCAACGCTCCCGGGACGAGAACCAAGCCAGTTAGCGATATCCACGATGCCCTAGAGGTAAATCTAAAATGTTTGTATACGTCCTCGCGCTGGAAGCAGACGATGATAATTTGTTACAACCAGTCCTGGTACCATTGACGTACCATGCGGTTCCATCGGTCCACAGCAGGGTCGGTCTACAAGACAGAAATAAGACGTGACATACGAGAGTTTTTAACGCAAATACACACGTCGACATAACCTAAAGGCGAGAGTCAGTAGGGCAGTCATAGCGAGAAAACTTGCCTACCGTGACCAGCCATTGTGGGGTGAAGCAGGTGGATCTGTTGACGCTTGTTTGTCCGGATTGACGCGCTCGGGTCTGGAAAAGCGAAGTGAGCACCCGTGTTTTCCTTCGTTCTCCATCATCATGGCTTCTTACAATCGCGAATGGGACATGGGAAAGGAGGCCTGGCATGACGGTGGCTCATGGCCTGGCAAGGGTAGAGACGAGGACTATGGAGAGGGAAGGAAGAGGAAATTTGACGGCGGGGTACGTCAGCTATTTCTTTGTCTCTTCGTCAACGCACGGGATTCTCTCAGAGCTGGGATGATGGAGGTCAAGACTCCCATCACAACTACCAAGACTACGGTGTGGGCGGGGGTGGATTTCATGGCCCCAAGAAACGCCTCGTCGCAAGCGACCCCAGTCCTCACGTCATCTTCCTTGGTCTCGACCCTGGTTTCACAGAATCCGACGTTTGTGGAATTGTTCACCATTACCCCTCCGAAAGTTCATGGTTCATGGCCCACAGCTTAATTCGTTTTTGACCGGCCAAGGTTGCTCAATTGAGACGGTTACAATTATCCGAGAGAGATCAACAGGCACTTGCCCATCCACTTGATCTTTTCCTGGACAATACGATTGACGATTCCCTTTTCCCTTTCATCCCCGTCGCTTTCTTCCTATCGTCTTCACAGGCCAATCTAAGGGCTTCGGTTTTGCCCAATTCTCTTCTGTCGAGGCTGCACGAGCCTTCGTGGATCCGCAGTTTCCCTTTATTCAAGTTCCTCCTCCAGCTTCGCATGGCGCATCAGCTACCGCCGCATTCCACAAGGCTCTCAAAACGGGTGGACAACACAGTGGGCGCCGTGTCAAAATTGATTATTCTCAAAGCGCAAACCCTAATACTGGTGGTCGTTCCGGTCGCATGGCGAATGCAAATGACGGTACACGCGACATTGGCAACTCCCCAGCCGCCGTTCTTCTTTTTCGTGGATTGGACCCTTTATCAGGTCCGCAAGCAATCGAACTGGCGATGAGGACATCTTCCGGCCCCCACAAGGAGGGCGCAAAGGGCATGAAGAGAATTATCTTAATCAAAGACAAGACAACATTGGCGAGCTGGGGCTTTGCTTTTGTTGAGTTCGTCGACGTCCAAGTATTGTCACCTCTTCATTTTGTTTTACCTCACGCATTTTGATACCTCAACCTTTTCTTTCCTTACAGGCTGCATCCGCTGTTCTAGCGGCAACCATGTCTCCTCAAATCCATCCCAATGGCTTTCGCATTTCCGACCGCCCGGTCGCTACTTCGTTTGCTCATCCATACTCTTTCCAACCCATCTCTGACCCAATTATGAGGGACGAAGCTTGCCTACCTTCGTCCATGACCCTCGGCGGCGTCGAGGATCAGTGGGTTCGTTACTGGGACGAAGGTGCCACCACCGCGAAGCTAGAGTATGAAGCCGAAGTTCCAACGCAGCAACCCGCCCCTACTAAGGAAAAAGAGAAGAAAAAGAAGAAAGGTCCTGTTCCGTCCCATGGAATCGTGTATACATCTGACTTTGTAGTTTTAGTCGCCGACGTTGCACCTGCAGCACCTGCTGAGGCCTCTACGCTCCCTGTTTCTGACAAGCCTGTCACCCTAAGCTTCAAGGGCGGTAACAAACCGACAAATTTGACAAGTCTGTTGCCTCAACACCATTTGGTTCTGCGTCTAACCCCCTGTAGGTACACCTGCTTCCAGCGCTGCAGCTGCTTCGACACTCGGATTCTCTATGACGGAGGAAGAGGATCCCAATGTTGTTGAAGGAGATAGAGCCGCCTCTAATGAAGATCCCAAGGGTTTGTCTCATCCGAGATATGAAGGGCCTTCTTTCTGGGTGTGTATATTGATGGTTCGTGCGCAGTTGCCGCAGCGAAGAAAGTGGCTCCTTTGATTGCCAGCAAAAAGGTGAGTTTAAATTCATGCTACTGCGTTGATGCACTGTTCAACCTTTGTTCCAGACGGCGAATAATATTACAAAGTGGAATCAAGTGCAAGAAGTGCTAAGCACAGGCCAACCTGCTTCAAGCACCCCTGAAGTGACGTCTCACTGTTTCCACTAATGATATCTCTAATTTCGAGTTCAGGTTGTCGCACCCACAAAAGGTGCACCATTAGAAGCAAAACCAACTTCCTCTGCCAATGTTCTTCCCGAAGAGGAGGAATTCGAGTTCTCTGACCTAGTCAAGCTTGCTTGCCTGTTATGCGCACGGCAGTTCAAGTCACTTGATCAACTTAAGAAACACAACAAAGAATCGGACTTACACAAGGTATTTCGTCCTTATAGCTTGTATATAGCAGGTGCTTACTCTTCGCAGCGCAATTTCAAAGACGCAAACCTACGGGATGTGGCAAGGGGAAAGGCCAAAGCTGCTCAAGCCGCAGCCGAAGCTAATGGTGCCCAAAGTTCCGCCCCGAAATATCGCGACCGAGCATCCGAACGACGAATCATGCATAACCAACCAGACGTCCCTCTGCCCGAAGGCATGGAAGATAAGCGCAAACAAAGGCGCGCTGCGGAAGGTCCGACCCGGCCACCCTCGCCACCGCCACCACCAGTGAACCCGGGACAAGACGAGAGCAACGTGGGGAATAAACTTTTGAGGATGATGGGATGGAAGGAGGGGACTGGTTTAGGCGTTGACGGTGAGGGCAGAGTTGACCCCATGTGAGTACACAATGTCAGTGTCTGTGGTTCGATATGATCCTCAAGGCCGTCGTCCGATAATAGCCAGACGGCGATATATGCTTCTGGTGTTGGTCTTGGCGCGAGCAAGGGGAAGGAGGTAGGAAAGTACCAAGAAGGATACGCTGGTTATGTCAATATGGTCAAGGACTCGGTGAGCAGCCATTCCTCATTTTGCAGTAATCTCCGTCCGTTTCGATCATTGACACTTTGTACTAGGCACGAGAGCGGTATGAGGGCTGAGTTTTAGGTCATCGTTGTTGAGGATAGACTTTCTCGCTGTGCTGTTATTTTGTGGTTTTTTACGCTGTTAATATAGCTTACTATTTCGCTCACTCTCGCCTGGTACGATCAGTTTGGGTCGTCTGGTCCTGGGGTCTGAGGTACAAACTATTACGCACAATGCCCGTTCAGTACGAAATCATTCGATGGTCTCAAAATATCACCGTGTGCCCTAATTCTCTGCTTACCCAGAATATCTAGTCTTCATCTTATCATGCATGTCACGCAGTCCACTGAAAGATACGGGCTTAATTATCTGGGTATATATCGGCCTGTGATACAAATCGAGGCGTCTGTCGTGCACGACTACTGCGTATCCTTCAGATCGCCCTTAGAGGTATACGTACGAAGCCAAGAGGATGACGAGAGAAGCTGGGATCGCGACGAGCGAGTTCAAGCTGCCGCTCCGAGTGGCTGCGCTTTTACCCGTGCCGGTTTGCTTCGCGGTGCTCGCGTTGCCACTCGTAGTTGGAGTTGCGGGAGTGGGTACTTTGAGGGTAGAGCTGACGACGGCTGAGGTGGCAGGAATAGACACGTTCGCCGCGCCTTGCTGGACATCAAAGTACATGCCCTGGAAAATTATTCGAGAGAGAAAAAAAAAAGGGGGAAGATTAGCAAGCTGCATTCATGCGGCTTCGGGAAGAACTCACCGCGATGGGTTGGCCGAGCTTGCTGGACTATTTGAAAAATTCAAACAGGGAAGCGATTCAGAGTCAATAATAAGTTTCGGATGTAGAATATTGGGCTTGGTCAGACGTACCGATATGTAGTCTGTGAGATGGAAAACCGATACGCCGACGTTGGGCTTGGACAGGTTCGCGGGAGGCGAGAAACCGGAAGGTTGAGGGAGCAACAAGATAACGTAGCTGGTGACATATGGTACGTGGATGGGGAAAAACGCAGGGGTTCAGTATCGAATGGAAAAGGGTGGGTTGAAGAGACGCGCTTCGACGACTTACCGATGAGGTCCGCTTCCGTCGGGGGGAGCAGGTCCAGCGTAATCAGTGACGGCCACGCCACCAGTAGTCGACACATTCACCCCAGAAGTGCCTGGGTAGTAGTGTTAACGCGTTAGAAGAACCAAGAAAACCAAAAAAAAATTCCGCGCACCGTTTTTTAAGGTAACACCATTGACGAGCCAGTGACGCGTCTGTCCTACAGACTCCTTCGTGCCGACAACGTCAGCGTCAGCCATCAAGAGCGTGAAGTTCCCCGCGAGAGACACGCTCGAATTCGCGGGCACAATGGTGATTTCTGGCGCCGCCGCCACCTCTATTGTCCGTCCGTCAGCCACCTTTTCTTTCCCCTGTAGCGGAAGAAAAAAAAAAGGACACTCACGCTCCTTGGAAAGGTTTTGACCTGGCGAGATGGCGCCCACGCCTGAAAATGTGACGTTCATGACGGCCGAGGGAACAAAAGTCGGCAGGAGTTGGGGGGAGAGCTCTGCATTGGTGAAATGGGCTTCGATGGCTACGATGCCCCGGACCGCTTTAAAAGAGAACACGAGCGTCACTCTACCTCCGCTGCCACCGAGGCAATTAATGCGGATTCCGCCACGTTCCAGCTTCTGCACAGAAAGGTAATACATAGATGAGATACTATACTATACGTGCCAGGTAGGGTATTACATGCGAATAAAAAAAATCAATTGTCTCGAATCAATCCTCTCATCCAGTGTCCGAACCATCGTCTTCATAACTTCCCAGACCAGCTGAGTATAACTCCTGTTGTCCAAACCCAGGACTCTCGGGAGGACTCCCTAAAAGTAAAGGATTTCCAGCCGCCTCGAGCTCCGCGGCAAGCGCCGCAGTCAGGTTACCAGTCCGTAATCGACGCCGCCTGGGCACCGATGGCGTTATAGGCGACAATGGCGTGAACGTTTCAGAAACGAAACCGTTCGTCTTGAGTTGCTCCAGCATGCCTCGGGCAATGTCCGCCGTAGTACCCCCTAACGCCGAAACGGGCGGCAGGACTTTGTCCTTGTCTGGAAGCTGCAGCAAGGCCGGTTCTCGCGTGCTCATGCTCGTGGCACTGGGACGTGCTCTACGAGCGCGCCGTCCAACATTGTCTCCGTTTCGTAGCTTCTCTAGCAAGTTGTCAAGAGCGGCTGTCTCCTCGGCTTCTTGTGTCAGGGTTTCTTCTGCCGCTTTCTTTCGGTTTGCCTTTGCTTCCTCCGTGGCTTGCCTTCGCTTCTCCTGCGCGAGCTTTTCTTCCGCGGCCGTTCTGTTATCAATCTGGCATTTCTACTCGCCACCAACCGCAGTGAGACATCAGAGCAACAGCCCTCGCAAAAGCACGTACGCGATAAGACGTGATGAAGGTCTTGAAGATCCCATAAAATTCCGTGGATGACACATTCTTCTCATCCTCCCCAAAGTATCGGACCACCTCCGTGAACAACGTGTCTGCGGCGTTTACATCATCGTTGAGATCTTCCATTTGCTGGGTCGCCTTCCCCAAGAAGCCCCACATCTGCTTGGAATACCGATCATTCTGCTCAATCTCAGAAAAGTGTTCGTTAAGTTCCTGCCGGATTGCCTTAAGACCGTCTCGCAGTTCTGTAAGGCCTTTCCTGACATCCTGAAGATTGACTAAACAAAATCGATCAATCAACAGTGTGAAATTTTAGGGAAAAAACCGTGCCTCGATATGCCTCCGCAGGTTTGCTGAGCTCCTCGTAGAATTCCTCCATGGAGGGAAAGTGTTTTGCTACTGTGCGCTCAAGGAAATGTAAGAGTGTGGTGTTGTTCGCCGACTTGGTATCAACAAGCTAGGAAAACGGGTCGTCAGACGAAACCATTTTCCTCCCAAAACAGGCAAGCTGTTACCTTGTTGATACTGCTGACTTTGAAACCAAACGCGCCGCCTTTAATACCCGTCCCATTCATATAATTCCCAATAAGTAGAATAAGCTGTTTTGTGGCGGAGTGACGGTCAGTGACCGGGGATGAATGAAGGCAGATAATATGCACATTTAACAGCTCTTTGAAGCAGCTCGCATTCATGAGACTCTTTCCAGCTTCTGATAACTTACGAGCACTCTACCATCGGAAGGTTCAGAATGCTCCAGTCATAGGACGTAAGCGGGCTCACCTCGTCGAGTAATGCCCACTGTTCATCAAAAGATATTCGATAAAGCATGCCATCGATACGTGGACGAAGTCGGTCGATTTGTATCAACTTTACCATGAGCCGGTCTGCAGAGTGTAAACCAGCCAAATCCTCCGGCTCCGAGTTCCGGTAAACGTTGAGTTTGCCTATCTATAGCACATGAAAATAAGTTTAAACACAACTTTCACAACGCGGAAGTTTTGGTGTCTGGGTTCACCTGCTCAGGGGTCGGAATTACCCGCTTGAGTTCACTCAAGAAGACTTGAGTACACACTACGGGGTCGAATTCCTTGATGCCCTGGGCGATCTCTTCAGGCGCAAGTTTCTTTACGCGTTGAATGAGGATTTCTTCGGTCCTAAATCAGACATTCCATAACACTCCTAACGTAAAGAGGGTACTGACCAACTCGTTTCTTGGTTTGGGAATCAAGAACACTCTTCAGTTCTGCACGCTTCTGTCGAGCTAGTAACGATACGTGAATCAACACGTTGAATGGTACATGATACAGGCCCGAGAAAAGAACCGCACCTAAGAGATTAATCACGAGTTGTTTCGCCTTGAAGCCCTCCTCCATTTCCAGCCAGATTCCATCATTGGATAGCTTCGCTATCATCTCCTTCTCCTTGGACGGCCCTTCCTCCTGCCACAAAGTCTTGGAAACTTGTTGCTGGGGCAGTTTATCCCATTGTAATTGCTTCATCTTCGTATTCGGTGTGATGGGCATGTCTTTCCGTGCCGCTAGCATCGCATTCAGATTCGCACCGAGGAACATGGAGCCGCGTGCAGAGTTAGTGTTGGAGCTTGCGGAATCAGGGCTCCTGGGAGGCGGAGGCGGAGGCGGAGGAGGCGGCGGCACACCAAACGCAGATGTGGGTGTTAAGCCAAATTTGCCCGGTGGTGGAGGTGGTGGAGGTGGCGGCGGCGGCGGTGGAGGCGGAGGCGGAGGTGGAGGTGGAGGTGGAGGTGCTGCTGCGTTTTCAGCAGCCTCGGATGATGTAGTCTGGTCTTGGGCCATTTGACCACGTTTGGATGCAAAGTGCTTGCTGAGCTGATCCGCAAGGGAGCCAACGCCGGGTGAGCGAGCACCATCCAAGGAAGACGTGGTAGATTCTTCCGCAAGAGTCGTTCCGCTGAGTGTCGACTGCTCATGGTCGCTTTCTTGATCCTGGTCGTCATGAACGGAATCGCCAGCAAGTGGACGAGGCTTCTTTGACTTTTTCGAGGGTGAACCGCCATCGACTAGACGGCGATCTTTGGGCCGTGGCGATCTGTTGATGCTTCTCGGACTGGCAGCGTTACCATCTCTTGGCGCGTACTATGCCACGTCAACATTTGCATAAGACAAGAGAATTCTCGGGACAACTTACAATCATCACACCAGCGGCTAGTTGTTGTTGGATTTGTTCTTTGACATCTGCCTCATCTGCATCCAAGAACTGTGACGACCGACCTGGCGCGTCAGACGGACGTGTTGGTTTCACCGTCTGGTGACCCTTGCTGGCGCGTGTTTGGCGCCTAATTTTTGCCTTTCCAGGGGTGGCATCCGGGTCAGATTCGTCCTCATCATCGTCTTGGCGCTCGTCCTTCTTCTGACGGACAGAAGAATATCTATCGCGACCCTCAAGAATGTCGATCGTCTTGCTCCTCTGCATGTGCTTCTCCAATGTCGCAATAAGGGACTTGCGGTCCATGGCCCCGTTGTTGTCAAGGATTTTGCCTACACCGTCCGCGCCAAGCTCCTTGAGCATCCGGAACAATTCCATGATCTGCGCTTCGAGCTGTGAGATTTGATCTTCGTAGCCCGTCCGTTGTGTCCCCAGCTGCGTTTGCAAGCGAGCGGTAGTCTCACGCAAAACAAGGAGCTTTTCCTCCAGACTAGCAATCTTGCCTTTGAGAATGCCAACAAGACCGTCACCGCCGTTCAGCATCTCACTCTCGAGCGTCTCCTTCTCGAGTTGAAGACGACGCAAGTCTGCCCGCATTTGCGCAGCCTCAGCCTCCAAAACTCGGGACTGGTCCGCATCATTAAACTGGGAAATGATGCTTTCTACAGATTTCCCAAGTCGTTGTTCCGCACCAGAGAGCTTATGGTCCATGACGACATCGGTGACCAGCGAGTCTAGCAGCTGATAGTACTGCACCAGCCCAGGACCTTCCTCCCGTACGAGTAAGAGGTGCTGCAGAATGGAGAGGAGATAATCTTGAGCTTTCGTATTATGCGTCCGAGTTTTGAGTGCGGTGTAGACGTCCTCAATATTAGTTAAGTCTCTGAGGAACTCCTGGTCTAGACGCTCGCATAATTCCTTCTCGTCATTTTCGATCGTTTCTTGCAGACTGTCCAGATGTGAATTGAGATTGTCGAAGTTGAAGCTGCGACATAGGTCCATTATCTGACGCAAACCAGCGGTAGTCATCTGACTTTCATGATGAATGCGGAGATCCAGATCTTCCGTGTTCACAAGAATACCATTGATGAGGAGGAGGTTGCTTAACTATGAATCGGATGGATGAGGGAGAGAAAGACGCTGTTGAACCGAAAGAACACGTACTGTGTATTCATTGATATTACTTTCGGTGGCGGCATTCTTTCGAACCTCGTCACTTGCGCCAACCAGGCTACCCATTTTTCCCCGCCCCGAGATAGACTTCTCGAAACTCGCGAACCAGTATGCATACGGAGAGTTGCCAGCATTGTTTGCGATGCTGACAGCTTCCAGAGCGCCAGTAATGAGATTTAGTGCGTCGGGGATACGGTAGGACAAATAAGTCAAGAGTTCGGCGACAAGCTTTCTGGCGGGCAAGCGAGGTGAATTCAACGACGACGCGATTTGCGCGACGAAAAGGTTATGAGTAAGGGCATCTTTTGTGGGGTTCTGGAGCAATAAAGTTGAGCAATGTCCTGCGATATACTTCAAGACATACCCAAGAATTAAATATTTGCTTAATACAACGAAGAGTCTCATATTCTAGTTGATGGTCGGCTTCCGTCCTTGGGAACCGTTGGACGTGCAAAGCGATGGTAGGAAGACAGGACAAACCTCTGCTTTCCCTTACTGCTAATGTACGAGAGAAATTGCGCCAATACCCGTGGTCCTCGTATCGCAACGAACTGCTGGAACCACCTAATATAGACGAAAAGGAATTTCATTTGGTTTGGCCAAAGAGAACGGGAATAATGTAAAACGCACCCCAATTCCTGACCTCTCAATGAGACGAGGAGACCGGAAGCGTCCTTCGGTGTTATGGTCTTATCCATAAACTTGACGAGATACCATTCGGGAGACCTTTCCTCGATCATTCCTGAGCGGCTCTGCTCCGGAACCTTCTTGGCTTGTTCTTCCCTCGCCTTCTCGTCGTTAAATCGCAACCGCTCGTCACTTTCTACCATACTCCATTTTTGGTCAATCGTAAGAGGCGGCAAGTTGGTCAAGTCACGCGTCCTTACGACATTTTCGAATAAAGCCTCGATCTCCTCATCACTTGGCCTGGGAAAGACAAAGTCATTCATGGTCGTATGTCGGTGTACTAGGTGCGAAAGATGGTGGTGGCTGTGAGAAGAATGTGGCTCGGTTTGGAACGTGGACCGGGAAGAGCGATTGTCCGAACGAGTGGTCGAAGAGGATGCCGGACGCAAGGATGCCGGGGGCTGTGGAGGAGGCGAAGTCGGGTTGGCTGTGGCCGGAAGAGGAGGGAGGGAACGGAAAGAGTCGTGACCAGAAGGACTTCCTCGTCCCGAGGAGCTTCCGCTCTGGCGCAGCTTGCGAGCAGCAGAGGATACCGGTGGATTAGAAATAGAGTCGGCCGATTCGCTGTAGAGAGTGGACGAGTCATCAGTCACAAAGGAAGCATGCGGGGAGCTTGAACGCGATGTTGCGGTGGCAGCGTATACACGGTCTCTTGCCACCCTGGATCGCTGTATGGAATGGATGTTGATATTCGTGCCATTTGTAGTGAGTGTGGGATTTGTGATTGGGGCAGAGATATTAGCAGCGACGGTTTGGCGACTGACGGGGACTGGGGGACCAGGAGAGAGACTGTCATATGGGACGGAGCGTAAGTCCTGGCTGGAGATGGACGACTGGCGTGTGCGGGACTTCTTTCTGCCAAAGATGGTGTCCATTGGAAGGGTCGAGGTGACGGTCGGGTGGTGGCAGTGAAGGTCGTTGGCGAAGGGACATCAATCAAACAATGCACTCCGCTCTCAGCCTCAAGTCGCATCGCAATTCCCTCGCCCCCGTCTCGCGTCTCCCACACATCCTGCTCACCGACATCTTCATCATCGTACATCACTCCCAGGACACAACCCCCCGCTCCCCCAGTTGCCTCCATTTCACCCACGTATGCAGGGCCTGGCGCGATTCCGCTCTCCAATGCCCTCTCTTGTGGACACACATCCTGTTCTGTCCACCAGATTGGACCCCAGTCATGCTCGAACGCTCCCGAACTGCACCGCTGAGAGTCGAAATCCCAGTACAGCATCTGAATCTCGCCGATAACGGCTTCGTATCATCTGTTCGACTTGCCCTCTCTCATATTCACCACATCCGATATCTTTGCATCACCTTTTTAGATCGTTTCCGTGACCTGGGTGATCTGCTTTCCCCCCTCTTGACTGGATCTCCCGACATCTTGGAAGAGCTGGTACTTTCCAGTCACTGGGTCATTCCTGATTATATTTACCCCTCGATGGAGAATGCCCCGTGCCTGAGGCGCTTGGTTCTCTATTCCTGCCATATCAACTGGCAACGGTTTGCCTCTGTCGGGAACCTAACTTCTATATTTCTCCAAGACATTCCGGTTGCCTCGAGGCCATCCGCGGAGAATATCCTGTCCCTTCTACAGATAATGACCAAGTTGGAGACCCTTTCGCTTATTCATGCGATCTCGGAACTCCCTCCTAGTATCAGAACACTCCCTCCCAACGATATCGCACCGATTAGACTTGGAAACCTGTTTTATCTCTGCGTTTCGGGATTTGTCCTAGATTGCGCAAACTTAATGCGTCATTTAGTCTTGCCCCGCTGTAGGCGCCTCACCATCGACGCTGTGACACGTTGGCATATCCCCGAAGTCGCATTAGCTGTCCTTCCTCTCACAAACATCATATCCTCTAGTTTCAGTCAACTCGAAAGGCAAGAGTTGCCCTACCTCGCATCTATAAACAGGCCATGTGACAATGTCACGGAAATGTCTGCTCGTCCTATTGGAGAGGATGCCGAGGAACTTTGTCTTGACATGTACCTGACGTGGCGCGCATCTCGTCAGCCGGATAACGTGGAGATTCCCCCAGGCTTCGGAAGCCTTTTGTCCAACCTGCCCCTTGGCCGAGTCGTACACTTCAGTGCTTCCTTGTTCTGCCGCGAGGATAACACAGCGGACGTCGGCTGGCACGAGGTCTTACCTCGTCTCTCTCGCGTCAAGTCCGTCGTGCTATCCGGTGGTTATGCCTACGGTTTCACGAACGCATTCCACGACGCGCAAACCATGGATGTGCCACCGCCCCTCTGGGCCGATGTAATCGTCTTGCCCAAGCTTACATCTCTGAAGATCAAACACGCGCATTTCTCATTCCCGCTCGGGGAGGCGGAGCTGTTCTCTACGTTGAAGCGCGCTCTAACGCGACGCTTAGAACTAGAGTGGACTGTCCCAAATATCGCACTCGTTAGTTGTCACATAACGCCGCAACAGCTTGCGGTTTTGAATACCCTAGCATTGGGGCCGATTGATTGCACCGGCGAGCCCGAAACATGGGGTGTTGGCGAGTTGGATCGGGATTCGAGCGACGAAGATGAGTTCTCGAACTCGAACGATGACGAGGATTAGCTTCTATCCACTTCGAATTCCTAGGTCACGGTATAGTTTGCAAATAATTAACAGCGCACATACGAAAACATGGAAAACACATAGCGACTATAAATAAATCCCAGAGCCACTTTATCCGCCCGGATGTCGTTGTTTTTCTCATTATCGTTCGAAACAGCTTTAGCATTATCGGCTCTGGCCTCCTTCGGCGGTTCTCGGCGTTGGAATTATTTCGAGCTTTCTAGACGCGCGAGTATACCCCCTCTATCTGTTAGATGAACCCTTCTAGTTAGATACTGCTGTGTACTCAAATACCGTGGGCCTTGATTGGCCCTACTTGGACTTTACGCTGTGGCTCCGAGCCACCCAAGAGAGACGGATTTGCATCGTTGCTAGGCAGCCCAGTTGCCCCGAACCGGAAATACGCCTAAAATACGCCTAAGGAGAGCTGTGCTGGCCTCAGTGGCCAAGCAAACGATATCCATCTCCTCAGGTAATCCCCTCACTTTTCAGCATCTCTTTCTCGCGCGTCAGGGATGAATACGAATCCAGTCTTTGGCTGCGAGAACTTGGGAAGAGGACCAAACCTGCACATGATTATCAGCATTCATTCATTTCATTATCTTATCTAATCCAAGGGTAAGGAAAGCCAACTGCACAAACTTGAATTTCCTTTCAACATTAATATTCGTCATATCCTCTGCCCATAGCCACCTTCCATTCCTTTGTTTATATCCTGTCGCTACAGTATGAAACTCTCAGATAACATCTCGCCCAGTGAGTCTCACACACCCAATGGCTGTTCGTGGGGGGGAAACCCGCGTGCCAAGGTGCCAGTGGCTGACCCCCATATAAAATAACGATCATTGACCTGTCGTGCCCATTATTTCTTCTTCATAGCGATCGCACTCGCCGGTATACTCTCGGGGATCTTCCTCTTCGCACTCAGCATGCTCCTCTTCCACTTCCTCCTCCAAAGACGCAAAGCCAAAGCCAGGCCACACGGCGGCGGCGGCGGTCATCAACACGCCTCGTCTTCGTTCCCGTTCTCATTCTCATCGCGACGACGCCGCGGCTCGCGTCGATCACGTTCAGACTCCGAGTCGTCGGATTTCGCTTCCGAAGATGCGGAAGAGGAGAAGAAGAACGGCGGCGGTTGCCACGGTCACGGCTCTGGCTCAGGCTCGCGAGCTTCGTCGCTCTATCTGGAACCGAATAAACCTCTCTATGTCGATATCGACGTCGAGTCGGAATCGGATGATCATGCCAATGGCCCGCACGCTGGGATGCAGTTCATTTTGACGCCGCCGACGCCGGGAAGGTAGAGAGAGAGAATGCAGAGCTCGAGCTCTGCGGCCGCTCGGATTCTAGCTAGACTAAGGTGGGAATGTGCACGTGAGACCGTGTGCGGTCCCGTGATGCCTCGATCCGAACCTTTTCGAACCCAACCCCCGACCTCATCATGCATTTTATGATTGTGATTGTGATGAATACAACTGCCCATATATAGCCTTAATTTTTCCTTTTTTTTCATGTACCGTGATACTAACGTGAGTCCAACGACATTGGGCTGCCGTACTACTGGCGCCGAGCGCACGACGCACGGGTCCTTGCGTCACCCTTACGGATATCAGGCTGCACCTCAATGTAATTCGAGTCATAGTGCACGCATGCACAAAAAACCGGGGACACGAAATTTTTTCCAAATCACAGCAGTTACTCCGTGGCACTCAGCTCTGCGTGTGCATTTCCTGTCATGGTGATGGCATTTTGAGCGCACAGGGTCACGATCAGGCCCCTCGGTCTTTAGCGAGACAGGCATCAATCGCAACGGTGTCCGAGTCGGGCTTCGGCTCTTCCCTGAGAGAAGTAAGGGATTACTGCACGTATCGTATCAGTGAAATGAATGGAAGGGGGACATTGCCTACACTGGTGCGTGCAGCGTACATGGCTACAGCAGCACTTTTCCTGTCCTGCAGTTTGTTGGCATGCTGGCCCGAGTGTCTCGAGTCGCCGTGACACGCTTCCGGCAGACTGCCATTCCGAGTCCGGATGCCTTTACACGAGGTTGGCTCAGGGATAAATTTGATTAATCGAAATGTCTCAGTTTCATCCACACACATGACTTACTGGGGGGTTACC
>WNFQ01005431.1_pt1 | contig 20117 bp, 30 predicted proteins | sample 5400171 | NCBI WGS metagenome assembly WNFQ01 (sample SAMN13153356, study PRJNA577476) | soil metagenome | isolation source: 20 cm soil under Madrone tree | place: USA:California | collected 2016-06-14 | reverse complement strand
GCGGTGCTTCTTAGGAGAGCAGCGCTCGGAGCTCCATTCCAAGTTGTTTGCTTTCGTAAATTTTGGAACACGTGCCAATAAGTTCCTAAAATGCTGTTATGCCAGTGAAGAGCCATCCGCTGAGGACATCGCTCAAGTCTTGCTAGAAGATCCATGGAGAGTATACAAGCTCGCGAACGGCCGAAAGAAGTAAGTGTTGATCAAGCCTTCATAAACATGATTCCAAATCGCCTTTTGTCAGCTACCTTCTCGTGCTTCGCGAACTCGCACGGGATAGAGACAAATTAGAGAAAGAGACGATTCTTCGCATGACACGGTCGAAAATACTTCTTGGATCTCGCCGCGTGAAGAGAGATGGCGGTGACCCCTCGATTGGGGATGATAAAGAGGACTGGCACCTTCAAGACGATTTGCTCCTGCCGAGTGACGTGGTCATCGTAGATGATACCAATGCATACCAACTTTTCGGAGATCGCATTTTCTTCGCACCGCAAGATGACATTCTAGAAAGTACGCACTACGCACTCGAGTGTTTTCGGACTTATATGCATTACCCATTGTTATTAGAACTGTATTTTCTCCTGGGCTCTTCACACCTGAGTTCCCTTATCACGGAAGATTACAGGACGTCCAGCGAACTCCCCGATTCGAATTTTGGTGACGGAATTAGGCATCTGATTCTGGACCGTCTTCCTCTATTCCTTCACAAGCAATCCCCGTCGCGCATTAAACTCTCATCCGATTGGCTGAATAACGAAAATAATTTTATCGTGAAGGTATTTGAAAATATCTCTGTGATCAAATCCTTACGCCATGGAGATATTCACGAGTCTACGAGTTATGACACCTCTGCAATTGCTAAACAAGTGGATAGTGGGCGGATTGAACTCTGGCTTGCTGGGAACAAAGAGCCGAAAATGCATGAGTGAGTGAGCTCATGAACGAGCTTCACCATTGTCTGATGATCTGATGATGTCTAGAACTTCGACTTCATTGTGTCATGTTATATTCGAGTCACCCGAGGTCCATGATGCCGCGTTATGCGTGTTCATTCTTTCAGCTGAACTGAAGGTCCTTGAAGAATTGGGATATCCTGGTGCTTGTGCTACCACATTTTATCTTTCTCAAGTGGCTGACTTGTTTGTTTATTCACCAACCAGTTGACAGGATTCTACAACAGAAAGCAGAGCGCGAAGCGGCCGAGAAAGCGAAAGCTAAGGCAGGGGCTTCGTTGATCTCGAACGAACCAGAAATGGTGCCAGAGGGACAAATGGAAATTCCGAGCACGCCACTGAAGATACCGTCATCCGATACGGCGACACAAGCTCCAGCACCACAGACAACTCCCGGAAATACCGGTTCTGAGCACACATCACAGCGCTCATACGGACTCGGACTCTGGAATCATTCGGATGTTTCCTCAGACGCCTCCTCATCCTGGCCGACTTCCCCTCTCGAAAGTGAAGACATGCCAGTGCCGCCTCCATCAAATCCTGTTCCACCACCACCTAACCCAAATGTACCAGAACGGGGGTGCTCGCCGCCAAGGCCAGGGCCACCAAGAGATCCTATCACTCCGCTAAGTGACATTGGTACGTCACTCTAGACTGATTTATCGGGGTTTCATTCATATTCCTGGTATCTAGCCTATAATGTCGATAAGGCCATCAAAAAGTGCACACCTGAGAGGGACAATTTACTTAGGAATCTAGCCAATAATATCAACACGGCCGCCGATGCAAGTGCACCTGAGAAGGACAGTCTACTTAAGGAACTAGCAAATGACGTAAACACGGCCACCGAGGCAAGCATACCTGAGGGCGACGATCTACTTAGGAAGCTAGTCAATAAAATCGACGCGGCGATTGAGACAGGCGCATCCGAGAAAGCCAACTTCCTTAGGAATGTAGTCAATAGCATCAACATGGCTATCGAGGCAGGCGCTCCTGCGAGGGGAACTCCACCCGCGAGGGAAACTCCACCTACGGACCGGGTGAAGATGGAGTCGCTGGACGAGAGATACTGTGATGTTACTGGTGGGACAATGGATCTGACCCTTGCCGGTATGTTTCTACGTCATCGTGTATTTTTTTGTTACCTTACAACTTCAAATCCACAGGTAGTATGCGTGGTATAAATGTTTTTGCTGCGCCAGGTGGGACCTGATCCTCTTACCCAACTTGAACCCAGAGCGGGACTCAGCTTTGAATTCTCTTATTGTAGATCTTCCAGAGCCCGAGTTGCTCATCAAACAGAAACACGACGTACTCGCCCGCTTCCTCGACGTCCTTGAGCCTCTCGTAGCAGTCTATACGGTTCCACTGACGAGCTTGCGCATTTTCGCTGATAAGGAAGGTCGGCTTATCTCGTTTAATAGAGGCGGAAATCTGTTCTTGAATTTACGATATTTCGAAGCATGGCGTATGTCTTGTGTTTCTGCACTTCTATGATACTTGATCTTAACCGGGCCTTAGACGATCATGATGTCCAAGAAGACGATTGCAGCAAGGCCTTGACATTCTGGTATGCGTTCCCAGTGTTTCTCTACTATACCTCTTGCTGATGCCCACGTTCCTAGGTATTTCATGCTGGCTCACGCAATTGCCCACAATGTCGTTGGTTCACACAATTTGAGGCACGAGTTTTATGTCTCTGCCATATGCGAGACTTATCTCGAGCCTCTAATCAATCACCTGACTGATTTGTGACAACTCATGAGAGAGACGTATCTGTATGTAGCAACAAATGAAGGATTTTCTTCATGATGAATGGATGAATGCAGCATCATCATCGGAGACACCAGTACTTACATGTCCGTGATACCCTTTCTGACCCCCTTCAACTCAGGGAAGCCAGTCACCAAACCGTTTCAGGAATCTATCTATTTTGCATTTTCATGCAATCTCAAGAGGCCGAGGGTGAGAGTCCTGATTACGCTCACGGTTATTAATCACGGCCTTTCCCGGGCCGCAGCGGCTCAGGTGTGACTGCGACTGATTTTTACCTCCCTATTCTTTGTCGCACCTATCTTCGAGCCGTCATGCTCTCAGAAGTGTGCTGTCAAACCCCTCAAGGCCGACTCGAACATTCGTTCTGTTTTCAAGTAATTTGGGAGGTCAAGTGCATCTTCGTGCGCGTGAGCGAAATAAAAGGCGCAATCTACTGCCTGCGTACTTCCCGCACTCCAAAACTTCCCGCTCTCCAAAATTTACGTTTCTCTCCCAACCGGACGTCATGTCATAATGGTGCCACCGTTCTGCGGAAAAGAATGCTCAGATCCTCGTGGTGCGTTTCTACCTCTTTCAAAACCAACGATGTTCTGTGCCTTGTTGCCTTTTCCATCCCTGGAATGAGCCAACTCACACACACATACAATCGTCGTGCTCGAGGAATCATACGATAGCCATTGACTCACGCATGTTTTCACGCCGCCGTACCAGTCACATCAGGGGCGGGAGCAAGCTGTGCGCAGCGAGGGGATAGAATGAAAAGTGTGTTACAGCCAGGTCTGTCAAAGTACCATCCATCGCCTGGCCGTTATCGTACATCGTCTTCTGAGGCTCAATACAAGATGTTGATGTTCCCCTTCAAGCGGCCCTTGCTTCAAATTTACTCCGTTGTGTGAATAGAGTCGTTACCCAAGTGTATGGAGTTCCCTAAGGCGGGGCGGCCTCATCTTTAAGCGGTAAACGAGCAGAGGGTCGGGGCGCATCGCAGTTTCGGGTACATTGTTGTACTGTCGTTGTGGCTCAGGGCGTCGGATTGGGTTCATAAGGGCCAGAAGGTTGTTTGGACAGAAGGTTCTTAGAGGGACTCATCTGTATATGCAGTGCAAACGCAAGATTATGTGCAACTCGCTGAGAACACCATAGAAGACACATAGAAGAGACAGTTGAAGAAAGCGAGCCCGAGTTGGTCTGGATCAGTCAGGAATTGATTGGGAGAGCATGCACTCGTACTAGGCTAACTCCGAAACATGAGGCAACAATGAGGCCTCACTGGCAGGCAGAGGCGCGTTCAATTATCGATTCCCTTTCCCAGCTTCCCATAACTTCCTCTCCTTCTCCATGATCCATCATGTCCACTATCCCCTCCACATCTACCTCGCATTCCGACTTTGCGTCCATTTTCAACGCAGCTTTGGATTCTTACAAACGTAAGACTAAGAAAGACCTATCTTCCCATCCGCTCCTACCAAAGCTTCAATCCTGCAATTCCCCCGAAGCGATCCTCACCGTCCTTCATGAAGAAATCCCCACGTTCGATCAATCCAAGAATGGTGACGATAGACTCACAAAATGGGTCACGCCGACCGTGAAAGTCCTGTATTTGTTTTCCGCTGCCATTGGCGAGATTGTTGGGAAAGTGAATATTAGAATGTTTCCTCGTGAAGAATTCCTATTCTTATATCTACTTTCAGGCATTTCCACATACCAATGTAATATTTGCTGGGATCGGCGTTCTCCTCTCGGTCGGTCACGGTGTCGTTCATATCTCCCTTGCGCAACCGATTTTGACACCCGGGCCTCCCAGGCGGCTAAGGACGATAACGCTAGCCGAGACAAGCTTATCGACCTCTTTAACCACATTGAACTTTTTTTCCACCGGCTTGAGACATATATTAGCATCAAACCGTCTAACGCCATGATGAACTTAATTGTTGATATTATGGTTGAGGTCCTAAACGTTCTTGCGCTCGCGACAAAGGAAGTGAAACGCGAAAAATTGAGTGAGTTGATGTCGCATAAATTAACCATTCTTGACTCACACTATATTCAGAAAGGTATTTTAGGAAGCTTGCTAGAAACACAGATATCGAGGATAGCTTGCAGAGGTTGGACAAATTGACGCAAGATGAAGCACGGATGGCATCTGCGGAGCAGTTAAGAATGGCCCAAAACATCGATGATAGAGTGGCGGCTGTCCAGGGGGAGGTGCAAGGCACTCGTGGCGATGTGCAAGATGTTGGCCACGGGCTTCAGATTGTCGATAACAGGGTACAAGACATTGCCAGTGAGGTCCAAGGCGTCAATGACAACTTAATCCGAATCAACCGTTCGTTCTTATTTCACTACCTGCTCATCATTCCGACGCCTTGAACTTCTTCACAGGGAACCAGCTCAGAGATAGTTTTTTTCGATGGCTTTCGCCTCCAGACCCATCTACCAATCATAACATTGCACGCAAAGCTCATCACATCGGCACTGCTCAGTGGTTCTTCGAAGGAAGTATATTCAAGGAGTGGAAATCCACTGGCTCCTTTTTGTGGATACACGGAAAGCGTGTGTCTTTTGACCTTTACCTGCGACGACCCCTGATCATCTCTCGGTTTGTTTTTACAGCCGGTTCTGGGAAAACTGTACTCTGGTTCGCCCTCTGACTCTTTCCACCATCCATTGCAAAGCTTACGTCATCAATTCAGTTCCTCGATTATACAGGATATCATGGCCTTGCGCACCGCAGGGAGGGCCGCAGTCGCCTACTTTTATTTCGACTTCAGGGATGTCGAAAAACAAAAACTCCACAACTTGCTTCCCTCTCTGCTCATTCAACTTTCTACGCGTTCCGATGGCTACTGTGACATACTTTCCCGACTCTATTCTACATGCGACCGTGGAGTACAGGAACCTGATGACCGTGCAATGATAGAATGCCTCAAAGAAATGATCACCCTCGAGGCGCAGCGACCTACTTATGTCATCTTGGATGCACTCGACGAATGTCCAACCACGTCTAGTATCCCATCACCGCGAGATGAGGTCCTCGATCTCTTGAAGGAACTTGTTGACCTCCACCTGCCAAATCTTCACATATGTGTTACGAGTCGGCGCGAGCACGACATTCTGGCCGCCCTCAAATCCTTAACCCCGCACGCTGTGTCACTTCATGATGAAGATGGACAAAAGCAGGATATTTACACCTATGTCGAGTCCTTTGTTCAGTCAGACAAAAGGATGCGGAAATGGCGGGAGACTGACAAGGAGCTGGTTATCAACACACTCTCAGAGAAAGTGGACGGAATGTAAGGGTGTTGTCCCTGCTTGTTGCCGAATCTTAAACATGAGATAGGTTCCGCTGGGTGTTTTGCCAATTGGAAATCCTGCGAGTCTGTTTCCCATCGAGCGTCCGGCGTATCCTGGGCGAGTTGCCCGAAAGCCTGGACCAGACGTACGAACGCATACTGAGGGAGATCCGAAAGCCTAATCACGAACATGCCCATCGATTGTTGCAAAGTCTGGTAGCTGCGGTTCGCCCACTTCGAGTCAAGGAACTCGCAGAAGTCCTCGCAGTGGACTTCAGCACTGGAGGGATCCCAAGGTTAAAAGTAGATTGGCGGTGGGAGGAATTGTCGAGGAAGGGGATTCACGGATCGTTCAATTTTCGCATTTTTCCGTCAAAGAATTTTTAATGGCGGAACGGCTTGCGAAACCCATCAGGGATGTCTCCCACTATCACATCCAATTCGAGACGGCGCATACGATTCTTGCACAGGCGTGCCTCAGCGTTCTCCTCCGATTGGATAGTAGGGTTGACCGCGACAACATCGAGGACTTTCCCTTGGCCCGATACGCTGCTCAGTACTGGGTCAACCATGCCCAGGTAGAGAGTGTATCGTCTCGCATCGGGGACGGGATGAAATGTCTGTTTGACAGAGACAGGCCCCACTTTGCAACGTGGCTTTGGATTCACAATGAAGATAGTCAAGGTCGTTCGATGTCTACCAAACGCCCTGGGGCACCTGCCGCAGGCCCCCTATATTACGCTTCAATGCTCGGACTTCGCGATTTGGCGGAACATCTTATCACCAAGCGTCCGAAGGATGTAAACGCTAAGGGAGGGGGGAAAGCCACCCCGCTGCATGTCGCGGTTTCAGCAGGACATCTTAGCATTTTGACATTACTACTCGACTACGGTGCCGATGTTGACGGTCAGGATGGCCTTGGGCAGACACCACTTCATCGAGCGTCATTTAATGGAAAACTCGAAGCCGGGCAATGTCTACTCGATCGCAATGCGGATATCAATGCTCAAGATAACGATCATTGGACCCCACTGTTCCACGCGGCGTTCCAAGGACATCTCGAGTTTACTCGAATGCTAATTGAACGCGGGGCAGCGATTGATATCCGTGATAACCTTGGCACAACTCCTCTACACCGCGCAGTACAAACGGACAACTCGCGAGTCGTGCGATTATTACTGAAGCACGGCGCGGACGTCAATGCGCGCAGCAAATCAGGGAAAACCCCTTCCGAGCTGGCGTGGCTACCAGAGATTATAGAACTACTGTCTGAGCATGGTGCCGAGTCTGAAGACTCGGAGTAGTATCGACTCGTCTCCTTTTCGATGTACTTAGGACATAGCATCATATTTATGTCACGGTTACGATACAATACATGAGATCATTCACCCGTCAGTAGTCACAGGAAATTGGAACACTCACTCGGATCACTCTTTTGTCTTCGTTCGAGTCGTTCTACAGAAACTGTAGCCGATTTGGAGATCCAGGCACTGCACTATGACAGCAGACCTCGGTGGGCTCTGCCTCCTTTACGCTAGGATTTGCGAGTCGGGACAACATCAGAATTTAACCATGTCGTTCTGGCGTGTCTGTCGGTGCCTCCATATCTCTATCATGGCAGTACTATTGTACTAAGCTATCGGCAGAACTACTAAGCTAAGCAGACTCGGAGCCAAACACGCAGACCACTGGCAAAGCCGCTGGCACCGCCGACCGACTGCACGTGGTCGGGATATTCTGAAAAGGCGCCTGCCGATCAAACCGCTCTGAACGACACAGCACCTTGATGGTGCTGCCATCAAGCTTGCTGATTTTTCATCGGAAATTAAATGTAAATCGACGTTGCCCTGGGTGAAGCGTAAAGGAGTATGATATCTGAACAAACTTGGTCCACTCCTCGAAGATCTAACACGTACGAAACCATGAGATAATTGGCCCGTAGCCCACGCACGGGAACTTGAAATTGAATTACTGACTCGGACTTCATTCGAGACAAGAATCGCCGTTGTCTTCGCCTTGTCATTTCTGGTGGGGCGGAAACGGTGAAGCCCTTGTCTCATCCCTCGTCGCTTCGCGATCGGCGTTCGGTTGTGGCGGAGCTGCCCTCGTTATACCGTCGCTACCATCTCTGCGATGCCGTCCCAGCTATGGTGGCTATGAAGGTGCGGTTGTGAGTGGCTCGTGGGCACACCCACATCGTACATCTGTGCAGAGACGCCGAGCGGGGACGCGAAGTGACCAGGCGCTTGAGGGCGAAAGATAAGGAGGGTGAAGACGCGTGCGCTGAAGCGCGCACCTTCGGTTGCCAGGGCATCGAAATGCTGCCAGACATTGCGCATGAAGTTGGCATTGCTGCAAAGCTTGCATGTCTCATCGGTAAGCCAGTGTACCAGATATGACATATAGAAGGGAGCCGCACCCGTGCATGATCTCTATCGCGAGCACTCTCATCCACCCAGGCTGAGGCTCACCGGCCTCATTCTCGCTGCTAACAACTTTGATGCGTAATGTGAGGATGACTTCAGCCTCTGTCTAGAGCTCGGAGGGGAATTACTTGAGTACAAGGATAACACGGGTGCCGCGGAGCGCGACCGGGGAGCGAAACGCTCGGAGAGCATTTTGAGGTGGTGTTGGAATGAGAGTAAGAGCTTGGCATGCTGTGGATGTGACAGTGATGTGAGGGACTGCTGGCATACAGGTCTCGTATGAGTAAAAAGGGGGAGAAACACACCTTGCGGAAGAGTTTCCCGAGTCGCAGTCACACGCGAGAAGGCAAAGGGAGGCGAACCCGTGGTTGACATGTTGTTCCTGTGCGTCTTCCAGGACAGGTCGCACAGACTCGCACTTGGGGACACGTAGGAGTTCAAGATGCAGGCCAAGAGATCGGAACTTGATCGCCCCCAGTTTGTCTTTGCAGGTGAAACAGCCAACATTGAGGCACCAAACCTGCACACGGTAGAAGCCAGGCACAAGGCCAAGTGGCCTCTGCGAGGACAGCCAACCGAGCGTTGGCACGGGCCTGGTCGCCGTGAAAGTCCCTGCGTGAGCGCGACCCGAATGTCCTGGAGGAGACAGGCGCTCGCAACCCAGGTGGGAGTCTGCTGAATCGAAAAGCACTGCTTTAGGTGACTCGGAGGGAGAAACGCGAGGCAGCAAAAACACCTACCTACTCACACAACATCAAATCAGTATGGATATTATCAGTTACAATGGTGCCCACACACCTTTATTCCTATTTTCACATCGCTTTGAGCCACCCTTGCAGAATTGAGGAGGAGCGGGAGAACGGTTTTGAGGGTGCTTGTTGCAGCGACAACGCTTGAGAGGTTGGTGAGCTGCCAGTGGTTGGCTGGCTGTCATGGCTGGCGACGCCTGTCTGGCAGCACTTGGGGTGTCAGTTTTGGTTGAGAAACATGAAAGCACACAAGGTTCAGCGGCAGGGAATGGGAGGAATTTTCAACTCGGCGTCTCATTGTCGGGTGCAGAAAATTATCTCGATGCAGAATAGTATTAATGTGAACTTGCATCACTTTAAAGGGAGGATAATGAAAAAGTACATAAGACAACTGCAACTACACAAGACACAATCACCACGACATGCTGTGTACAGTAGCCAACAGTGTCATGGTACAGCCGAGATACTCAGAAATCTGCCATCGGCAGCAAATTTCGGAATTTCTTAGCTGTGCCACGATTTGTTATTTCAGCCCTGAGGTCCGGGGTAACTCTAAGAGCTGGGGAAGCTTTTATGTAGGCTCAGAATCTGACATTTTGACATGTGGCAATGAATAGGAGAAGAGATTGATTGTCTTTATATATTTTGTAATAATATTCGAATCAGGTTATTTGACCGCTTAGTTGATTATAAGTCGACTCGAATTATCCACTCCTGTGACCACGCGTCTGCTATAATTGCCGCGTCTAATGGCTGCGTTACTCTCCGAGCTCTCATTCCCCTTCTCAACCAGTCTTTATCGCTGTCCCCTAACTTCAGACAACACAGTTCGCTTGTCTCAGTCCTGAACATTGCGCATATACCTCCGTCAACTATACAATAATTTGGGAGCAAGGCCGCCAGTGAGTAGGTGCTGGTTTCTCACCTTTCTAAGACGACCTCGATTGCGCGATTGGTACGGTTCCTCGTGATCGACCAAACTCGTCTGGAACTATGGCCAGCTCAAAACAAGCTCTGGTGTGTGGATGTCATCGATGAGTATATTTTGAAGCTCGTGCTGACGTTTTCCTCAACTACGACAGTGGGCAGCGGGGCATGATGAGACAGTCGAGGTGAATCAGCGAGCTCTTATCGACAAGGTTCTGGCACGTTATTCTGGAGAATTTACAGGTCAGTTCCGTCTCCCGAGAGCTCCCTGAGTAGTCCTTGACCAAATACAGTGTTTCGAGAGCTTCTGCAGAACTCCGATGATGCAGGGGCACGTTCGGTCGAGATTCGGTTTGAAACCGAAGGGTACATGTTCCGAGAGAAAGGTGACGACCCCAATCCAGACAAACCCAAGCAAGAGGATCTCCCAGACCTGAAAACAGCCGTGGCACGTGGTTTCCTTATGATTGACTGATTGCTGTGTTCTTACTGTACTCTACGATTACTCGCACAGGTCCACCAATGGACGTTTAAGAATAATGGGATACTGTTCAGAGAGGAAGATTGGAATCGGCTCAAGAAGATCGGTGCGTAGACATTCGCATTTACCGCTGTCACCTTCTCACGTTTCCTTAGCTGAGGGTAACCCCGATGAGGAGAAGATCGGCGCCTTTGGCGTAGGTCGGTCGAAACACTATCTCGAATCTATACATCTTCTTATGCACGGCGTTCATAGGCTTCTACAGTTTGTTTTCGGTTACTGAGGAGCCGTGGGTCACCTCGGGAGGTACGCCAACATTACCCTCACAAATTCGCCACGGTCCTACTTTTACATACTAGGGAAATGGATGAATTTTTATTGGAAGGACAAAAAGGATCAGGTCAGTCATCTTCGTACAGCGTATTTGAATCTCATACCGACGAAGTTATGTCAGCTATATGCCCGCCGCGGAACTATACCAACTGTAGATGATGTAGTTGATCCATGGACCACGTTTCAGATGACGCTCAGGGAACCTGGTCCTATACCCCCGGCTTTTGATTTTACCCGCTTTTTGGTTTCTTCTATTACATTCATGACACATCTTTCTGAGGTTAGCGTATACTTTGATGATAAGCGGTTGGTCAAGTTGTCCAAGGATCGTGGCGTGTCAAAGGAGGTGCCGATGCTGAAGGGTCTCAAAAGCATGAGCCCTATGGCCATGATGAATGTGAAATCAATTGAAACCATGCGTGAGTTATGTTGCAGTTTAGGGAAGAATTTATCTGTACCTTCTCCTTGACAGCCCTTCACATCGATGCGGAAGTGGTTCGATGGGTGTACACCGTTGGCTCAGAAAAGCCCTCCGCTGCATATAAGGCCGATGCACTGAAGACCGTGACACATCAAGCTAGTGGATTCTTCTCGTCACTCTTCGCTGGGTTCGGAGCGTCCTCGACACCGCGAAGGACACCAACACCAGTGCCAGTGACGCCTAAGGAATCGATCAACCTTTTAGAGGCAAATTCGTCGAACGTTGTCTTGACTATCTTTGCTGCAAATGTTGACGTACGGCTCGACAAGAAAATGACGGCAGAACTGGTACGTTCGACCAAGAAGAATCCTCCCAGCCGACTGCGCTATGAATTGATATATGTGAGCTGTACTGTCGTGAAACATCCTCAAAGTTGGTTCTTACGTTTGCTTAGACGGGGAAGGACGAATATGACTCGAGTGTCAAGGCAGAGGGAAAAGCGGCATACGCTACAGGGAGTGTATTCCAAGGGCTTCGGGCTGATCTGGAAGGGTTTGTCACATCACTCAGAGTAAATGTTATGATTGACTCGTCGAACAGGACTGGTTCTGCCCGAGTATTCATTGTGAGAATATATTGTTTCGTTTTTGTGGGGAAACTTATTTCTATAGGGCCACTCGACTGGTCAAACCACTGGTATCGGGGGGCATATGGCCACGCGGTTCATTCCGACAGTAGAGCGAGAATCGATTGACCTGGTGTACGCCTTTTCCTACTCTTATGTTCGAACTGACATATGAATTCCGGAATTCTAGTGATCGCAATGTGGCAGGTCAGCATCTTCTTTCTCCTGATACACCCATCCTGAATTCTTGATGCAGTCTGGAATAAGGAGCTTCTTTACGTCGGAGGGTTTTTGGCACGTTCTGCCTACGAACTCGAGCTGGATGCGATTAAGAAGATGTGGGAAGGCGCCGCAGCCGGGAAAGGCCCCGGTGGACTTCCTGACGAAGAAGTTCAGTCCTGGCTACGAGGACGCGCTCTTCATGCGCTCAAGTTCTTCACGTTTCACTCTTCCACCCCATCTCCCGTGGTATCCAATTCGATGGAAGCTGCCTTTTTTATTTGCGCGACTACCCATCCCTTCTCGATCATCTCCTCAGAAGGTGTACGAAGTGCCAGCCAGGTCCACATTCCCGATCCCGAGTTCTCCGGTTTCCTCAAACGCCTTCCAGTTATCTCCGATGATATCGTCAACGGTGGGAAGATTATGATAGCCGCTCTCCGTTCCCGAGGGATGATCAAAAATATAACGTTTGTGGACGTACTGGCCGAACTTCGCTTGTACCCTCTTTCTGAGACAGAAACGATTGCATGTCTCAAGTGGTGGATCGGTGTTGCCAAACAAGGAAACAATCCCAATCTTCTTCAAGGTAGATCGCAGCTCCTAGATGCGCTGGTGATCTCAATCACTGGGCCTCCTGAGAAGATCATGAAGTTGTCGGATGCTCAAACATTCTTAAATGCTAGAGCCGGTGGAGCGACCATTCCAACCGATGGTCCTCTACCGAGTACTCTGCTTCCTACGAGTATCACCAGGTCATTTGATCCAGATGTCCTCGCATCCGTTTTTCCTTGGAAGCAGCTATCTATCGTTGATTGGCTCCGACATGCAACGGACCCGAAGGTAGCTGCTGCCAACGCCGAATTTGATATCACACACTCCGCTCCTTGGGCAGAACGGGTCTTATCTGTGCTGGCCCGAGCTTGGCCATCTTTGGCAAAAACCGCCCAAGAAGATGTTATCCAGATCCTGAGTCCGAAGGCTTGCATCCCAACATCAACCGGCTTGAAGACACCAGAGCAGGCTTACTTTTCCAGTGTGAATTTGTTCCGGGACCTTCCCATCGTTACAATGCCATCCGGATTGGTTGTCAAAGGCGCTTTGGAGAAGGTGTTGCAAGCACTTGGTGTACGCAAACACGTGGAATTGCAGATCGTCTTCGACAGGTCTGCCTCGTTCCTCCATAGTCCCTCTTTTGAGTTTGACTCACAGAATCTGGTTATTAGGATGATAAAAACGGGAGACTGGACGACCTTTGACCTTGTCAAGTATCTAGTGTCCATACAATCAACTATGACGTCCCAGGAATTTGAACGTTTGCGACAGACATCCGCATTTCCAAAGGAAGGCGCGGGTAAAGAACAATTGGCTACTTGGCCAAGTCGGAAAGTTCAACGACATAAAGCCATGGATCTCTATGAGCCAGTTGACATCTTTCGTGAGCTTGGCTTACCTATTATGGACTGGAGTGCCGATAATCGATGGAGACCGATGTCTGATGAAGGCAAGTTTTTGTGGTGAATTGCGGTCGAAGATCTGAGTGACTCACTACTTGGGCAGCCAAATTCGTGTTTTCCTTGGGTCTGAGGCGGGCACCTCCCTTGCCAGATATTCTCCGTATTGCTGCGTCGGACAATCCCACCGTGCGGGCCAAGGCTCTCATATTCTTCTTGGACAATTTATCTGTCAAGTATTCCGATTATGACCCTAACAATTTTCGTGATCTCGCTTTCGTCCCTGCAGTTCTTGGGTCGGAGAAAGTGCTGGCGAAACCACTTGAGGTAAGAGATCTATCACCTCACCACTTACCTTCATTCAAACAATACGTGGTAGTTGTATGCTGGCCCTGAATGGGCAGCATTGGGTTTTGCCGTAGTGGATCCATTACTTCTCGATGGAGCGGCAACTAAACTCAAACTCAAGAACTACCCCCCAACTTCCGAACTGTTGACCCTTTTGGAGAGATTTCCACCAGGAGATGAGGCAACAGCACGCCAGTGGTTCGAGGTTTTATCTGGCCGTGTTCCAGGTAGACTCATTTACCTATACCCATTTGAAGTGATTCTGATATTCTCCCCTACCATGTAGATTTCCTTCCGGGTGAACTACGGAAGCTCTCAGAGATGCCCTTCGTACCCGTAAAGTCCATCGGAGACAAGAGTATTATCAGAAGACTACAACCTATTCAGTGTTACTTCTCAGGAGCAGGAGGCTCGGAACTTCATTCTAAGCTATTTGCTTTCGTAGATTTTGGGGCTCGTGGCAATGTGTTCCTTGCAGCCTGCGGTACTAGGCAAGAGCCATCCGTTGAAGAGATCGCTCAGATTTTGCTAGCGGATCCACGGAGAATGTACCAGCTTGCCAACGGCCGAGAGAAGTGAGTATAGATCAAGCTTTAAGAAGCAAGGCTCTAAAACATCCTTTGTTAGTTATCTTTTCGAGCTTCGCAACCTCGCAGTGAGTAGGCGACTCCTTACGAAGGGAACAATTATCCGCATGAAACGGTCGAACGTACTCCTTGGATCTCGCCGCATGAAGAAAGACGGCGGTAAAGCTTCGAGTGAGGGGGATGAAGACGACTGGGACCTTCAAGACGACTTGCTTCAACCCAGTAAAGTAGCCATTGCAGATGATACCAATGCATACCAACTTTTCGGTGATCGCATCTTCTGCGCACCGCAAGAAGACATTTTAGAAGGTACCTAGTCGATTGTTTGGTGTCTTCCATGCGTTACTCATTCATTATCAGAACTATACCTCTTCCTGGGCTCTCCACGCCTGAGCTCCCTAGTCAAGGAAAACTACGAGACGTCGCGCGAAGAGCCGCATTCGAAGATTGGCCCTGATACTAGACATCTGATTTTAGAACGTCTCCCTCTGTTCCTTCACGAGCATCCCCAGTCACGCACCAAGGTCTCGTTCAATTGGCTAAATGAGGAGAAGAATTTCATTGTTAAAGTGTTTGGAAAACTCTTGGTGACCAAATCCTTACATCATGGAGATATCCGCAACTCTGAGAAGCATGAGGCCTCCGCGGTTGCTAAACGAGAAGGTAAAGGACCGATCGAACTCTGGCTTGCTGGAAACACCCAGGTGGACATGTATGAGTGAGTATGTTCGTGAACGAGCTACGCCGTTATTTAATGATCGAGTCTCTAGGGTTTCCACCTCCTTATGTCGTTTCATATTCGAAATACCCAAGGTCAATGATGCCCTGTTATTCATGACCATACTTTCTACGGATTTGAAGGCTCTTAAGCGACGGGGATATAATGGTGCTCCCGCTATCACCTTTCATCTTCCTCAAGTAGCTGACTTGTGTGTTATTCACCAATTAGTTGACAGGATTTTACGACAACAGAAGGCTGAGCGTGAAGCAGCTGAAAAGGCGAGAGCTGAGACGAGGGCTTCGTTGATCTCGAACCCTCCAGAAATAACTATGTCAGATACACTAACGAAGATGCCGACCACGCAAACGAAGATCCCGCCACCAGCTAGTACAGCGACAAAGGCTCTACCATCGATACCACCACCGGCAACTTCCGGAAGCGCCGGTCCTGAGCAATCGTCGAAACGCTCACGCCCGTCGTCGGCCATTCATGAGCTTGGCCGCCTTCTACGCCCGAATCGTTCAGAGGCCTCCTCATCCCGACCAATTTCCCCTCCCAAAGGCGAAGACTTGTTGCCTCCATCAAACCCAGTCCCTCACAGCAGAGATGTCCCACCATTGCCGAACGCAAATGTGCTAGATGGGTCATCCTCATCGGCCAAACCAGAATCGTCAAGGGCAATCATCCGTCCTCAGCCGAGCCCTACTATCACTCCGTTGAGTAACATCGGTATGTCACTCGAATCTGATACTATACTGGGCTTTTCATCTCGTGTTTCATTCTATAGCCAACAATATCGGCATGGCCATAAAGGCATGTGCACCCGAGAGGAGTAATCTACTCAGGAACCGGGAAGAGATGCAAATGGTGAGAGAGTCGTTGGACGAGGGATACTGCGATGTTACTGGTAGGACAGGGGACCTGGACTTTATCGGCATGTATTCGACTTTGTCGTGTAATTTTCTTATCCCCTTACAACGTTAATTCTACAGGCAGCATGGGTGGTGTAAAGGTTTTTGCAGGGCCAGGTGAGATCCTTTTACCCAACTTGAACACAGAGACTTAACGTTTAACTCCCTTATTGCAGATCTTCCAGAGCGTGGGACGCTTATCCAACGCAAACGCGACGTGCTCGCTCGCTTCCTTCATGTCCTCAACCCTCTTGTGGATGTCTACAGGATTCCACACTCGAGTTTGCACGTTTTCGCTGATAATGAAGGACAGCTCGTCGCTTTCAATAGAAGCGGGAGTTTATTCATGAATTTACGATATTTCGAAGCCTGGCGTACGTCGTTATTTCTGCGTATCTCCGACACCCGATCTTAGTTTGGGCTTGTTAGACGATCATGATGTCCAACGCGGCGATTTCAGCAAGGCCTTGATCTCCTGGTTCGCATTTCCATTGTTTCTCGGTCCCTCATCCCTGCTGATGCCACTTTCCCTAGGTATTTCACTTTGGCACACGAGATTGCCCACAATCTCGTTCACCCACACAATTCGGAGCACGAGTTCTATTTCTCTGCCATCTGCGAGGCGTATCTCGTGCCTCTAAGCAAATTACTGCCTGATTCATGACAACCTATGGATGGTGATATTGACTGCGGTACGGCTAGGCTACTGTAGAAAAGACATATCTGTGTATGTAGCAACAAATGAAGGACAGACCTTATATACATCCGTTCATCTACAGGGGCGTTCCAGTCATGCGGCACTAATAAGTAAGCCTCATAACCCAACGATAACCACCATGGAGTGTTCTTTTGCACTTACAGGGAAGGACTATGTCATCATCGCCGCGGACACTACTGCGGCACGCTCTATCGTGAAAATGAAAGTCGACGAGGACAAGATCAAAACTCTTAGCCCTCACCTTCTAATGGCCTACTCTGGAGAGTCAGGTTCGTCCACGCACCTCATACCCATACCAGGACTACAATCTTTATTTTTCTCACCCCCCCGCGTCGATCGATCCGTGCAGGTGATACCATTCAGTTCGCAGAATTCATAGAGCGAAACATCAGACTCTACCACATCCGCAACCTCTATCCACTCCGTCCGCAATCCGCTGCATCGTGGATACGTCGCTCGCTGGCAGAATCACTGCGTTCACGCTCGCCCTACTCCGTCAACCTTCTCGTCGGCGGATATGACACGGCGGACAAGTCACCGCACTTGTACTGGGTCGACTATCTCGGCACTATGGCCTCGGTGCCTTTTGCCGCCCATGGATATGGAAGCTATTTCGCACTTGGTTTATTAGACCGGTGAGTTAAAGCAATCACTTCGGATACTTTGCCTTTTCTTGCGCGCTTGATCCCGGTCCCTCCCGCCCGAATGCGCATTACCGAAGGCCCTACAGCGGCTAACTGAGCGTAATAATTTAGATATCACAACCCTGATGGTTCGCTGGAAGAAGGCCTTGAAGTTCTTCGACGGGCTATAAATGAGACAGCGCAGCGTTTGGTAGTTGCCCCAGGAAATTATATCGTAAAGGTTGTTGATAAAGACGGTGTACGGGAGATCAAGTTGTAGACGTGTTGTAGACGTGTAGCTGACTTTCAATGTTTACCATTGTTCACACCATAATGCCTACCCAAGCATTTGAGACATCAATTTACCACGACTTATCGGGTCATCACAAGTAAGAATGCTGAACCCAGTTAATGCCTCCTTTCACAATATCTTCTTCATGCCCGAGATTTTTGGCTATTAAGACCAGTTTCGCAGCATTCACTTACAGGGGAACTTGATATAGTTGTCCAATAATGAGTTACACTCTCGTGGACCAAGGTCATCACCCTTGGTAGACAAAACCCAAGTATTGGTCCGATGAATACCCAACGCACAACGAATGCTCGGCCCATCTCTAAGATGGATTGGTAGTCAAAGATTACACAACACCGGAGAGAGGATGAGGGTGCGTTGTTAGTTTTGTTACGTGCATCTTCCTGCAGGCCCATCCCTCGCCGTACATCCGAGTTCATCTTACAACTTCCACACCTGTCTTCCCCGCATGGCCCACGCGAATGCACACACGCCAAACGCATACACTCCCAACACGCACATTGCACGCCCGTTCGAGGCATACATCGTCCGCATCGACAGATTCACCACGCCCGTCGCCACGTTCGCCTGTGGTGCCGCATCCAATCCCGATAAACATAGATTAGCACTCATACGCTCGTGGTCAAAAGGGGGAGGGAAGGAAAACGAAACGCACGAGAAGGAAAACGGCCAGGGAGTTTCGGTTGATCGCTTCAAGTAAAGGGGGTGCTGGCATAGGGCTGGGACCGGGCATGATTAGCGGCGTGGAAGCCGAGTCCGGGACATTGTCGTCGCTGTTGCTAGGTCGGCGGACGACTTTGAGGCCTGAAACGGGAGAATACGTGCTCTTGGAGAATGGCGTAGGGAAAAATGCGAGGTCTAGAAGCAAGTAGCACAATAGGACGGTTGTGTTGTACGCCGCTACCCACGCGATGTAAGGCAGGTTTACCTGTCCTACTTCATCAATCGAAACAATCGATCGGAAGGGGGAAAAAAACGTAAAACGCACGAGACGGCGCGAAACGTCAGATCCGCCGATATGGTATCTGCTGATGCCGAAAAGCGTCCAGTATATGACTGCATACGAGAAAAGCACCGTCGCCGTTTTGTCATTTTCACGGTGGACGGGCATAGACACCCGATGTTGGAGAGTGTTTGTGGAGGCGTCGGCGCGCGCCCCTGCGTTGCTGTTGCGGCGTCTCCGCACGGCAGCCTGCTGCCGGCGGAAATAGGAAGGTGAGTGAGGTATTATGAATGTTCCCGTAGACAAGCCGAGGAGGTGTATCGCAAGATAACCTGATCCCTGGGATAAGCACGCACACGGTAAGGGGGAAAAAAGGGGTGATATTAACCTGTGAGGGAAACAAGACCCTCTTTGTTGGCGCTAATCAGGGTTTGCCGTGCTGCGTTGAGGACGTAAGATGTCAAACCAACAGAAAGGGAGAGCTGGTGTGCTATAGCGTTGAGAAAGTATGAATTAAGGGGCGTCGTGTTTTGGATGTGTCACGTACCTGACGCCATAACAAGCCCGAGTAGCGAAATTGGCACACTCGTGATGAACGGACGCAAGAAAACTCGTAACAGTGGTATCAGTGCAAGCGTCAGGAAGAAGTTCCAGTGGACGCCGTATTCAGTGACATGTTCCTTCACATCATCATCAGCGTATCCGATTCAAAAGGGATGCAGATTTGGACAACTTACCGGATATTGCGTACCTTTCACTAATACGACGCGTAGCAAACCAAGTACCAGCACAGGCAGGGACTTTTCAAGAACAGACAAGATTTCCAACCTGAACGGCGGTCTCAAATCCGCTGGAAGTTTAACGAACTGTATGACTGGGATCGCGGAAACAATTCCTTGGGAAAACACAAATGAGCCGACGCCCATGTCCATCTACTGATGTTTTTAAGTGCCACAAAAGGGAGCAAGCATGAAAGATAAACGCACGAATGACACCCCATAGGTCTCGCACTTGGCTAGCATACGGGGGAACACAGGAAAGTCTACTGCGAGGATCGCAAGCACGGTCACGAGTATCATATGCGCGCGGTAGGTACTCAACGCGGACAGACGCGTCGTCTCGGTCTGATCGGCTGACCCCGCGCCCTGCTTAGAAGGCTCGTGGCGCGACACGAGAGGTGCACGGGGAGAGCCGCCGGAAGGTAGAGGTGTACCAGACTGGTATGGCGGGAAGAGGAAGCATACGAACGCGGTGGGAAGAAGCAAGATGGCGATTAATGTGCCTTGGCGATGAGCG
>WNFQ01000955.1_pt1 | contig 20137 bp, 18 predicted proteins | sample 5400171 | NCBI WGS metagenome assembly WNFQ01 (sample SAMN13153356, study PRJNA577476) | soil metagenome | isolation source: 20 cm soil under Madrone tree | place: USA:California | collected 2016-06-14 | reverse complement strand
AAGCCGTACCCAGACCTTGCAGCACAGCAGCCATCCCAGTCTGCCCAAAGATATGCAGCGCTTGGGCGTTGGGAACGAAGAAGAAAATCAGGCTACTTCGCAGGAACGATACGGCTAAAGTGAGACCGAATCCCGTGAGTGGATGTTGCGCCAGCTTAGGACGCCACTGATTCAGCCACCCGCCGGCTAAACCGCCGCACAACATCGAAATACCGATGGACGCCAACGGCAGCCCGTCGAACCTCACCGCCAGCCAAGTCACAAACACGCTCACGGCCAGCCCGACCCAAGGGCCCGCCAACAGACCAGCCGCACAAACCGCCACGATCCGCTCGTTGAGCCAGCCGCTATGTGAAATGCCTGCTTCTTCGACCAACCCAAGAACCAGGAACACCAGCAACGCTGTCCCTCGATCCCGCATCGACAACAGGGAGCGCCCCTGTAGTCGTAGACCCGGCACGAGTGTGAGCGTGAAAGCCGCGGTTACCAATACACAAACGTCGCCGAAAAGACTATCGAGCGTACCCACCCCGGTATCGATCATAAACATGGTATGTCCGGGGGGTATGATTGAACTCCGAGAAAAACAGCTTCATTAGTTTACTGAACGGTCAAACTTAAGAACGAATTGAACCTAAATGCGCAATTAATCAAGTTCAAGGGTTGACTGTTCGGCCTGACCATACGTTTTTTTGTCCTTTTTTTACCCTCTCAGCGTCGCAGCCCTCGGCGGCTTCACGCGGCAGCGGCGTCGCGGAGAAGATCCATTCAGGGTCAAAACGCCGCTTCACCTGCTGCAGTCGCCCGATGTTATCGCCATATGCCTGGGCAATTCGGTCGAGTTCTTCAGGCCCCAGCAAATTAGGATAGCCGCCGGGCAGCTCGACCGGCGCTAGTGCCCGCGAAAAGTTCTGCGCCCATTGCCGGTGAATCGCGATGTTGTCGCCCGGCTCCCAAGCGGCGGTGATTTCGACAAGGAAGTGCTCCCGACGGAGGCCGAAAGCGGTTGCATCCAAAGGAACCCGTGTCGCCGCGCCGTGGAACGGGTACAGCTTGATAGCTGAAAGCGGCGACGCGCGGTAGGCGCCTGCCGCAACGAGCTTCGAAATGACTTCCGGTGTCATCGCAGAAATCCAGTGCGTCTTGACCGCATAGTGCCGGCCGTTCACGACATGGGTGTCATGCATGGCGAGCAAATCACTGCAGCTCATAGGCCCAACACGTACAAGTATAGGCGTGCCGAGGGTTTGTAACCCGGTTATGATCTGCTCACCTTCCGAATGCTCGCCGCTCCAGGTCGGAGCCAGAAACAAGAGCGGCTCACCGGTCGGGCAGGACAACATGCAAACTGTCACCGTAAGCTCGTCGGGCGCCGACGCTACCTTTTCGGCGTAACCACGAAGCACCGACTCGGCTTCAGACCATGGGAACAGAATCAAACCAGCCAGCAGTTTATCAATCGGATGCAGACGAACAGTTATGGAAACTACCACCCCAAAATTGCCACCTCCGCCCCGAAGAGCCCAGAACAACTCGGCGTTTTCAAAGCCATTTGCTACGACAACTTGGCCGTCGGCGAGGACGACTTTGGCCTCAAGGAGGTTGTCCAACGCCAAACCGTATCGCGAGGTCAAAGGACCATAGCCGCCCCCCAGAGTCATACCGACCATACCAACCGCGCCAACGGTCCCTGTTGCCGCGGCAAGTCCATGCGGAGCTGCCGCAGTGATTAAATCGATCGCTGTGGCACCACCGCCAACCTTGGCCACTCTCGCCTGGTGGTCGACCTCTACGCCCCTCATCCCAGAGAGGTCGACCACCAGGCCATCGTGGCGCAGGGCTCTCCCCGCCCAATCGTGTCCGCCACCGCGCACCGACAGCGGAAGGTTATGCGCACGGGCGGTGCGCACCGCTGCTTGAACATCCTCAACAGTCCTGCACAAGGCAAACAGCGCTGGGCGGTGGTCTACCGCACCGTTCCAGATTTGGCATGCGCTGGAATAGGCGCGCTCACCGGGCAGCAGCACGTTGCCTAGCATCACCGCACGCAGGTCGTGAGCGGCGGCGAGCGCGAGCCGGGCGCAGGTTGAGTTTGTTTTGCTGATCTCAGTCATCTAAACCCTCCTTGGCTTATTTTGAAAGTTATGGTATGATGACAAGATAGAAAACCCATTGCACATACTACTCCTCCATTCGCTGGAGCCCGACTCTAGTCAACGTGAAACCGCTTGTCAAGGAGCTACATGTTTCGTTTGAATGATGACAAGTCAACCCTTGGCGATCGCCCGAAACACGGAATCAAACGGCGAGAGGAATATGCGCAGGCCACACGGCAGGCGATCGTTGATGCCGCGCGCCGGTTGTTCAGCGAACGAGGCTACTTTTCCACCAAAGTGGACGATATTGCCGCCTTGGCGCGAGTTGCACCCGCGACCGTCTATGCGGTATCAGGTGGCAAACATGGTCTGCTAAATGCGCTGCTAGAGATTTTGGGTACCGCCCCCATCGTCGCGGCGACCCTCAACAGAATTGAGGTAATGGATGACCCGGACGCCATCATCCGACTCATAGCCAAAGGCTGCCGGAGCCACCGTGAGGAGTTCGGCGATATTATGCGGGTGTTGCTCACCACTGCGCCGCACGACGAAGCCGTGTCGGAAATTTTGCAAGCTGCCACCGCCGATTGCCGCCAAGGGTTCGTGCCGGTTGCCCATCGCCTCTCGGAGCTCGGCGCCTTGCGTGAAGGCATGGACGCTAAGCAAGCAGTCGATTTGTTCTGGTTCTACTTCGGCTACGCAGGGTTTTCCACTCTGCACGACGAAAATGGGTGGTCATACGATCGCGCTGAACAATGGCTCGCCGAGGAGGCAAGTCGGGCTCTTCTCCAAAGCCATCAAACTGGCAGCGGTGGCGCTCGATTCCAGACGACCAATCAGCAAGGCCATTTCGACGACTAGCCAATTTGCTGCGCGTCGAGCTGACCAAGATCTGCCTCAGCCGCCCGAAGTGCGGTCGGCAGAGGCAGGCCAAATGCCAAGTAGACTTGAGTCAGCGCCCCAACTCTCTGTCCGCACGAAAACTGCTGTACACCGTTATCCATTTTTACAAGCTCCTGATCGAAAAGGATTGGTTTCAGATTTTGAATGCACGAAGTCACGTTCGCGCTAAGCGGCCAGGTGAAAATCTGTTCATCCATGTGTTGATATCCTTATAATAGTACCGCCAATTAGGCAGCTGCGGTCGCCCGCAGCCTGATAGGTTTGACAAACTCGGTTCGATTGCGTTCGCTAGCCAAACGAACTCTCACCGGACAACGATCCCAAGAACAAGATCGCTAAGTGTTACCACCGAAAGCAGCCAAAAGAGCGACTCCTCCAGACGATTAATCCGCGCAGCTAAAAGTATTCGGTGAGCGCCAACCTTACGGACTTTCCGTTTCATTTCAAAGCGTTTGCCTGTCTCCGCAAATTCCGCCGATAGCCGATCACGTGCCTCAAGAATGTCGATGACGCATACTACAGAAGCAGTGGGTGCGGCCGACAATTTTTGCTGTGTAAAATTCATGTTTGATCGAATCATTTTGTGTTAACCGATAATGGTTCAGACTGGGCAGCGATGCAGTTCTCGGGTCGCCCACTGAGTTCCCGGTAATAGACGCCGTGATCTGAGAGATGAGCCACTTTTTGTCCCGGTTGCCGTATTCGTTGTCGCGACCGCCGGGCGGCCTCGATTAGGATTGAGCCATGATCTGGTGCCGATGGCCACGCTGCAGCAAAATCGCCGGTCATTAAAATTTCGGTCGTCAGTTGCGATGATTTGTGCGTAGATAAGTGTGTAGGTACACATATGCCCGAAAACTTTGCCCAGAGATTGAACGCTCCTGAGCTTGGTCCCTGCGCCTGTTCTCAGGTCCGTAGAACAGCCAGGGCGATCTCCTCCTTCTACGACGCCGCTTTATCCGCAGCCGATCTCACCATCACCCAGTACGCAATCCTTACTAATATCGCTCGGGCCGGCAGATTGAAATTGACTGTCCTGGCAGCGAAACTCGGAATGGAGCGCACCACATTGACGCGCAACCTGCGTCCGTTGATGAAAACAAACTTGGTTAAGACGAATACAGGCAATGATCGCCGGGAGCGCTTGCTTCAATTAACAGCCGCCGGCCAGCGGAGACTGCATCGAAGTTTGCCATTGTGGGAGGAAGCACAACGTCAATTTGTTTCTCACATCGGTTCCGAATCACTACCGGAGCTACGGGCGCTTCTCGCTTCGGCCGAATCTATTTTCACCAAAGTCTTTTCAACAAAACCGGAAACTCCAGGACGCGCACGATTACGCGCCGGGAACAAACCGGGTCCGGCCAAGAAGACTCGGCAAACAGACTTACCCCGAGGTAAACGAAAAGGATTCTTAAAACAGAAACCAGCAAGGTTAACAAAGTGAGAATTCTGCGCGCCGCTGCCTCCTGTCTATGGTGTCCGGTTCTCAGGCCGGTACGAGTGAGAACGGCTGCGGTCCGAAATCGCGCACAGTCGCTTCGAAGTTCAGTAACGCCTTCTTTAGGGAAAGACCGCCTCCATAGCCGACCAGCTGACCCTTAGCACCGATCACTCGGTGACACGGAACAATAAGCGCAATCGGGTTCTGCCCGTTTGCTAGGCCGACCGCACGAGGAACGCTTCCTACCCGTTGTGCCTGTCCCTTATACGAAATGGTTTCCCCGTACGGAATGCTTTGCAACGCCTCCCAGGCTCGGACCTGAAAAGGTGAGCCAATAAATCGAATCGGAATATCAAATACCGTTCGTTTCCCTTGAAAATACTCATCGAGCTGTCGAATGACTTCCGGGAAAGGCTTGGCTTCCCGTTCTCGGTTTTCCCTGACCTGGGTTTCATCCCCTTGGCCGGCATCAAAGTGTAAGCCGATTAAGTGTTCTCCATCGGCTACTAATTTCAGCTTACCGATTGGGCTATCGTAGATGGTTTGATATTTCATGTTGTTCCTCCAATGAATTCCACAACTGCATGGCAGCATACGCTCGCCAAGGTCGCCACTTTTCGGAAAGCGCGAGAGCATCTGACGCTTTCTTAACGGAAAGCGCCTTCTGCAGGCCTAAGTCTTGGTGAGGAAACGCGTCCGGCCATCCGAGCACCCGCATGGCTATATAACTGGCCGTCCAGGGTCCAACTCCTGGCAGCTCCGTCAGTTCCTTGACGCTCTCCTCCCAAGATACCGCATTGAGAAAATTGATTTGCCCACTGGCGACAGCTTGAGCTAATGCGGCCACCGTCGCTGCTCGTGCCTCAGTTAACCCGAGGTTCCGCAGGTCACCGAGCGGCACCGCAGCGATCTGAGCTGCGGTCGGCACCATAAATTTCAGTTCCGGGAAAGGCGTCTCGATCTTCTCTCCGAATCGTTCAACCACGCGACCGGCAATCGTTGTCGCCGCTGGCACACTGATTTGTTGACCGAGGACCGCGCGCAACGCGATCTCGAAGCCATCAAAAGCACCTGGCACTCTGATTCCCGGATTTTTCGCCGCCAGCGGGCCAAGCGTCGCTGCGATTCGATCGGGCGAAGCATCTAAATCAAATAAGCGTCGCAGCCGGCTCACCAAGCTCAACAAGGAGGGAAGCAACTCCGGTGCAACTTGGATCTTTAACGAGTGGGCGCGGGGATCGTTTTCAACCACCAACCATCCTCTGAACGCACCAATCCGGACCGTCCGGGAGAAATGGTTTTCGCCGACCAGCTCAGCTCCTCGATAAGATCGCCGGCGAAAGTATCGCAGCATCGTCTCCCAGCTAAGCGGCGGGCGGTAACTAAGGTGAAATGTACATTCGGAACCCGACCGCAGAGTTTTCTTTGAACCGTTTCGCAGCCTGGTCGGGGAAAGACGGTAGCGCTCTTTGAACAGACTATTGAATCGGCGCAAGCTCTTGAAGCCGCTAGCCAAAGCAACGTCATTGATGCTGAGATCCGTGTCGGTGAGCAGCTGCTTAGCCAACAACAGTCGCCGAGTCTGCATCAGTTGAATCGGAGAAACACCCAGTTGCTTGGTTAACAGGCGTCGGAAATGACGATCGGAAAAATGGAACGTGCTGGCCAACTCCGGAATCGTCTGATCGGCCTCTTCAATCCGGTCGAGATAGCGCAATGCTGCACCGACCACCCTTTCTTCTGTATCAATCGGAGCATTGCCCGGAGCTAGCTCAGGACGGCAACGCAAACAGGGCCGGTAACCGGCGACCTCGGCCGCCGCGGCCAAACGAAAAAATTCGCAGTGCCGCTGCTGCGGACGACGCGAGGGACAGACCGGACGGCAATAAATTCCTGTCGTCTTGATTCCGACGAAAAAGACGCCATCGAACCGTCGATCTCTCGCGATGAGTGCTTCATAGAAGTGCTGTTGCGAATTCATTCGGTTGGTCAGTATCGGCCGCCTTGTATTCATTGTCTCGCCGTTTTCGGACAGGCAAATTTGGGACAGAACTCTCGCCAAGACGGAAAAACTCACGCCGAGCCGCAAAGGCGCCAAGATTTGGTTAATGGCGTTCGACGGCTCGGTGATTGCGATTTTGTGGGAATCGCTTCAACAAAATCAGTCGACGGTGAATACAAAAGACCGGCAGGCAGGCGGGAAAACTCAGACCGCTTCCCCGGGAATAACGCTGGCGGGAAAGTTTTTTCCAGATAGCAGGCCGGATTCTTCGGCGACTGTCCCTCGAAGCACCTCGCGTCATTGAACTTAGAGACCCCAACGGAGCGACTCGTTCACCCGGCCCGAAAACGCAGTCGCCTTGGCGTCGTTCGCCCGACCAGTGGTGCCATAGGGTGATGGCGAGCGATGGCGACTGCACCTCTATGTCCGCCACACCCATCGCTTCGTTCCTACGCTTTAGCCGGGAACACGAGGCGCCCTAAACGGACAGTCGCCGCTACCAGTTGCGCCAAGCGCCGAACGCGATTCCTATCTCCTCCAGCCAGCACCGCTGTTTAATTTGCTAATCACGTCTCGCTGATCAGCTTTGGTTGCCGCTCCGCTGCGCTAACTCTTTTGCGTCTTGGCGTGATTATTTCAAAAACAGTTGGCTGATAGCCAGATCGTGATTGACTCAGGGAATGAATGAAGAACCGGACTGGATACGTTGGGCACGAGAGATCCAAGCGATCGCGCAAACCGGGCTCCATTTCTCCGATAGCGTCTACGACCGGGAACGTTATGAACGCCTGCGAGATATCGCGGTCGAAATGTTTGCCAATGGGTCGGACGCGACCAAGTCGTCGATTCGGGCTAGTTTTGCCGCTCAAACCGGTTATGCCACGCCGAAGGTCGATGTTCGCGGGGTAGTGATGAGGGACGGCCAAATATTACTGGTCCGAGAGATAAGCGATGGTCTCTGGACCTTGCCTGGTGGATGGGCAGATGTTAACAATTCGCCTTCCGAGGCGGTCGTTCGCGAAATTCGAGAAGAAAGCGGGTTCGTAACCCGCGCAACGCGACTAATCGCCGTCTTCGACCGATCGAAACATGGACACGTACCGCCGTTCCCTTTTCACGTGTATAAGCTATTTATCGCTTGCGAGCTGCTGGGTGGAAGCGCACAGACTTCAAACGAAACTTCCGAAGTCGGATTTTTCGATCCGGACCGACTCCCTCCCTTGTCAATAGGACGGGTCACTCCAGATCAAATCGCAATTTGCATTCGCGCCTGGAATGATCCTCACGGCCCGGCACTCTTCGACTGAACGACACATTAACGGTTGGCGATTCACTATTCGCAGTTGTCTGCTTTTTTTGTTATTGCCGATCGGCTTTTGACACATGTTTACTTCGCTGATTCCTGGATTGATTGTCGCCGCCATAACGATTCTGATGCTCCGCGTTGTGATCGGTTTTCTTCTTCGACCGCGAGGAACACGAAGCCTTAAATCGAAATTGATCCGCTTAGCCGCCCATTTGAGCGTACGCGTGGAGCGCCTTTGGAGGAATGATAGGCGATCTCGGTTTCAGAGCCCGTCTACTTCACCGGTACATAGAATTGCAGCTCGAGATCCGAAGTGCTAACACTCTGTAAATACCCGCCTTGCTGGCGCCGTACATGAAACGATATTTGTTCGCCCTGACTCCTTTCTGTCTCGTCGTGTCCACCTTGGCCGCCGGCGACGAAAGCATCGTATACGACGGAACGACCTACGTCATTCCCGTGCCATCGGGATTTGTTCGCTATGATCAGAGTTTCCCACAACTGGCGGAACCGACTAAGAGAGCCATTGCATCCTTCAACGATCTGCTTAGCGCTTATGCAAGACAAGATGACCTGCTAAAGGTGCAGACCAAGGTGGCGGCCTAAAGTTGAATCAACCGCAAGTAACGGAGGTCTTCGACGATCGCCCGAATTCATTGAGCTTTACGGTGGTGGTCAATGTAAAGGTGACTGGGAACGGAGAAAACAAAACTATACCGGGCGTCAGCATTGGGTCCATAGTGAACGTGCATAAGCGGGCGATTAACCTCTACTGCGCCACTCAATACAACGGCCCGGAATCGATCCAGGAGGCCAAGACGGTGCTCGCCCAGTGGCGCGACCAAGTTCTGCAGGCGAACAGTGATACCGCCAATATTCCTGCACCCGCTATGGCCAATTAAATATCATCCCTGCAATAGCAGGCGCGATGGATCTTCGATACACTCTTTTACCCGGACTAGAAAAGTGACCGCTTCTTGGCCATCGACCACTCGATGATCATAACTCAGCGCGAGATACATCATCGGTCTTATCTCAATCTTTTCTCCAATTGCTACCGGTCGATTCTGGATCTTATGCATCCCAAGGATACCACTTTGCGGAGGGTTTAGAATCGGTGTGCTGAGCAGCGATCCATAAATGCCACCGTTGGTAATGGTGAAGACACCGCCCATCAAATCATCGAGCTGCAGTTTTCCTTCGCGCGCTTTGGCGGCGAATTTGGCTACATCCTGCTCGAGCTGGGCGAAACTTTTCTTGTCAGCATCTCGAATCACCGGCACCACCAATCCACGTTCAGTGCCAACTGCAACGCCTATATCATAGAAATGATTCTCAATGAGGTCTTCCCCGTCTAATCGCGCATTGATAGCGACCACACTTTGCAGAGCGTCGACTGCCGCTTTCACGAAAAACGACATGAATCCCAGCTTAATGCCGTGCCGTTTCTGAAAATTCTCCTGATATCGTGATCGAAGCTGCATCACCGCGGACATGTCGACCTCATTGAAGGTAGTCAGCATCGCTGCGTTTTGCTGTGCCATAACCAGCTGCGCCGCAATCTTCTTCCGCAACGGTGACATCTTTCGCCGGGTGAATCGCTCGTCCCTTTTGGGTTGGAATAATTCTTTTGGCAGTTCCGAAACCGACGGCGGCGAGACCTCGACCGGAGCCGCAGCAACTTGTTGTGCCGGAGCGCCTCCCTTCTGTTCCACCGCAGGCTTCCGGCTTTCTAGATAGTTGACGATATCTTCTTTGGTAACCTGGCCGTGTTTCCCGGTACCCTGAACGCTTTCCAGAGGAATTTTTTCTTCCTCTACCAAGCGCCTTACGGCCGGCGACAATTCGGTTCTGGTGCCGTCCCCAGATTCTTGCGATGGGGCAATCCGCTCAGTATTTACCGGAATGGGTTCCGTTTTTGTGGCGGTTCCCGGAGCTTCTCCGTGAGTCGCAGGAGATGATCCTGCTCTAGCCGTTTGGTCGATGGTCGCAACCACCTGACCAATTTTCACTTCCTGGCCCGCCTCGACCTGGATCCGGATAACTCCGCTTCCCGGCGCCGGGATTTCGGTCGAGATCTTGTCGGTTTCGAGCATCAAAATTGGTTCGCCGTCCTTGACCAGCTCACCATCCTTCTTGAGCCAGGCGGAAAGGAGTCCGGAGGTAATCGACTCGCCGACTGCGGGAATCTTCACTTCGATAGCCATGCGAAAATACCGTTGCTAGAGGGTGAAGGCCTGTTGCACAAGTTCCTTCTGCTGGTGGTCGTGCCACGCCTTGGAGCCAACCGCCGGGCTCGCCGCCGCCGGGCGCCCAGCGTACTGAATCGGCAGTCGGTCGAGAGAGCAGTATAACTGAGAAACGTAACTCCAAGCGCCCATGTTTTTCGGTTCCTCCTGACACCAAATCCATTTCGATGCGGCCGAAAAAGGCTCGATCATCTGAAAGAGTGTCTCGAGATGCAAAGGATAAAGCTGTTCGATTCTGACTAAGGCAGCATTCTTCACCTGATTGGCTTCGAGGTAAGCCAACAAATCATAGTAGACCTTGCCGCTGCTGAAAATTAGACGTTGCACTTCCGCTTCGTTACCCAATAGCGTCGGTGGCAGAATAGGTTGGAAGCTGGAGTCGGTAAAATCTGTCAGCCGAGAAACCGCTCGCTCACTGCGCAGTAATGATTTCGGAGTCATTAAGACGAGCGGTTTCCGAAAATCACGCTTCACTTGCCGACGTAACACATGAAAGTACTGCGAGGGTGTAGTCAGGTTACAAACCTGAATATTTTCCTCGGCGCAAAGCTGCAGATAACGCTCGAGACGGGCGCTGGAGTGTTCCGGACCTTGCCCTTCGTAGCCGTGAGGCAGTAACAAAACGATACCGCTCGGTCGCTGCCATTTCGATTCTGAACTGGCGATGAACTGGTCGATGATAACCTGCGCGCCGTTCGCGAAATCACCAAACTGAGCTTCCCACAGGCAGAGCATGTCGGGAAAATCCAACGAATAACCGTAATCAAATCCAAGAACGGCGGCCTCCGATAACATACTGTTGTAAACGCAAAATCGAGCCTGGTCCGGGCTTAGATTGGCCAAAGGAATATAGCGTTCCCGAGTTTCCACATCGTAAAGGACAGAGTGCCTTTGGCTGAACGTACCACGTCGACTATCCTGGCCGGAAAGACGCACGGGCGTGCCCTCGATCAACAGGGATCCAAAAGCCAGCGCCTCAGCGTACGACCAATCGAACGGACCGCCTTCGGCATACTGTTTTTTTCTCCGCTCCAAAAGCATCTTTCTGATCTGCGGTTGCACTCGAAACCCGTCCGGGACCTGACTAATGCGATCGACTATGTGATTGATCTCTTTGGCCGAGACACGCGTATCTGGTTCTTCGTGGCTATAGGGCGGTTGGAAAATGGCGCTTGACTCTTCGAAGCGCCGCTGGAGGTCGGTTTTCGACTTTGTGTCGGAACTTCTGACTTCAGTCAACGCGCTTTCCAATCGGTTGCGGAACTCATTTTCCAAGGCCTCCGCTTCCTCCGTGGTTAAAACCCCAGATTGGAGCATTCGTTCTTTGAATATTTTCGTTACCGCCGGATGACTGTGGATGGTCTTGTAAAGCTTCGGTTGAGTGAAGCTGGGTTCATCCGTCTCATTGTGCCCGTAGCGCCGATAACAGTACATATCAACCACAACATCACATCCATACTTTTGACGGAACTCAAAGGCGGTCTGTGCGACAAATGCGACCGCGAGCGGATCATCGCCATTTACGTGAAAGATCGGTGCCTCGATCATCTTCGCCACATCCGTGCAGTACATCGTTGAACGCGCATCGGCCGGAAGCGTCGTAAAGCCAATTTGATTGTTAACAATCACATGCACCGTTCCGCCAGTCTCATAGCCAGCGAGTTGCGAGAGATTTAACACCTCCGCCACGATGCCTTGGCCGGCAAAGGCAGCGTCTCCGTGGAGCAGAAGCGGCAACACTTTTCTTCTCTCCTCGGTATCGCCAAGAATGCGCTGGCGCGCGCGCGCATTACCTTCCACGACGGGGTTTACAATCTCCAAGTGGCTAGGATTCGCCGCCAGCCGGATACCAATCGCGGCCGAACCAATTTTCCGGCCACTTTCGTAGCCAAGGTGGTATTTTACATCGCCGTCTCCGGCCACTAAATCGGGAACGTAGTTCTCGGAAAATTCTTTGAAGATTATGTCGTACGACTTCTTCAAAAAATTCGCCAGAACAGTAAGGCGTCCGCGGTGGGTCATACCCATAACGATCTCCTGAACACCTACAGAAGGACAGTCGTTCAAGATGGTTTCCAAAACGACCATCAAACTTTCTCCGCCCTGCAGAGAGAACCGCTTCTGGCCAATGAACTTCGTGTGCACAAATTGCTCAAAAGTTTCGGCTTCCATTAGCCATCGCAGGTATTGCTTTTGCCGCGTCGCCTCGGGCGACGGAGCCATTACCCGCGCCTCCATTCTCTGACGGAGCCATTCGCGCTTGGGTCGGTCCTGTATGTGCATGAACTCGATACCGATGGTGTCCGAGTAAGTCGCACGAAGATTCTTTAGCAACTCACCAAATGGAATCGGGGTAGCGTCTCGAAAGTAGCGGGACGAAACGACCGTATCCGGGGAAATTTCTTCCAAACCGAACTCTTTGAGGGCCAATGCCGGCTGCTCCGGGGGCACTTCGTTCAACGGATCAAGCTTGGCTTGGGTGTGTCCAAGTATTCGATAATTGTTGACCAAGCTATCAATCCGATTCCTGAGCTGGGCATCCACCCCCGCCGGACCGGGAACTTCTACAGCCCTCTTACCGTTGCGGGTTGGGGCGAGGCCAAGTTCAAAACCCTCGAAAAACGCCGACCAAGTCGAATCAACCGATGCAGGATCTTTTTTCCAACGTTGATGGTACTCGTCTAGAAGGTCCGCATTCCAATCGTTCAAATACGAAGTTCTCATTTTTTTGCTCATCATGAGCAGCGGACCAGCAATCTAAATGAACTTGAAAAGGACCCAAACGAATTTTTGTACAATTTTGGCGGGCCTTCGACCGCAGACACTGTTTGACACCGCCGGTCGGTGACGATACCAAACTGCGTGAGCGGTTCGCTCCCCGGATGAAAAGCTGTGATTCTTTCTTCGTAGGCTGTTTGTTCTGGCTTCTATGCAATCCGAGTTTTGGTCAGTCTGATCCAGCGTACGAACCCGCAGTCACCGCAATCAAAAGCGTGTTACCGGCCGTCGTAAATATAAACACCGAACGCCTGGTACGACGCCAGATTCGGGGTCCGGAGGACGACTATTACGAACAATTCTTTGACGGACCGAGCCGGCGACCAATAGAGATTCGGCAACGGGTGAAAAGTCTAGGGTCCGGCTTCCTCGTTGATGCCAATGGGTTGATCGTCACCAATGAGCATGTTGTTCAGCGGGCCCAAGATTTAAAGATCAAGGTCACACTAAACGACGGAAGGTCATTCAATGCTCGCTACGTGGCTGGCGATTCTGCTTCCGATCTTGCATTGATCCGCATCGAGGACGGCGCTGCTTTACCGTATATCGAGCTTAGTAAACTATCGCCTAATCTCCTCGGAGAAACGGTTCTGGTTCTGGGTAATCCCTTGGGCTACGGGAGTTCGGTGAGTCGTGGAATTCTAAGCGCGACCGACCGCACCGTCACGGTTCAAGGAACCGAATACCACAACATGTTGCAGACGGATGCCGCAATAAACCCGGGCAATAGCGGAGGCCCACTGATTGATCTTTCCGGCTCGCTGGTCGGGGTCAGTTCGGTGAAAATGGCGTTCACATCCCAAGGCATCCCTACTCAGGGTCTCGGTTTCGCCATCCCGGCAGAAACTGTACGAGCAAAGGTGGAACAGCTTAAACTGAGCGGTTCCTCCAGCAATAGTCATCCGCGTAGTTCGCCCTCGCGAAGCAAGCGACCGCCTAACCTTCTCTGATGCAGCTAAGTTATGATCGGCCAAGTTAGTCTCTATAATTACTCCTAATGATCAAAGTCGAGCAGCTCACCAAGAAATACGCTGGCGTTACCGGCATCGACCAGATCAGTTTTGAAGTCGGAAAAGGAGAAATCGTAGGATTTTTGGGACCGAACGGTGCCGGAAAAACTACCACGATGCGGATTTTGGCCAGCTACATGCCGGCCAGTTCGGGGCGAGCCACCGTTGCTGGATTCGACGTCTTTTCGGAGTCTCTTAAAGCCCGGCGACATCTCGGCTATCTCCCTGAAAATGTGCCGCTCTACCACGACATGCGAGTGAACGAATATCTCCGCTATCGTGGAGCGCTCAAAGCACTATCCGGAAAACGATTGAAGAATCGTATTGGAATCATTAAGGAGCTTTGCGGGCTACGCGAAGTTGGACGAAAGAAAATTGCCGGCCTTTCCAAAGGTTTCCGCCAACGGGTCGGCCTGGCGGAAGCGATGATTCACGAGCCCGATCTGCTCATATTAGATGAGCCGACGATCGGCCTTGATCCGAACCAAATTCGCCAGGTACGCGAACTCATCAAATCGCTAGGGGAACGCCACACCATATTGCTCTCGACTCACATCCTTTCGGAGGTAGAAGCAACGTGTTCCCGGGTGATTATTATCAACCGAGGACGAATTGAAGCCTCCGATACTCCGGAAAATCTGGTAAACCAGCTCCGAACTTCGGGACTGTTGCGCCTGGAAGTAAAATGTGCGTCGGAAGATCCCGTCTCCTATCTCTCGGAAGTATCCGGTGTGCGAGAGGTCAGAACTGTCTCCGAGGGCGAATGGCGCTCCTGTGAAATCCGGATCGAGGCTAACACGGATCCCCGCGAACAGATTTTTCGGTTGGCTGTCCAGCGCCAGTGGGTGATTCGAGAATTAAGCAAGGAGCGCGCGACGCTGGAAGACGCTTTTGTTGAACTCACCCACACCGATCGTTAGCCAGTAATGAGAAGATTTTTCACTTTGCTGGCGAGAGAACTTTCCGGGTTCTATTTTTCGCCCATCGCCTACGTCGTTCTCTTTTTCTTTCTGATCTTAAACGGACTTTCTTTTTGGTTCGCGGTGGCACTTCTCAGTCGCGGACCTTCCGAACTCACCCTCGTTCAAGCCTTTTTTAATACGCTGTTTTTTTGGATCGCTTATCTTCTGGTATTCCCGGTTATCACGATGCGGTTATTCTCCGAGGAATTTAAGCTTGGAACGATCGAGACATTGATGACTGCTCCGGTCCGCGATTCGGAAGTCGTTGCATCGAAGTTTCTGGCGGCACTGATCTTCTATTTAAGCATGTGGCTGCCTAGTGTTTTGTATTTCTTGATCTTCAGCTGGCTCGGCAATCGCAGCGTGGTGGGTACCGGCGCGCAAGTCTGGGGCCCCTACCTGCTGTTGCTCGCCATGGGGATGTTCAACGTGTCGCTCGGCTGTTTAGCCTCGTCGCTTACTTCCAACCAGATAATTGCGGCCATGATGGCATTGGTCTTGGTGCTGGGAATCTTTTTTTTGACGATGATCAACTACATCATCAATAGCTCCTCACCCTTAGTCCGCGATTTGACGGCGTACGTCGCCCAACTCGACCATATGGACTCTTTCTCGCGAGGGATCATCGATACACGCCCCCTGGTTTTCTATCCGACTTTCGCTCTCCTCGTTTTAGTCATGACCTATCACGTATTCCAGTACCGTCGCTGGAAATTGTAACTGCGAGAAGTCATGGCTCGAAAAGTTGCTTCTTCCCTTCATTCGCAAAGAGTACGCACTGCCGTCAACGTAGTGGTGCAGCTCGCGCTCGCTGCTCTGATCGTCTTGCTGCTCAATTACCTGAGCTTTAGCCGGTTCGCTCGCTGGGATCTTTCGCGAAACAGCAAATACGCGCTTTCCGGGGTCACTCGAAAATTTCTTGGCTCGCTGAAAAAGGAGGTCAGGATTTACGTCTTCTTTTCGAGTACCGCGACGAAGTCGCCCGGGGCGGAACTATATAATGACGTCGTGAATCTACTCAAGGAATATGAGTATGCTGGAAAGCGACACGTCCGGGTCGAAACGGTTGATCCCTATCGAGATATCACTCGAGCCAGAGAGCTGCAGGAGAAATTCCGATTCGGAAGTAACGACAATATCATCATTCTGGATTGCGACGGCCGCCAGAAAACAATCCGAGCCGTCGATTTCGCTGATTACGGATCATCCGAGATGTTCGACGATAACCAGGCTCCGGAGATCAAAAGCTTTAAGGGTGAGCAGGTAGTGACTAGCGCACTGATCGAATTGATACAGGACAAAACCCCAAAGCTCGCCATAATTGTCGGTCACCGAGAACTCTCCTTAGCTGATAGTACAAGCCTCAAGCGCTTTCGCGAGCTACTCGAAGGCGAGCATTTGCAACTTCAGGAAATGAGCTTGAGCGGCCTCGAGAAGATACCCACCGATTACGCTGCAGTAATCCTGGCCGGACCCGCATACGATCTGAGCACGCAGGAAATCGGATTGCTTCGACGATATTGGAATGAAGACGGACGGCTCTTCGTGCTATTGAATGGTCGCGCCAAGACGCCGGCGCTCGACGCTTTCCTGAACGAGCTGGGACTTCATGTCGATGACGATCTCATAGTCACCCGCGTACAGACCGGAATCCAAGAGGAATCAATTACCCTCGACGTTTACGCCCAAATACTGGGGAGCGCTTCATTTCTCAAATCACTCAATCAGGTGCCGGGCTACTTTCCCGGTGGCAGCCGTTCTATCGGAATAGACGAACAACGGCTGAAGCAACTCGGTATTCGCGCTTCTAAGATGCTCGCTCCCGCCGTTCCAAATTATTGGGGCGAAAAAGACGATTTTCTCCATTCCAATGCCAATCCAACTTTTCACGAAGGTACCGATCTTCCGCCTCCCCTCTTTTTAGGTTGGGCTTTAGAGAGAGGCTCGATCGAAGATCAGCGAGTCCAGGTTCGCTCTTCGTCTCGACTGGTTTTAATCGGGAATGTCGATTTTATCCGCGATGAATCGCTGACTCGCACCGCTCCCGATGTCGATTTCCTACTGTTATGTGTGAATTGGCTGACCGATCGCGAGCAGTTGCTGGGGATTGCACCAAAAGCACCACACCCCTACATGCTGGATCTGGCGCCGATTCAAATGGAGCGCATTCTGTTTCTGACGGTGATCGGCATTCCGTTGCTGGTCGCTATCCTCGGCACCGCGGTTTGGGCGGTACGACGGCAATAGACAAAATGAGTCTGCGAACCACCCTCGCACTGCTGATCATCGCCGTCGGCCTCGGACTTTTCATTTGGATTCTCGACCGCCGTAGCCCAAGCACGCGTGAAAGTCGGACTGGATACGTCGTTGACTTGGATCGTAACGATGTAACTCGCGTTGAGATCACGAACGAAAGCGACCATACGGTCCTGAATAAGACTGCGGCCGGATGGCAAATCATTGCGCCTGTCAACGATCGAGCGGACGCTCGGGTTGTGGATTCGCTTCTCGACAATATTCAGTTTCTTCGACGGGACGATACCATTTCAAATCTCGGCAAAGGCGGCAAAAAGCAGAAGCGGCTCAAAGACTTTGGCCTGCTAAAACCGCATCTTAAGCTTGTTTGGCAAACCAAAAAACGACGCTCTACGATCGAATTTGGCGCCGACACGGCGGTCGAAGGAACCTGCTATGTACACACCGAAGGGAGTGAAGCGGTTTTCGTCACCGGAAACGAGCTGAAAAATTTGGTGTCAAAGCGCTCGAATGCATTTCGCGATCATCAAATCACGCCCTTTCTTACCGCCCAGATCGACCGCGTGATTGTGCATCAGGCCGCCGGCGACATCGAACTGGTGCGGCAACAGAATGGCTGGCAAATTGTTCGGCCAATCAAGGCGCGAGCTGATGATGACATAGTCAACGCGGCATTGGAGAAGATTAATGCCACACCCATTCTGGACTTCGCCGACAGCGAAAAAGCACCGAACACGGAGACGGAAAATTCGGGTCGTTCGATCTCGCTATTCTCCGGCGATGAGAAGGTAGAAATCTTCTGCGGCTCGCCGGTCCCGAATCAGCCAAATAAGATCTATCTACGGGTGCTTTCACGACCATCCTTACTTTTGGTGACGGATTCTTTCGCTCAAACGATCAACGTAAAACCCAACCAGCTAAGAGACCGAAGAGTTGCCAGACTAAACTCTGATATCCTCGATCGCATCAAGATCGACCAAGCCGGGGTTGCTGGCGTCCTGCTGGCACGGCACGAAGCCCATTGGGAAATTGTCAGCGAGCAAAACGCTCCGGCGAACGCCGAAGTTGTAAATCGCTTGATCGCCACCCTCAATGGTACGGACGTTCAAGAGTTTATCTCTGATACCGCCACCGATCTCAGTCGCTACGGACTGGATACACCGGCTTTACGGATCGGATTCAGTTCCTTCGCCTCAGACAATACCGCAGAGAGCGGAGCGGGAGAGGAGCCGATCGCCACTTTAGCCATCGGTAAGTCGGATAAAAACGCCGTTTACGCTCGAATTGAAGAGGAGCCCTACGTCTTCTCGATATCGGAGCAAACGGTAAACTCGCTCCCAACCCACGATTTTGACTTTTGGGCGCTTGACGTCCTCAATCTGCAGCGCAGTGATCTAGTATCGATCGAGATAAACAACGATGCAGGTAAAGTGGAACTAGTGCGCGATGATCGCGGAAAATGGCTTGCCAAGGAAAAGGCCGATTCCCAGGACGACGCTGCATTGCAAACTTTTCTCAACGCCGCGTCGCATATTCGTGCGGTCGCCTGGTTGGGATCTTCTCAACCGGTTTATGGATTAGACCATCCGAGCGAGACGATTCAAATCCGAACGAAGACCGGTCAATTCGAGGTGCAAATCGGAGGTACTAACGAACGGGGTGACCGGTATGCGATGCTCTCAAATCGCGTCTTTCTGATCGGATCGAGCGAGTACCAACAACTTAGCGCGCGATTGGTCAAATAAACGAACGTCAATGAACGACAGCGAGCCTCAACGAACGTCAGTGAACACCAGCGATCGACAGTGAGTGGACGCTGTCGTTCGTTGACGTTCGTTGGTGTTCACTGTCGTTCGTTGTTTTCTGCTGTCTTCTCAGCGTAATAGATGGCCACAATTCCACCGGTCAAACTGCGCAGCTTGGCATTCCGAAAACCGGTGCGAGCCAATAGATCCAACATTCCTCTCCCTCGAGGGAAGCGTTCAATACTCTCTCCGAGATATTGGTAGGCGGTGGAATGACCGGTGATTAATCCCGCCAATCGAGGTAGCACGAAATGGAGATAGAATCGGTAAAAGGGCCGGAGCGGACCAGTCGGCAAGGAAAAGTCGAGAATAACCACGTGGCCTCCTGGTCGCAGGATTCGCGAAATTCCGGTGAGGGCATGCGCAAACGATTCCATGTTCCGTAACCCAAAAGCGATTGTAACAACATCGAACGCTCCTTCGATAAAGGGTAAAGCCATCCCGTCGGCGACGATTAGATTAGTTAAGCCACGGTGTTTCGCGACCTGAAGCATCGGGGCGCAAAAATCCGCGCAAACCAGATAAGCTTCTGGACTCTGTCGGTGAAGTTCTTGAGCCAAAATTCCACTTCCCGTCGCCAGGTCCAGGATCCGCTGCGGATGCCAGCTTGCTACGAGACTACTGACGACGCGGCGCCAATGACTGTCGATCCCGAGGCTGAGGATTTGGTTCGCCCGATCATAGCGTCCGGCGACGCGTCCAAACATCTCTCGAATCGACAACGGGTCTGTCGCAGAGAAATCTGTCTGCATTGGAAACTAGCGGTCTGTCGGCGAAATTACATGCTCACGAGAGGACTCGAACCTCCACGGGTTGCCCCATACGGTCCTGAGCCGTACGCGTCTGCCAATTCCGCCACGTGAGCGCTGTGGAGGTCAGATCATACGGCCCTTCAGGCCAATCGCAAATAGCAAATAGCTCGGCCCTTCAGGCCGAATGACAAATGACAGATAGCAAATGACAAAAGTTCCGGATAGCGGTCGCCTCGTGCCTGTCAATACGACACGCTCCGAACCTGGCCCCAGGGGCTATCGTACTATCTGCTATTTGCTATCTGCTATCTGCTATTCGGCCTGAAAGGCCGCTAGCTCAGTCGCATCGGCATGAGAACGTACAAGAATGGGCCAGCGATTTTGATCACCCCCGGACTCATTTCGTCTATCAGATCCAAATAGATCTCATCCTCTGAAAGGTTCCGAAGCGGGGCCATGAGAAATTCCGGATTGAAGGCGATAGAAAAATCTTTGCCTTTATACATGACCGGCAGCGATTCCTTGGCTTCACCAACGTCCGGTGTGTTTGCCACTATATCGATATTTCCCTTTG
>WNFQ01003725.1_pt1 | contig 20140 bp, 17 predicted proteins | sample 5400171 | NCBI WGS metagenome assembly WNFQ01 (sample SAMN13153356, study PRJNA577476) | soil metagenome | isolation source: 20 cm soil under Madrone tree | place: USA:California | collected 2016-06-14 | reverse complement strand
CCCTCGCCGGCTGCCCCGCGGGGTTTGCCGGCGATGTGACGCCGCATTTCGCCAGCGGCGGGTGGCTTCCATATCTGGAAAGCGTCGATCAGCGCCAGTGGAAGGATCAGGTCCACGACTACTGGGCGGAGATCGGCGACTTCGCTGTCCGAACCGATCCGGCGCTGATGATCTGCCTGGAACTCCACCCCGGCACCATTGCCTACAATGTCGAAACCTTCGAGCGGCTGGCGACGCTATCTCCCGCCATTGCGGCGAACATCGATCCGAGTCATTTCTTCTGGATGCAAATGGATTCCAACCTCGTCGTGCGACGGCTGGCCAAGCGTATCGGCCATGCCCATGGCAAGGACGTGGTATTCCGCGCCGAGAAGCTCGCGCTGAACGGGCTTCTGGATCACCGCTGGCCGGCGCCGGCCGCGGAGATGCCCTGGAACTTCGCCGTGGTCGGCCGAGGTCATGGCCTGCCGTGGTGGCAGGCGCTGCTGGTGGATCTCGCGGCAGCCGGACGGGTGAAGACCATCGCGATCGAGCATGAAGATCCCTTCGTAGCGCCCGAGATCGGCATTCAACAGGCGGCTCGCCTTCTGGCCGTGGCCATCGGCAGCGCTGCGAGGACGAGGTTGGATGCATGAGCGGGGTTCGGGCGGCCGTCACCGAGCGTCCCGGCGTCATTTCGCTGCGCGAGTTTCCGATGCCCGATCCCGCGCCCGGCGCTGTGATCATGAAGGTGCACTACTCCGGAATCTGCGGCACTGACAAGCACACCTTCCGCGGCGAGAGCAAGCAGTATGCCGGCACCCCTCACGAGCGGGATCTGACATATCCCCTCATCTGCGGTCATGAGAATGTCGGCGAGGTGATTGCCACCGGCGGCGAGGTTCACGACAGCGAGGGGCGCCCCCTCAAACCCGGCCACCGCATCGTGCCCGCCGCCAATGTCACCTGCGGGGATTGCCATTTCTGCCGCAACGGCTACCCCTACTACATGTGCGAGAACCTCGAGGACTATGGCAACAGCCTGCACTGCGGCTCGGCGCCCCATCTCTTCGGCGGTTGGTCCGAGCACATGTACCTGCTTCCTGGCACGCAGCTGTTCAGGGTTCCCGACGACCTGCCGAATCACGTCGCGGTCCTGACGGAGATCATGTCGGTGACCCATGGCGTGGAGACGGCCCAGACCTTGCTGGGTCTCATTGGCGGCAGCCGATTTGCCCAATCTGTCGCCGTCCTCGGCGTTGGCCCCTTGGGACTCTGCCACCTCGTCAAGGCGAGGCTCTTGGGCGCTGGCAAGCTGATCGCCACCGACCGCTTCCCATCCCGCCTCGCGCTCGCCGAGGCTTTCGGCGCCAGCCTGACCATGTCGGTGGAGAAAACCGACATGGTGGAGCGCATCGCACGAGCCCGCGAGCACACGGGCGGGATCGGCCCTGATATTGTGCTCGACTGCAGCGGATTTCCAACAACCTTTGTCGAGGCCATCCGGATGGTGCGAGTCGGCGGCGTGGTGGTCGAGGCCGGGACCTTCGTCGACATGGGACCGGTCGCGATCAATCCCAATTCCGACATCTGCACAAAGAACGTCAGCGTCATCGGCGTGGGCGGCGAGACCTCGACCTCCTATCTGCCCTCCATGCGGCTCATGGCCGCGAATCTCGACCGCCTGCCCTTCGATCGCATCGTGAGTCACCGTATGCCGCTGGAGCAGGCGCGGGAGGCAATCGAGCTGGCGCAGACCGACGCCGCCATGAAGGTCGTTGTGGCGCCTCATGGCGCCACGGCCTGAGAGCCTCGTCCGAAGGATCGGATCGATGAACGGTGGAGTTTGATGGAGAGCGAGCCTCCGGCCGCCAAGCCGCCGACGATTCTCGACGTCGCCAAGCGCGCAGGCGTGTCGAAGTCCACCGTCTCGAACGTGGTCCGAGGAATTCGGAGCATCACGCCCAAAACCCAGCTCAAGGTCACCAGGGCGATCGAGGAACTCGGCTATCGTCCCAACATCCTGGCGCGCCAGATGGTCCATCAGCGGACGACGATCTTCGGCGTCGTCGTCGGCGATCTCGCCAACCCCTTCTATGCCGAGATGGCAAAGCAGATCGAGCGCTTCGCGGCGGCGCGCAGTTATCGTGTCATGTTCTGCAATACCCAGGGCGAGGAGGCGGTCGAGATCGCGGGCCTCGAAGGCCTGCTCCAGCAACGGGTCGCTGGAATCGTATTTCTCGCCTATGCCGGCGGCTCGACCCGTTCCAGGGCCTTGCTCGAGGGCCGGATGCCCGCCGTCTTCGTCACCTGCTCGGCCGAGTGGGGCGATGTCGTCTGCGCCGACGACGAGCGCGGCGCTAGGCACGCCACTGAGCATCTGATCGGGCTCGGCCATGAAAGGATCGCCTATTGCGCCGACCCGATCGTCGAGGACGCCACCGATCGGGCACGCCAGGCAGGCTATCGCCAGACGATGGAACGCGCCGGCTTGACCCCAACGGTCTTCCATTGGGAGCGGGCGGAGGATCGGCTGCTGCGCGAGGCGCCGGTCGAGCAGATCCTGACGGGACCGCGCCGGCCGACCGCCTTCGTCTCCTCGAACGACCTAGGTGCCATCGACCTCCTCGACTGCGCCGACCGCCTGGCAATCCCGGTGCCCGGCAAACTCTCGGTCGTCGGGTTCGACGATGTGGTGATGGCCGGCCTCGCCCGCATCAATCTTACCACCATCGCTCAGCCCAAAGAGATGCTGGCCCGCCTCGCCGTGGATACTCTCGCGAGCCGGATCGAAGGCCACCTGAACGGCGATCCCATCCGCCAGACGGTGAGTTGCCGTCTCATCATCCGCGGCTCGACCGCCCGGCCGCCGAGGTAGCGGTGCTTGACAAGGCGAACGACTGGTCGCTAGCATTTTGGAACGTTCCACAAAATGCACCCGCAGAGGAATGGATCGATGCCGGAGAGGCTTAAGGGAGAGGAGTGCTGATGCCCGGGTTACAAGAGGTTCGGATCGGCATCGTCGGCTATGGCATGATGGGCAAGGCCCATTCCTATGGTTATCGGGAGGCGCCACGGCTGCGCGACCTGCCGGTGCGCCCGCGCCTCCAGCTGATCAGCGGCCGCAGGCTCGAGCTGGTGGAAAAGGCGGCATCCGCCTACGGGGTCGAGGAAGTCACGACCGACTGGCGCCGCGTCGTCGAGCGCAAAGACATCGATATTGTCGATATCTGCACACCCCCCGGGACTCATGCCGAGATCGCGGCTGCGGCCGCTGCCGAGGGCAAGGCCGTGATCTGCGAGAAGCCCTTCGCCACCTCCTATGCCGAAGGCAAAGGCGCCCTGGAGGCCGCGTTGCGGGCCGGTGTGCTGAATGCGGTCGGCTTCAACTATCGCCGCCTGCCAGCCGTCTCACTGATGAAGCGCATGATCGACGACGGCGCCATCGGCTATCTGCAGCTCTGGCGCGGCTGCTGGCTCTCGGACGAGTTCGTCGATCCCCATATTCCCTTCGACTGGCGCTTCGACCGGCGGATGGGCGGAACCACCATCGCCGATCTCGGAAGCCATCTGATAGACATGGCCATCTGGATGGTCGGCGACGTCGCCGAGGTGAGCGCCCAGTCGGCCACCTTCGTCGCGGAGCGTGCCGATCCGGAGAAGCAGGGGGCCACCCGGCCTGTCACGATCGACGATGCCTCCTCGGCCCTGATGCGGTTTGCCAGCGGTCCCCGCGGCGTGCTGGAGATGGCGCGCAGCTGCGTTCGCCGCCCATGCGACTTCACCATCGAGGCCAACGGCACGAAGGGGACTCTGCGGTTCGACTATGCACGCCTCAACGAGCTCCAATACGGCGACGGCGGAGATGCCGCTGACCTCTACGGCATGCGCCGCATACGCGCTGAGCATCCGAGTCATCCTTATGCCGCCAGCTGGTGGCCGATCGGCCAAGGCGTGGGTTACGGCTCCAGCTTCGTCAACCAGTTCGCTGATCTTCTTCAGGCTTGGCCGAACGGGCCCTGGGATCCTGACTTCCGTCAGGGGCTCGCCGTCCAGGGCGTCTGCGACGCGATCGAGCGTGCGGCCGCCGAGCGGCGCTGGGTAAGAGTTGAGGAAATCGTCAGCCCTTGACCACCCTGCACGGCGGTCATCGCGAGTCCTCGTGGAAATGCCCGGGCGCACCGGCGACCTCCGAGTCCTCCAAGAAGACGATATCCTCGGGGCGCCAATGCAGTTCCACTACCGATTCCGGGCGGAAGTTATCCTCGCCGAGCGTCGCCACCTCCTCGATCGTCAGCGCCGCCCGAACCTCGAGCTGCTCGCTCACGCGCACGTGTATATTGAAGATAGATCCGGTGAAGATGAGCCGTTCGACAGTGCCTCGCACCGCATTCCGTTGGTCGCTCGAGCCCTTCGCGATGCCTAACTTGATCCTGTTGCGAGGAAGCATGGCGGCGACTGCCTGCACCTCGTTCAGGTATGACGGCAGCCTTCCTCTCAACTCGATATCGGGATGGGATACCTCGACGGAGCCTCCGTGACGGGTGTTCCTGCCTCGAACTATCGTACCGGCGTCGATGAAACTGGCCACGTAGCAGTTGCGAGGTGCCCTATAGAGAGCCTCGGGAGTATCGACCTGGACGATCATCCCGTTCTTCATGACCGCGATACGGTCTGCGATGGCACAGGCTTCCTCCTGATCGTGTGTGACGTGGATCAGCGTGGTGCCGGTGGATTGCTTGATGCGAACAAGCTCGTCCTGCATCTGGCGCCGTACCTTGAGGTCGAGCGCTCCGAGTGGCTCGTCGAGCAGCAGTACCGCCGGCCGCTTCACGAGCGCGCGCGCGAGCGCCACGCGCTGTTGCTGACCGCCCGAGAGTTCTGAAATCCGGCGCCTTTCCATTCCGGAAAGACCAACAAGCTCGAGTGCCTCCTTTACCCGCCTTCCCCGCTCAGCCCGCGGCACGTTCTCCATCTTCAGGCCGTAGGCCACATTTCCCTCGACGCGCATGTGCGGGAACAGCGCGTAACTCTGGAAGACAGTGTTCGTGGGTCGCTCGTATGGCTGGCGGCGCGTGACGTCGGCACCCTCGATTTCGATCTTTCCGGTGGTCGGATCGTCGAAACCGCCGATAATGCGCAACGTGGTCGTCTTGCCGCATCCACTCGGGCCGAGCAGTGCGAAGAGTTCGCCGTGGTTGACCGAGAACGAAACGCCGACCGACGCGGAGCCCACGGCGTAGAGGTCCTGGCCCGGATAACGGACCCTCAGGTCGGTGCATCTCAAGGCAGGGCCCGAGGGCATCGTCTGCGCTTGATCGGATTGCGTCTTCAAGGCGATGTCTCCTCAGCGAACGGGATCTTCCCAACCACCCTCGTGCGCCCGCGTAGCCTCTCCCGCCCGATGGCGATCAGCGCCCCAATGGTCAAGAGCGCGAACGAGGCGCCGAGCATCAGCGCCGAGATAGCGTTCAGTTCGGGCGTCACCCGGATCCGCAGCGAGCCGAAGATGTAGAGCGGCAGCGTATTCTGCGAGCCGGTCACGAGAAAGGTGAGGATGAACTCGTCCATCGAGATCGCAAAGGCGATCATCACTCCTGCGAGAATGCCCGGCAGGGCTTGCGGCACCGACACGGTCAGGAAAGCGCGCCACGGTCGCGCTCCCAGGTCCATCGCAGCGGTCTCCTGGTTGCGGTCGAGCCCCTCAAGCCGCACGAGGATCAGGAGGGTCACCACCGGAAGCGTGAGGATGGTGTGACCGGCGACGATGGTCCACAGCCCCCGCTGAAGTCCTAGCGCGTTCAAGCCGACGATGATGGCAAGGCCGAGTACCAATGGTGGCAGGAACAAGGGCACCGCGATCACCCAGAGATTGAACGAGCGCAAGCGACCCTTGACGCGCACAATCTGCACCGCCGCGAGGGTGCCAAGGACGGCACTGATGAGGACCGCCGTAACGGCAACCTGCAGGCTGGTCCAAAGCGCGTCGAGCAGCACAGGGTTGTTGAACACTTTGGTGAACCAGCGGGTGGTGAAGCCGACGAACGGCAGTCCGCTGTCGTCGGAGTCATTGAACGCCAGTAGGACAAGCAGCGCCGGCGGCGTGTAGAGGAAGACGAGATACAATACCGAGTAGCCGAAAAGAAGCGGCGCCCGCCGCCGTGTGAAGCCGCCGGTGTACTCGCCGGCTGACTCGACCCCGCCGACAATGACCCGGAGTACGGCCACGAGGAACAGGATGGCGACCAGGAACAGCACCGCAAGAGTGGCACCGAACCCCCACTGAAGCGAATAGCCAAACTGGTTCGTGATCAGATTCGCGTAAAGGGTGCCGTTGGTCCCGCCGATCAGCTGTGGTGTCGCATAGTCGCCCAGCATTGCGATGAAGGCGAAGACGAACCCGGCAACGATACCGGAGCGAGCGGTTGGGAGCGTTATTGTGAGCAGCTTTCTCCAGGGCCTCGCACCGAGGTCGGCGGCAGCATCTGACATCGCCGGGTTGAGTCGCTCGATCGCGATGTAGGTTGCAAGGAAGGAGAGCGGGAACAGCAGGTAGACGAAAGTGATCACGATCGCCGGTTTGCCGAAGCCGAAAAAGGCGATTGGTGAGTCCACGAGGCCGAGGCCGATCAGCGCCTTGTTAATCAGCCCTTGGTCCCCGAACATGTTGAGCCAGGCGAGGACCCGGATCAAATAGCTGGTCCAGAATGGAATGATTGCGATCAATATCCAGGCCAGCCTCCGGGACGGTCGCACCTTCGCCGCCACGAAATAGGCGAACGGGAAGCTCAGTAAAACGGTGAGCGCGGAGGCCAATGAGACCAACCCGAACGAGCGAAGCAGCATCCGCCAATAGGCTGGCGCGGTGAAGAACCGGGTGTAATTCCCCATAGTCCAGTGGTGTACGATCTGTCCATCTTCGGTCGGCCAGAACGAATACTGAATAAGGACGGCCAGGGGCACAAAGAAGCCGACCGCCACCACAAGCACCGCCGGGAGAGGGAGCAGCGGATTCTCAAGGCCGCGATGACGGACACGGTCGGGCAACAGGATCGATGCCTGCCCTTTGGCGTTCGATGAATGATCCTCGCCTGTCAGCAACCGGGGCACGCGGAGCAGCCGTCTAGCGCGCCCCTGGTTGCGAATTCGCGGGGAGCTAATCTGCCAGTACCGCGTCGTACGCCGCCGCCCACTCCTTCGGATAGTTGGACGGCGCCTGGAAGACCATATTGGTCGCGAGCTCCGGTTTCCCGCCGCCGAGGGCATCGTAAACGGGGGCGTTCAGCTGCGCGCCAGACTTCAGGATACGCTCTGAGGTAGTCTGGCTCGCCATCCCGAAGACGTTGGATTGCCAGAGCCAGTCCTGCATCGCCGAATCGCCCATCAGGAAGTCAATGAACTTGAGAGCGTTCTCGCGGTTCTTGGCGCCCTTGACGAGCTGGGGACCGTCGACCCAACCGAGGGCGCCCTCACTGGGAAGCTTAATGTCCGCCACGTGCTTGCCGGCCTTTTCGTTGATCCGGTAGGCGAGGCCGAGGCTCGTCGCCTGGCCCACGACGGCTTTCCCGGTCCGGATGGCGTCGGCGGTCACGAGGTCGGAGCTGGCGCTGATCTGGAACGGCTTCAGCTGCCTCAGGTAGTCGGCTGCCTTCTTGAGGGTGGGCCCGGTCATCGCGTAGATCTCGGATCGGGGCACACCCAAGGCGAGGCCGGCGAGTGAGATGAAGTCGTCGCCTGCGCCCTGCAAGATCACCTTGCCCTTCGGAGCGTCCCAAAGAGACTTCCACGAATACGGAGCCGGGACCTGGAACTGGTCGACGTTCCAGCAGATTCCGAAGGACGCCCACATGCTCGGGTAGAGCAGCGTCTTGTTCGCCTCAAGGACATAGGGAAAGTCGGTATTCGTTTTGAAGATCGGCCAAAGGTTCTTCGCGGCCGGTACCTCGTTGAGATCAAGTGGCTCAGTCAGGCCGGCCTTGTGGTAGAAGGGACAGAAGCCGGCGTTGGCAAATACGATATCGTATTGCTCGCCGCCACCGGCCTTCAGTTTGGTGAACATATCCTGATCCGAGTCCGCCGCGACGCCTCGCATCGTGATGCCGGTCGCCGCGTGGAATCGCTTCTGGATCTCCGCATCGACGTAGTTCTCCCACGCCATCACAACCACCGTGCCGCTATCAGCTTTGCTGGAGGCAGGGAAAGTGGAAAGTCCGCTGAGCGCCAGAGCAGCGCCGGCCGAGCCCTTAACGAAGACCCGACGCGAGATCCTTAGCGTCGCCCCAAGGCCGACATGCGGTCGCGCAGATCCAGCCGACGTTTCATTCATCGGTTTCGACGGATGGTGCCATTGCGATCCAGACGAGCCCTTTGCTTTCTTCGCCATCGCTAGTACCTCCCTCTTCTTGATTTTTGTGGAACGTTCCAAAACCTTGCGAGGGTATATAACGCGATGTTCGATGTCAAGGTCGCCGGACCCACGTGTGTCGCTGACAGACGTGGGTCCGGTGTAATTCGGCTCCGAATTTTGACCCCTTTGGTGAAGCCCCGCGATGCTGTCCGCCAGCTGCCGGATCTGTCGCCGGGAGTGCGTACGCGCATTGCCCGCATAAGGCCGCAATGTCGCGATGGACCGCTCGTCCACGGCCTACCCAGTTATGGAGTACTGAAATCCCTGTTTTGATCGGAAAATTCCCTGTTCCGTTGCGTAGGGAATTCCACCGAAAGACACCGTGATGCCAGCACTTTGCCGGACAGAACGGTGGCGCATTCGGCCCAAATTTGTAAGAGATTGCCTGTTGTTGGCCATAAACAGGGAATCGACTGCGGAGAGGGGTTCGCATATGACTGCCAGCACAGCCAGCCCGCCGTCGATGCCAGCCACGCTTGCCTCGCCGAGCGTCTCCTCGCTAGTGTGCCAAGACGCATCAACGGAAACATCGCGCCATGCAGAAAATCGAGATAACGGCCGTTCCTCTGACCCGGGATGCCTTCAACGCCTTCGGCGATGTGGTCGAGACCGAAGGGGCACAACATTTCGAAACCAACGCGGGCTACGCCGAGCGCTTCCACGATCTTGCTCGAATCGAATGCTCGGCCGAGGGCGGCAGGCCCTTGCTCAGCATATTCCGGGCCAAGCCGTTCCCCTTGCCGCTGCGCGTCGTTCTGCTGGAACGCCATCCGATTTCAAGCCAGGCCTTTATTCCCATGGGTCAGGCCCCTTTTCTTATCGTGGTCGCTGATCGGTCGACAGAACCGCAGCCGGACGACCTTCGAGCCTTCATCACCAACGGCCGCCAGGGCATCAACTACCGACCGGGAACGTGGCATCATCCGCTGATTGCTTTCGAAGCCGCTGATTTCCTGGTGGTCGATCGCAAAGGCCCCGGTGAAGGCCACGATCAGGATTATGACGGGATCGGGCTTACTGGATGCGAGATCATCGTCCATGTGGATGAGCCGGTGGCGCGTTAGTGCTCGCCGCCGTCATTTCCGAGCCGGGTGGCGTAGACCGGCTTGAACTGCGCGATGTTCCGGAGCCTGCACCGGCGCCCGGCGAGTTGCGGATCGCGGTTGCCTATGCCGGCTTGAATTGGGGTGACATCCAGAAACGCCAGGGCGTCTATCCGGATCCCATCGCCTATCCGGCGGTCATCGGCGTCGAAGTATCCGGGATCGTCGACGCCCTCGGACCGGGAACGCGGGAGTTCCGCCTGGGCGAACGGGTCGCGGCGATCACGGGGCCGCGCATGCTCGGCGGCTATGCCGAGAAATGCGTCCTGCCGTCCAGCTATGCCTTCAAGCTGCCGGAAAGCATGCCATTGGAGCTCGCCGCGGTCTTTCCGGTCGCCGCGACGACAGCCTATCATCTGGTCAATACGGCCCTGCAGCCGCGCAAGGGCGAGGTTCTGCTTGTCCACGCCATCGGCGGCGCCGTGGGCCTCATGGTAACGCAGTTCGCCGTGGCAAAGGGAGCGAGCGTTATCGGCACCGTTGGATCGTCGGGAAAGGCGGCCCTGCCGATGGCTTACGGAGCGGCCCGAGTCATCGATCGATCCCGGGAAGATTTCGTCGAGGCGGCGAATTCGTTTACCCGGGACAAAGGGGTCGATTACGTCATCGACTCGCTGGGCGGGGATGTTCTGGAGCGCAGTTTCGATGCTCTGAGGCCGTTTGGCCACGTGGTGAACATCGGCGAAGCTGCCGGTTATCCCGATTTCGACATCCGCGCCAAGCTCTATCGGCGTTCCACGTCTCTCGCCGGCTTCGAATTTCTCCACGCCGGCCCCGGCAGCAGGCGATGGAAGAAAGCTGCGCGGGAAATCATTCACGGCTTCGCCGAGGGACGATGGAGACTTCCATTGGAACGGGTCTATCCGCTGGCGGAGGTTCGCTCGGCCCATGAGCGGCTCGAATCCCGGGGCGTGAGCGGGAAGCTCGCCCTTCGCATTGGGGGGCAATAGGCGGCGGCGGTCCGCCGCCAGGTCACTTGGGCAGGCGCATCGCCGGTTTTGGCGCCGCACGCTTCTTGCGCCTTTCCACCCAGCGCGGCTGATCGCAAATGTGACCGAGAAATTCGATCACCGTATGAACGCCAAGATAGGACGTCACCCCGGTGCCGACATCAAGCTGGGGATTTACCTCGACGAAATCGAAGCCGATCACGTCGGCGCGCTCGGCAATCGCCTGCAAGGCATCGCGCAACTCGGCATAGCTCATGCCATTGGGCTCGGCTGAAACGCAGCCTGGCACCAAGGAAATATCCAGCACGTCGACATCGATACTGACGTAGCAAGGCGCGTTGGCGGGAACCACTTCTGCCAAGCCCTTGGGCGTCAGTCGGCGAAATTCCGGCATCGTCACGACGCGATTGCCGTCGCGTTTCGAACCGCCGACCATCTCCTCCGTTTCGCGAAGGCTGCGGATGCCGACCTGGGTCAGGCTCAGAACATGCTTCATCGGCGAGATGTGCCGAAAGGGGTGCTGATTGGTGAAGCGCAGATCGTGAACGAACGGCGCATAATCCGTATGGGCATCGAAATGCCTTTTCAACATTGGTCGGCAGGATATCGGCATCGCCCGTGTCGACGATCAGGCCATGGGCCATTTCATATTCGAGAAATTGCTTCGCGGTTTCCGGATTGTAAAAGCCCTTGCTGCCGCCGCCCACGAAGCGCAGGGAATGCTCGCGCAGCGCGCGGGGGCCCATTCGCGAGCCGGCGAGATAGGGCGAGCCTTCGTCGAAGGGAACGCCCATGACCGCGATGGCGGCATCGAGCTCGTCAAGGTCGGTGCAGATGGCTGAACGCAGGAAGGAAGGGATTCCCACGAAGGGCCGGTCGAGCCGGGTCTTTGGCATTGGCTGGGTTGTCCTATCAATGCATGAACGAAACGCCTGCTGCCCCGGCATTGCCGTGCCGGGGCAGCAGGCTCTCTACTCGCTGGCCGGCGCGCGTGTCAGTAGCGGCGGCACCTCGATGCCGACCGGCTTGTCGTAGTAGGGCAGTTTGTCGACTCGCGGTTTGTAACTGCCCTTCTTGCGGCAGGCGTTCACGTGCCGGGCAATTTCCTCAAGCGGCGCGAACCAGACCTCCCCGGTTTTCATCATCTGCTCGATCATGCGTTCGACGCGCAGCCAGCGGGCGAGCCGGCCGCTGACGAAGGGATGCCAGACGCCGATCCACAAGCCACCGCCGCATTCACGCATGGCCTCGAACTCAGACATGAAAATCTCCATCGCGCGATCGGGCGACATGATTTGCATCACGTAATTCAGGTCGAGGCTGTGGACGTAAGGCGGCCAATCGTCGAGCGCCCAGTGAGAGGGCAGTTCGACCAAGCTGCCTTTCTTGGTCGCCAAGATATAAGGCACGTCGTCGCCCATCAGCGAGGCGTCGTAGACGAACCCTTCCTCGACCAGGAGGTCCGCCGTGTTGATCGAGAAATTGTACAGCGGCGATCGCGCCCCGCGCGGCCGCTTGCCCGTATGCTTCTTGATCACATCGATGCTGCGGTTGATCCAATAATGCTCCTCGTCGCGCGACAGGCTGTTGGGAGCCTCGTGGATATAGCCGTGGAATCCCACCTCATGCCCGTCCTTGACCATCGCTTCCACGGCCTCGGGATAGTGCTCGATGCACCAGGCGGGGACGAAGAAGGTCTGCTTGATGCCGTAGCGCCGATAGGCTTCCAGGATTCGCGGTACCGCCACTTCCGGACCGTAGCGCATCATCGACATGGCGGAGATCCGGGTGATCGAATCCTTGGGGTGGGCCAAGTGCAGGATGCTGTCGGCATCCATGTCGAACGTGATGGCGACAGCGACCTTGGCGCCGTTCGGCCAGGGGACGGGTCTGCGGATCATGGATCGCTCCTTCGGGCTACGTGGTTGGGGGTCACGAAAGGATCTGATAATTCACATTCCGGATCACGCGCTCGGCGCCGTTGATCGGCAGGATGTCCTGCGGGCAGGCAGACATCGCGACAATGCAATCCATCTGGGCGCGTAGCACGACATAGTCGCCCGGTTTCGAGAGCGGCTCGGCGAAGGTCGTGTTGCCGGCCTTATCCACGGGGATGTTCATCCACAGATTGACCGGAGAGGGCACTTCCGGCGGCGTCAGGCCAATCTGACGCATGCTGGCGATGAGATTATCCGTGCAGTTGTCGTGGTACTCAGTGCAGCCGAGCAGGCCATAGCGGTAGTCGTCGCAAGCCGCCAGCAGGGTGTCATGGATACCGGGCGAGGTGTCCTCCTCGAAGAAGAGGATCGAGCGCCGCCGATTGGTATGCAGATGATGGCCCTTGCGCGGGAATATGGTGCCGATGGTGGGACGCATATGCTCGACCGACAGGAATTCGTGCAGGTCCTCGGCGCTGAAGGCCCAGGTGTCGACAACCTGGGTCCCATGGGTATTGATGATCTTGATCGCCTGGCCCTTGTTTACGCGCACGGCGCGCCCTTTGCGTGCCGGCACCGTCATCAGTTCGCTCGTTGTCGTCATGGCGTCACCTCGTTTGGCTCGAGTGAAGAAATCCGCACGTCGGCCGGGCTCAAGCGCCGAACCTGAGGTCGGCGGAAAGCCACGGCAAGAAATGGCCGTCACGCACCAGCTGCTTCACGGCGGCGATATCGGGGGCGAAGAACCGGTCCTGCTCATAGCGCGGTACGCGCGCCCGGACGAGATCCACTGCCGATTCAAGGGCTTTGCTCGAGCGGACAGGACGGCGGAATTCCAGCCCCTGGCAGGCGGCCAACAGTTCGATGGCCACGATTCCGGCACTGTTGTCCGCCATGTCCTCAAGGCGTCGGGCCGCGAATGTCGCCATGCTCACGAAATCCTCGTGGTTCGCCGTAGTGGGAATCGAATCAGCCGTGGCCGGATGGGCGAGCATTTTATTCTCACTGGCCAGTGCCGCCGCCGTCACCTGCGCCACCATGAAGCCGGAATCCAAGTCTCCGCCGGCGATGAGAAAGGCAGGCAGAAGGCTGTGATGCGCATCGGTCAGCATGGCAATGCGCCGTTCCGACATCGCACCGATCTCCGCCAACGCCAGCGCCATGCCGTCGGCGGCAAATCCGATCGGCTCGGCATGGAAATTGCCGCCGGTCCAGGCGTTGATCTCGCGCCGCAACACGGCGGCGCCGTGGTTCAACTGGTCCAGGCAGGCGCCCATGACCTGGGGCTGGCACCGCAGGCAATAGGGATCTTGAAGCCTTCCCTCGCGTCGCGCGATCCTGCGAACCGCGCTGCCGCGCAACAGCCGGGCATAGGCAGCCGCAGTCGCAATCTGGCCGGGCTGGGCACGGGCGGCGTGCAGCCTGGGGTCGAACGCGCCGGTTTGCCCCAAGGCTGCCTCGACACTGAGCGCGCCAGCGACGATCGCAGCGGCAAAGACGTTTTCGCTCGCGAACAGCCCGCCCACGGCGAGTGCCGTGGAGGCCTGCGTACCGTTGACGATGGCAAGGCCTTCCTTGGCCGCGAGTTCAAAGGGATTGATGCCTGCGCGCCTGAGGCCGGCGCGGGCCGGCATGATCCGTCCGCCCAGCATTACATCGCCTTCACCGATCAGGGCGGCGCCCATATGGGCGAGCGGAGCAAGATCCCCCGAGGCGCCGACGGATCCCTTGACCGGCACGCAGGGCAATACGCCGGCATTGAGCATTGCGAGCAGCGCCGTCGCCAGTTGCGGCCGCACGCCCGAAAGCCCGCTCGCAAGGGCATTTACCTTCAGCAACATCATGCGTCGTACGTCATCGGGCGCCATCAGCGGGCCAGTGCCCGCGGCGTTGGAAGTGATTAGCCGACGCTGGAGTTCGGCGAGATCCGCCGGCGAGATGCTGCGTCCCGACAGGCTTCCGAAGCCTGTGTTTATGCCGTATGTCGGACGGCGGTCGCGAATGCGGCGATCGACCACGGCGCGGCTTCGCCTCATCCGCCTGCGAACGGCTTCCGCGAGGACGACCCTCGGCCGTTCGCCCTGAAACCGGCGCAGATCGCCAAGAGTGAGGCGGCTGGGCCTGAGCAGAAAGCGGGCGGCCATCACTTGGACTCGCGCCGATATGTCAGGCCGACCGAAGCCGGTGGGCGCACGCGCCCATAGAAACCGATAAGTGCCAGGATCGAGGCGACATAGGGCAGAGCCACGAATATCTGATAGGGGACAGAGGGGTTGGCGAATTGCAGACGCAGCTGCAAGGCATCGCAGAAACCGAAAAAGAAAGAGGCGGCGACGGCACCTAGCGGATTCCAGCGGCCGAGAATCACGGCCGCAAGAGCGATGAACCCCTTGCCGGCACTCATATGCTCGGTGAAAACGAAAACCTGCGCGAGCACGATATAGGCGCCGCCTATGCCCGCCAGGGCGCCGCTCGCCAGCACGCAGGAATAGCGCACAACAAAGACCGGAACGCCGGCCGAATCCGCAGCGCCGGGATTCTCGCCTGTGGCACGGACATTCAGCCCCCAGGTCGTGTGATAGAGCATCCAATAGACAGCGGGCGCCAGGAGATAGAGCAGATACACCAACGGGTCCTGGTCGAATAGAACCGGCCCGATCAGCGGAATCCGAGAGAGTCCGGGGATTGCCAAAGCATGAAATCCCGGCAGCGTCGTCGTGGTCGCGCCATGGCCCAAAATCAACCGGGCAAAGTACGAGGTAAGGCCGAGAAAGAGGATATTGATGGCTATGCCGCACACGATCTGGTTGATGCCGAGCGCGATGGCCAGATAAACCAGGATCAAAGCCCCGAACATGCCGATGAGGATTCCCAGCGCAAGCCCCACGATCGGCATGCCGGTCAGGAATACGCCGAGGGCGGCGCCGAAGGCGCCGGCAAGCATCATGCCTTCGAGGCCGATGTTGTAGATTCCGCTGCGCTCCGAAAGAACCCCGCCCACGGCGGCGAAAGCGATGGGGATCGTGAGGCGCAGGCTGGTGCGCAGAATGTCCGCGATGGAGACGAAGTCGAGCCACTCAGACATTGTCCTTCTCCTGAGCGGCAAGGTTCGCTTCGATCACCCGGCGCCGGGCCAGCACGCGAGCCCAACGCGAGTCCTGGAAACGCAAAGCCAGCCCGGCGGCAACGAAGATCACCACCAAGCCCTGAATGGCGTCCACAACCGTGCTTTCCACGCCGACGGCCCGCTGCATAAGCTGGGCGCCGGCCTTGAGGCCGGAAAGGAACAGGGCGGCGGCGGGGACGTAGATCAGGCTGGCGTCGGCCATGAAGGCGACGACGATCCCATCGAAGCCGTAGCCATTGCTGAACAGGTGGAACAATCGGTACTTGACGCCCAGCACCTCGAAGCTGCCGCCGAGCCCCGCCAAGGCTCCGCCCATCATCATTGCCCGGATCATCTGCCGACGCACCGAAATGCCGGCATAGCGCGCCGCCGACGCATTGCTTCCCACCGTGGTCATGGCGAAGCCGAAGGTCGTAAAACGCATTAGGAGATAAAGCAGCACGGCCAGGACGAGACCGACCAGCACCCCAGCATGGGCGTCGGTCGGCGGCATGATCAGGGGAAGCCAGAGATCCTTGGGGATCTCCGGCGAATACGGATAGGGAGCGCCCGGCTCCATCATCGGTCCGCCGGCAGCATAGCTGACGATGTGGATGCCGACATAGTTGAGCAGCAGCGTGACGATGACTTCGTTGATCCCCCTGTAGGCCTTGAGGTAGGCGGGAATAAGCGCCCAGAGCGCGCCGCCGAGCGCGCCGGCGAGTGCCGCCAGCACCAGATGGAGCGTTCCGTTCATGGGCGGGGCGTAGAGGGCGACAATCGCCGTGAATAAAGCCCCGATGTAGATCTGGCCTTCGCCGCCGACGTTGAACAGCCCCGCGCGCAACGGCAGCGCCACCGCCAGTGCAGCCAGCAGGATCGGCGACATTTTCACGAGGGTCGAACCGAAACCGTAATAGTCGAAGAAAGCCTCGCCGAAGAGGCTGCCATAGGCCGCCAGGGGATCGGCCCCGGCAGCGACAATCATGAGCGAGCCCAGAATCAGCGCGATCAGCACGGCCCAGATCGTTCGCGTGGCGAAGATGAAAGCAATCAACCGGGGCGTCATGCCGCCTCCGCCGGAACGCCGGCCATGAGTTCGCCCAACCGGCCCGGCGTTGCCTCTTCCGGTTCAAGCAGGCCGGTGACCCGGCCGCGATACATGACGGCGATACGGTCGGAAATCGCCAGCACATGCTCGAGTTCCGTTGAAATATAGAGAACCGCCACCCCCTTTGTTTTCAGGTCGAGGATTGTGTTCTGCACAAATTCGATTGCGCCCACGTCGAGCCCCTTGCAGGCCTGCATGACGACAAGGATCTGGGGGTTCGCCTCTATTTCGCGGGCCAGAATCAATTTTTGCTGGTTGCCGCCCGAAAGGAACCGCGCAGGCTGTTGAATTGTGCGCAGCCGAACGTCGTAGCGCTTTACCAGATCGGCGGCGTGGCGCCTGATATAGGCGAAATCCATCAGGCCGCGCCGAGAGCAGGGCGGCTGCTCGAAATCGCGCAGGATCAGATTGGTGGCAACAGGATAGTCGAGTACGAGCCCCGTCGTTTGCCGGTCCTCGGGCACGAAGCCAATGCCGCACTCGACCTTGCGCTGCCTGACGTCGAGAGCGGCGATGTCCTTGCCGCCGACGAGGATTCGCCCGACGTCGAGCGGGCGCAATCCCGCGATAACTTCGCTGAGTTCCCGCTGGCCGTTGCCGTCGACGCCGGTGACACCAAGAATCTCGCCGGCACGCACCTTCAGACAAAGACCATCGAGGACGCGAGTTCCGAGATCGCCGGTAGCGATCAGGTTCTCGGCCTCCAGAAGCACATCGCCCTGCTGGTCTTCTCGGCGCTCCAATTCGATCATGACATCGCGGCCGACCATGCTGCGGGCGAGGTCCTTTGCGGTGGTGCCGGCGGCATCCATTTCCGCGACGACGCGTCCGTTGCGCATCACCGTCACCCGATCGGCAACCTGCATGACCTCTTCCAGCTTATGGGTGATGAACAGAATGGTGTGGCCGGCATCGTGCAGTTTTTTCAGGCCGGCAAGAAAGGCGCCGATCTCATTGGGCGTCAGTACGCTTGTCGGTTCGTCGAGGATCAGGACTTCCGCGTCGCGATACAGCGCCTTCAAGATTTCCACGCGCTGGCGCATTCCCATTGGCAGGGACCAGACCGGCGCGGCAGGTTCGACGTCGAAGCCGAAGTTTCGGCTGATTTCGCGGATGCGCCGCTCGTGTTTTCGGATGTCGAGGCGGCGCGGGCCGTTGTTCAATCCCAGCACGATGTTTTCCGTGACGCTCAGCGAATTCACCAGCATGAAATGCTGATGGATCATGCCAATTCCGTGCGTGATTGCGTCTTTGGGCGCATGCAGGCGCAACGGTGCGCCGTCGAGCAGGATCTGGCCCCCATCGGGCTGATACAGCCCGTAGAGGATGTTCATCAGGGTTGTCTTCCCGGCGCCATTCTCACCCAGAATGGCGTGTATCGCACCTTTGCGAATGCGCAACGACACATTGTCGAGAGCGACAAACCCCTCGAAGGTCTTGGTTACGCGGTCGATGAAGATATGGTCCATCTCGGAGCGGCGCCGGCGCGAATCCCGCCCGATCTGAATTATCGGGCGGGGTTCGCGGCAGGTTCCTCAGACCGGGCTATGGCTTCAATGCACCCGATTTCATCTTGTCGGCCAAGGCCAATACCTCAGCCTTCACCGCGTCCGGAATGGCTTTATGAAACGTGCCGATGCGGGCGGCTTCCGGTGTGTTGAGATCAAACTTGTAGTTCCTGCCTACCAGCTTGCCGTCGACCGCGGCCTTCAGATAGTCCATCATTGCGCCATCGATGTCGAAGATAGCCGATTGCAGCACCGTGTCAGGCCAGTCCGCGATGGCGTCGTAGTAGAGCCCGAAGGCCCAGACGCCCTTTTCCTTGCAGGCTTGCAGGCTGCCGATCGCGCCGTTGTCCATGGTCGGGAATATAACGTCGGCGCCTTGGGACATTTGGCTGAGCGCCGCTTCCTTGCCCTTGGCGATATCGTCCCAGTCGTTGGTCCAGGCGGTGAAGACTTCAGTTCCACCGGCCGCCTTGAAACCGGCTTCATAGCTGGAATTCAGATCGGTGGAGAACTTGATCTTCTGGGCGCCAATCCAGCCGGCCTTGCCCGTCTTGGACATTTTGCCGGCGATGTAGCCCATTAGGTAGCCGAATTGGCTGTAGTAGAAGTCCGCCGTGGCGACATTCCCGCCGGCCTTGGTGCCGTTGTTTATGACAAAAATGGTGTCAGGATATTTGGCTGCGACGTGTTCGGCCGCGTCCTGGAACTCGCCGCCATGGCCGATGACGACCTTGTAACCGCGCCGGGCATAGTCGGACATCGCCTCCGCTTGGTCGGGCTGGGCAACCTTCTCGCTATAGGCAACATCGAGGCCGAGTGCCTTCTGCGCCGCCTGGATTCCCTCATATCCCGCCTGGCTCCACGATTTGTCCGTAATGTTGCCCGGCATCACGATCGCCACCTTGAGCCCCGCCGCGTGAAGTTCCCTGGCGCTTAGAGCCAGGACGCTGGCACTGCCCATCAGGGTCATGAAAAGCCTTCGATTAAGCATCATTTTGGCATCCTCCCTGGTTAATCTGCCGCCGGCTTGGGGTTTATGCGTTGCGAAGGCGGTGCCTTCATCCCGGCGTTACAGCTGCGATCTTCCGCCGCACCCTGCTTTCAATCTATATTGAAGTGGTAAACGTCACTTAAGCTTGAGGTTAATTGACTTGACCGTATCCGGCCAAACGCTGGCCCTGCATCGGGTCGACATTAACCAGCTCCGCTTCTATTGCACCGTCGTCGAATGCGGCGGTTTCGCCATGGCCCAAGCCCAGCTGAATGTCAGCGCCGCCGCTATCAGCATGAAAATGTCATCGCTCGAGAAGCGCCTCGGTATCCGTCTCTGCCACCGTGGGCGGAAGGGATTTCGGCTGACCGACCAGGGCGAACGTGTGTACGCCGCGGCGCGCGAGTTGTTTCGTGCTCATGAATCCTTCATCACCAAGATCGGCGGCATGCACGCAGATCTGGTCGGTGATTTCGCAGTCGCGGTCATCGATTCAACGGCCACCCATCCGCAGATGGGTCTTGCCAGCGTGATCGATCGTTTCCGTCGGCGTAGTCAGAACGTTCATCTGACCTTGACGATCGGCGAACCTTCGCAGATCGAGCGCTCGCTGCTTGACGGTGTCGCCCATGTCGGCATCGCGCCCTTCTATCATCACGTATCCTCACTCAAATATGAGCCACTGTTCGACGAGCGCCATGAACTGCATTGCGGCAATTCCCACCCCCTTTTTCTTCGCGCGCCGGACGCCATCGATCCCGAAGAGCTGCGCAGCCATGACTATGTGGTTCGCGGTTACGTTCCGCGGACGGCAGAATTGTCGGAAAGCACGGTCAATTGGGCAGCCAAGGTCTTCGATATGGAGGCGATGCTTCACCTCATCCTATCCGGGCGTTTCATCGGCTACATGCCGGTTCATTTTGCCGAGCGCTGGGTGATGCGCGGCGAGTTGCGGGCGATCCGCCCCGATATATTCGCCCATGTCTCGCAGTTCGAGGTCGCCACACGCCTTGAGCCGGCCGAGCCGCGCCTGATCGACGCCTTCCTC
>WNFQ01003470.1_pt1 | contig 20141 bp, 17 predicted proteins | sample 5400171 | NCBI WGS metagenome assembly WNFQ01 (sample SAMN13153356, study PRJNA577476) | soil metagenome | isolation source: 20 cm soil under Madrone tree | place: USA:California | collected 2016-06-14 | reverse complement strand
GGTTTCGACGGAAGCTGTCGCGGCCCGAAGGCATGCCGGGACCCACCTGCCCGTAACTTGGTGGAAACTAGAAATGCCAACAACAACTTGGCACTTGCTGCTTAATTAATTAAGCGCACGCTTCCCCGGGCTTTGCTCATGGGCCCGGTCAGAGGCGTCACACAGTGAGCTGGCCTGAGCCTTTCGGTCCGTAAGGCTCGGGCGAGAACCATCGGACTAGCTGGCTGCGTTTCTTGCTCATTCTGAGCGTGGCGGGCGAAACAAATGGAATTGAGCTAAGCATGTAGGCTTCGTGTCGTAGGGCTTTTCGGACGGGGGTTCGACTCCCCCCGCCTCCACTATTTCAAGTCTTCTGTAATCAATAGTTTATATATATTTTTAGTATTTATAAGTTCCAAATACGTTCCAACTGCGTCCTAGTACTGGAGGCGGGGGAAATGGTATTGCCTCCACTTCGCATGGTTTGCCTTCTTTCCACTTGTTTTGCGAACGCGAGATGATGTACACGAGCGAGTTCCGGGCCAATCAGGAGCGGTGCGACGCGCGGAAAAGTGAAATCACTTGGGTTCACGTCAACGCGCGCAGAACACCGTGCCTACCTACACCACTCCGCCAAAACGCGCGTCCGATAAAGCACTAGGGTTAATCAGCTACGGTTCGTCGACAGGTTACTCTTGGCCAAAATCACTAAGAATACGGATTTTGTTGCGAATCGTATCGGGTACTTGACCGGCTATGTGATGATTTCGCATAATAGCGTCCTCTCGTGACCCAACTTCTCCCAAAACCTCGCCTGAGCAAACCAACCTTATGACGTCTCAATTGTTAATGGTCGCCTGTAGGCTTGTTCGCAAAATCTGTGGTTTCGCGCTGATTGTTGGAGTGCTCGCTTCACCCGCGGTGACCCAAACCTATATTTACGGCCAGGCCAGCTTGCAATCGGGCACAAAACCATCGGGAGTTGCTATCGCCGATTTCAACGGCGACGGCAGGCCCGACGTGGCCGTAGCTAACCAAGGCGACAACACCGTGTCCGTTATTCTAACCAAGTCAGACGGTACGTTTGCCGCTAGGACGGACTACCCCGTCGGAAAAGTCCCGCTCCAAGTTGTCACTTCCGATTTCAACGGCGATGGCATCATGGATCTGGCCGTCGTCAACAGCGCTGACAACACCATCTCCGTTCTTTTCGGCGCTGGCGACGGCACCTTCAAATCTCAGGTGAACTTCTCCACAGGGAGAAATCCGGTCGCCATCGCAGCTGGCAACTTCAACGGCGACGGGAACACGGACCTGGCCGTCGCAAATCAGGCCGACGACACCGTTTCAGTCTTGTTGAGCGACGGCAAAGGTACTTTCACGAGCCAAACGCCCGTTTCCGTTAGCGGTGCTCCCTATTACATCTTGCGCGGTGACGCGAACAACGATGGAAAGGAGGACCTTTTCGTACTGGCTGGCTCTGCCAACTCATCGGATAAGGTCCTTCTTCTTACCAACGCGGGCAATGGGGCGTTTTCCGTGAATGCCATAGGAGGCGGAACTTCCATTGCCAACATGGCCCTCGGCGATTTCAATAACGATGGCAACCTGGATGTCTGCTTCGCGGTTCCGTCAAGCGATTCCGTTTCTATTTTGCTGGGAAATGGGGCTGGCGTCTTTCAACCCAAGTCTCTAGCCACGGTCAGCCCGCTAGGTTCGCCTCCTCAGTCTGTAGCGGTTGGCGATTTTAACCACGACGGCAATCTTGACCTTGCTGTGACGCTAACTTACTTCATCGCAGTCTACCCTGGGAATGGTGACGGAACCTTCGGATCATCGTCGATTGGCGCCATTCCGTCTTTCACTTCTCCTCTCGTTCTGGCACCCGCGGATTTCAATAACGATGCTCGACTCGATCTGGCCGTGGTTATTCCGGACTACGACGTAGCCTTGATTTTGCTCGGCAATGGTGACGGCACTCTTGCCAGCCGGGCTGATATCACGTTGCCCGCTTCAGGCGGCCTGGCGAGCGCTGTGGTCGCCGACTTTAACACCGACGGAAAAGCAGACCTAGCAGTAGCGCAATTCAATCAGACTCAGCAAAACATCCAAGGCTTTGTTACCGAACTCTCTGGGAACGGCGACGGCACCTTTCAGAAGCCCGTCGCCACGCCAACGTCCGACGTGGGGATCTCCGAGCTGGTTAGTGCGGATTTCACTGGGAACGGTCATGCTGACCTAGCCTCCGCTGACGTTAACGGAAACGGTGGAATCGCGGTGTTTTTAGGAAGCGGCAATGGCATGTTCGGTTCGCCCATTGATTCCTTCATGGCGGGCGCGACCCTTCCGATGAACCCCGGTCCTCTTGCTACCGGAGACTTCAATCGCGACGGGAAAATGGATTTGATCGTTGGCTCGGAAAACAACGGCAACAACGCCTCGCCTCTGTACGTCCTGCTCAGCCAGGGCGACGGAACGTTCAAAGCAAATTTCATCTATAACCTTGCTTATGGTTTCGTCCCGGATGTCGCCGTCGCCGATTTTAATCACGACGGATTTCTCGACCTGGCTGTTACAACACAGAACGAACTCTTGGTTTTTTCGGGCAAAGGTGACGGCACATTTCAGGTTCCTGTTCCCTACACAAATACCGCGTTATTCACAAACAGCGTTGCGGTCGGCGACTTCAATGGCGATGGGAAGCCAGACATTGTGGTGGGCACTGCCGGAGGAGTTCTGTTCTACGCCGGGAATGGCAACGGTACCTTTCAGTTCCCTGTGAACACGCCTACCTCTCTCAATTTGATTACGCTCACCGCGGGCGACTTCAACGGCGACGGCCTATTGGACTTGGCCACCCAGGGTCCCAACCTGAGCGACTCCATCTTGCTCGGCAATGGCGACGGAACGTTTCAGGCTGCCATTCCTTTTGAAGCCAGTTACTACCCGCGTGCGTATACAGTTGGAGACCTAAATGGAGACGACGCTCTCGACCTCGTGCAGTTCAGCACTAGCAACCCGACGGGCACCCCCCCACAGACTGCATCAGTGTGGCTTAGCACGCCGGTCCCGAGCTTCACGGCATCTTCGCTTCAGTTCGGGACGCAGAGCGTCGGAACTCCCAGCTCAGCCAAAACCGTTATTCTCTCCAATGTCGGGAACTCTCCTCTCTCGCTCACGAAGATTTCTGCCAGTGGAGACTTCAGCCAAACCAACACGTGCCTGAACACACTAGTCATCAAGGCAAGCTGCTCGATTCAAGTGACGTTCACGCCAATGTCAAACGGGCTTGATAATGGCAGTCTTACGTTCACTGACAATGCTAAGACCGGGACCCAACAACTGGTGCTCACAGGCTGGGCGGGGCCGCCGGACTTCGTTCCCCAGGTCTCCCCAGTCTCCGTTACGGTGAAGGCCGGTTCGTCGGCTATGTATTCTCTGGTTCTGGGCTCAGGCGGTGGCTTCGCGGGAACGGTACAAGTGTCCTGCTCTGGTGCACCTTCAGAGGCCAAATGCATGCTTTCACAAAGCTCCGTGGCGCTCAGCGCCGGCGGCACCGCGAAAGTCCAGGTTTCCGTTGCCACGACGGCTCCTTCGTCTGCGTTTCTCCCGCTGTGTTTTTTGAGGCCGACTCGTACGCCTTACGGCGCGCCAATAGTAATTCTCACATTCAGCATAGCTCTCGTTTGCGCCTTGGCTTGGCTGACACTGGCAATGAAGCGCCTCCTCAGGCTTCTTCCGGCGATTGCATTTTCGCTCGTTTTGGCGGCATGCGGCAGCGGGTCAGTCGTCACCGGGCCCCCACCCGTTACTGGCACGCCGGCCGGCAACTACACGCTCACGCTGACAACGATGAGCGGAAGCTCCACACATACGACGACGCTGACTTTAATCGTCCAGTGAGATGGACAAGTGTGGGGGGATCTGACGCGACATCGAATGCGGAAGCAATGTGGCCGAGGGCCTGAAGGGGTTGCGCCTGATGAGTGGCGAAACCGGACATCTTGCTCCCAGTACTGCACTTTCCGATGCCGCCGTAATCAGGCGGGATCAGACCGTCGGCAGCAACTCGAAAACAAACGCGAAGCGCCTACTTGAATTTCGCTCGATAAATGAAAATCTCGCGTTCCAGATACGTTCCAGTTGGGCGCAATTTCGTGGTATTGTGCGTTTTCGGCGGGTCGAGAAATCAATAACTTACGTGTTTTCAATACGTCTGAATATTCCGACTCCCCCCGCCTCCACCATATCTGGGTACAGGGCACTCTCCACGGCAAATGGATTAAGAAATCCCTCGATCTGCGTAACTGGGAAGCCGCACAAAGACTCGTTCGCGATTGGGAAGGCGGTAACGCTGGAAGCGAAGACGCTTCAGTTCGAACGGCCTGCGAGTCGTTCGTGAAAGACTGCGAAGCGCGAAGACTTTCGACCACGTCTCTCGACAAGTACAATCTGCTCACCGATGAGCTGAAAGAGAAATTTGGCAAGCGACCGATAAGATCGCTGGGGCTGCCCGAACTGCGCCAGTACCGGGAATCGTGGGATATGGCCCCGATTTCGGCGCGAAAGAAATTAGAGCGGCTGCGGACGTTCTTCAAGTTTTGCATGGAATCGGGCTGGGTTCGCGACAATCCCGCGAAGCTCATCAAGGCCCCTCAGACGCGACCGAAGCCGACACTTCCATTCACCGATCCCGAGATTGAAAAGATCATGTGGGCGACCGAGGTCTATCCGAACAAGGGCATCTACAGGGAGCAAAGCGGTCGAAGAGTCTGTGTGTTCATTAACTTGCTTCGTTACTCGGGGCTCCGTATTCGCGATGCGGCGACACTTTCACGGGACAAGTTGAACGGAAACAAGCTTCTTTTGTACACCCAAAAGACTGGACAGCCCGTTTGGCTACCGCTCCCAAAAGAAGTCGTGGATGAATTAGAGAACACGAATCCCCAGGGAAAATATTTCTTTTGGTCGGGGAATGGCCTTGCAAAATCAACGGTTGCAGATTGGCAGCGGAGTTTAGCGAAGGTTTTCGAACTTGCTGGGATCAAGGGGCATGCACACCGGTTCCGCGATACGTTCTCTGTGAACCTTCTCCAGGCAGGGGTTCCGCTCGAAACCGTATCGGTGCTCCTTGCACACTCGTCGATCAAGGTTACGGAACGCCACTACGCTCCCTGGGTGAAGTCACGCCAAATTAAACTCGAGGAAGCAATCGAGAAAGCATGGAAGTTATAGGGAGAAGTGTCGGTCCTTCCTTCCGGCCCCTTGTTTCCCGCTTATAGTTTTTGCCATGTTGCGTTGAATGGTTAGGATGCAGGACCAGTGCTAGCGGGCGCGTGCATTGGAGGCTAGTCGGCTATGAACACGTTCCACCACTGGCTTTGGAATGCGCAACGTCACATATGGCCTCTTATAGCGCGGGCGCCGGTTCCCAATAACAAGCACGCCAGGTTCGTCTGCAAAGAGCTCACGAACTTTATCAACACTCAGATTCCAAAGTTCAGCGATTTCCGCGACAGCATAGTGCCGTTCAGCGTGACCCGAACTCTCAATCCCGATTGAAACTCCCACGGGCCGCACAAGGGGCTGTTCCTGGCTATACGGATAGTGATTAGCCATCGGTCACCTCCTATATGGTGTATATATATAGCACCATTGAAGTCGCGAAGCAAGCACGAAACGCGTTGGAGCATGCTCAAACAGCGTGGCCTCGATTCCATCCAGTCGGCAGATAATTTCGGGGTACCTCTCTATCAGACCGGAATCGGCGGGAAGCCACGTTGGAGCAGTTCCCCACATCGGGACTTTCTGGGGAGTCAGCGAGATTTCATTTATAAATCGGAATATAGCCTTGTTATAAAAGCGAACAGCCGGTTCGGCAAAAGCGCAAAAACCCGCGCGCGGAGGTCAGTGTCATCAGAACTACTAAATTATAACCATCATGATTTCCTACTCCAGATTTCTCTTGACAGTTCTTACCTTGGATATATAGTCGCGCTACCCAGTCGAACCAGGCTACGCTATACGTTTTGAGTGAAGTCCGACTGAGTCGGCTCTCGGGTCTGTCCCCCGGCTACAATCTCTGCTATCTCAGGGGCAAGTGTGTACCTCATCTTTTTCACTACAAGGGTGCTGCTCGGGGCCGTGTCCTTCATCGCCGGTGTCAACAAGCTGCTGAGCGGAATTGCCAAGTCGCGCAAAGCATTGGCCGATTTTGGCGTTCCCAAGTGGTCTGTTGCACCAATCAATACTGCTGCTCTGCCGTGTATGGAGCTAGTCACCGCCTGTCGGCTGCTTCCCGCCAGATCTGCCCGCATTGGCACGGTATCGGCAGTTCCAAGGTTTGCTGCACCACGAGCCAAGTCGGGATGCGATCTGAATGGGCGCCAACGGATTTTGTGATCGTGAGGGAGGTCCAGAATGGCCAAACCGCAGAGATTCGGCACACAAACGGCCATGATTAAGGGTGACGGCAGGGACCTCAAATCGCGCGGCTCGCTGGATGCCGACATCATCATCGCCAACGCGCCGGACCCCGTGTTCGTTTCTGACCTTGAAGGGAAGATCCTGCAGGCCAACGATGCGGTTTCCCAGCTGCTCGGGTTCCGCCAAGATGAGGTCCTCGAGCAATCGCTCTCACGTTTCATCACCCCCGATGAAACGCGGGAGTTCACGGCCGCACTGCGCGAGGTCGTTGAACGAGGTGTCATGCGGAACGTGGTCCTGAACCCTCGCAGTGCCAGCGGGGAGGTCATCCCCACGAGCCTGAACGCTTCTGCCCTGCGCGATCCGGACGGTCGGGCGATTGGCGTCATCGGCATCCTGCGTGACATGCGTGAGCTGGACAAGGCCCGGGCCTACGCCGAGAGCTTGATCAAGAACGCGCCGGACCCCGTGTTCGTTTCTGACCTTGAAGGGAAGATCCTGCAGGCCAACGACGCCGTCTTCGCACTCCTCGGCTTCCGTCCGGACGAGCTGATCGAGCAGTCGCTGTCGCGCATCATCTCGCCCGCTGAAACTCGGGAGTTCCTGGCCGCCCTTCGGGAGGTGGTAGAGCGGGGCGTCACCCGCAACGCCCGGCTCAACCCGCGGAGCGCGAGCGGGGAGGTTATCCCCACGACCCTGAACGCTTCGGCGCTGCGTGACCCGGACGGCAAGGTCATCGGTGTGATCGGCATCCTGCGTGACATGCGTGAGCTGGACAAAGCCCGGGCCTACGCCGAGAGCTTGATCAAGAACGCGCCGGACCCCGTGTTCGTTTCTGACCTTGAAGGGAAGATCCTGCAGGCCAACGACGCCGTCTCCGCACTCCTCGGCTTCCGTCCGGACGAGCTGATCGAGCAGTCGCTGTCGCGGTTCATCAGCCCCGAGGAGACACGGGAGTTCACGGCGGCGCTGCGGGAGGTTGTGGCGCGGGGCGTCACCCGCAACGCCCGGCTCAACCCGCGGAGCGCGAGCGGGGAGGTCATCCCCACGACCCTGAACGCTTCGGCGCTGCGTGACCCGGACGGCAAGGTCATTGGCGCTATCGGCATCCTGCGTGATATGCGCGAGTACGAAAAGGTGGTTCGCGACCTGGAAAAGTCCAAAAGCGAGCTGCAGGAGAAGATTTTGGACCTCGAGAAATTCGAGGAAGTGGTTGTCGGCCGCGAGCTGAAGATGATCGCCCTGGAGAAGGAGTTGGAGAGTCAGAGGAATAAGTCGAAAGGCTGAGGGCAGGAGGGCTGATACCGATGCGGGAGAGCGCGATAAACGAAGGTCAGCCGAGGGTCAGTGGGCCTGGAACGGCTGCGATCTCCGAGAGTCGACTCCGCGCGCAAGTGGAGGCGCTAGACCGGCGACTAAAGAAGGGCGACCAGCAGCGCCGCGCGATGCTCCACATCATGGGGGACGTTAATGAATCGAACAAGCGTCTCACCAACCACCGGAAGGCGATGCTTCACATCCTGGCCGATTACGAGCAGGACCGGCGCCGACTGGCACGCCAGACGGAGCGACTCGACAATTCGCGGCGAGCCTTACTGAACATCCTGCAGGACTCCCACCGGGACAAGTTGCGCCTGGAGGCCAGCCGCAAAGCCATGATTCACATCATGGGGAACCTGCGGGAAACCACCGCCGAGATGCAGCGGCGCGAGCAAGAGCTGCGCGACAAACAGGAGCAGCTCGTCCAGGCGGGAAAGCTGGCCACGCTCGGCGAACTAACTACAGGCATCGCCCATGAGCTCAACAACCCGCTCAACAACACTGGCTTGTTCGTTGGCAACGCGATCGACCTCATCGAGCTGGGCTTCATGGACAAGGGGCAGATCGTCCGCGAGTTGCGCCAGGCCATGCAGCAGGTCCGCAAGGGCAACGAGATCATCTCGCATCTGCGCACGTTCGGACGGGTGGCATCGGTCAGCCACGAGCCGGTCTCCCTTCGACAGGTGATCGAAGGGGCGCTGTCTCTCATGAAGGAGCAGCTCCGGTTGCGCGACATCGAGGTCACAGTCGACCTGGGCCCGGAGGAGCCCGTAGTCTTGGGAAATCCAATTCAGCTTGAACAGGTTTTCATCAACCTCTTGACGAATGCGCGCGACGCGGTGGCCAAGTCGCCCCGCAAAGCGATTCGCATTTCTGGTTCGCTCGGACCCGAGGGCGCGGAGGTTGCGTTCACCGACACTGGGGCGGGGATTCCTCCGGGGGTCGAGCGGCGAATCTTTGATCCCTTCTTCACCACTAAGGACGTCGGGAAAGGCACGGGATTGGGCCTGTCCATCACATATGGGATCATCAAGGAGCACGGCGGCACGATCTCGGTCATGAGCCCGCCTGGCCAAGGCGCCACGTTTCTCATCCACCTGCCCCTTGCCCCCGCCGATATACAAGGAACCTTCCTACAATGACGGCTTTACACATCCTCATTGTCGACGACGACCCCGCCCTGTTGCAGGCGCTTCCCAAGGCCCTGCGGCTCCGAATGAACGGGGTGAAGGTCGATGTGGCTGACTCGGCGGCGGCCGCGCTCGAGCGGATCGCCCGACGGGACTACGACGTGATCGTCGCCGACATTAAGATGCCGGGGATGGACGGTCTCGCGCTCTTGGCCGAGATTAGGGGACGGCAGCCCGACACGCCTACCCTCATGATCACAGGCCACGGCGAGTATGACCTCGCGGTTCAAGCCTTGCGCGGGGGCGCTTACGACTTCGTGCAGAAGCCGATCGACCGGGATTCCTTCGTGGCGTCGTTGTACCGCGCGATTCGAGCGCACGCGCTGATTCGCCGCGTGAAGGAGCGGCAGTCGGCCCTGGGGCGCTGCGCCAGTGAACTGGAGTGGATCGCGGAGAGGCTTGGGCACGAACTCGGTCCCAGGCCGGTGACGGGAGAGCCATGAGCCAGCACCGCGTGCTAATTGTCGACGACGACCCGGCCCTGTTGCAGGCGCTACCCGAGACCCTGCGGCTCCGAATGGACGGGGTGACGGTCGACGTCGCTGACTCGGCGGTGGCTGCACTCGGCCACATCGTCGCCCGCGATTACGATGCGATCGTCACCGACATCAAGATGCCGGGGATGGACGGGCTCGCGCTCTTGGCCGAGATCCGGACGCGCTGGCCCGACACACCGACGCTGATGATCACCGGGCACGGAGAGCACGATTTGGTAGTGCATGCCCTCCGCGGCGGGGCTTTCGACTTCATCCGAAAACCAATCGACCGGGATTACTTCGTCGCGTCGTTGGTCCGAGCGACTCAGAAGCGCGAGCTGAGTCGCCGGGCGAAAGAGCAGCAGGTCGCGCTGGAGCGCCACCTCAACGAACTAGAGGCAATCGTCGAGAGGCGAACGCGAGATCTGCGGGAGACAAACAAGGTCGTCGAGAGCCCTTTGCAGTTTTTGATGAACCCGAGTGGGCAAATGGAGAAAGTCGTCCAGCAGATCAAGCAGGTGGCGGACTCCCCGCTCACTGTCCTCATCGAGGGCGAAACCGGCACTGGCAAGGAACTCGTCGCTCGGGCGATCCATGAGCTCAGCGACCGACGCGCGAAACCGTTTGTCGCTGTCGACTGCGGCTCGATACCGGACACTCTAATTGAGTCGGAGCTCTTCGGTTATGAGAAGGGCGCGTTCACGGGAGCATATCAGCGAAAGGCAGGGCAGTTCCAGCTTGCCGAGGGCGGAAGCCTGTTTCTCGATGAGATTGTCAACCTTCCCCTCCCCACTCAGGCGAAGCTCTTGCGTGCATTGCAGGAGCGGCAGGTCCAGCCACTCGGCGGCAAGCAGCCGATCCGAGTGACTGCGCGGATCGTCGCGGCCTCCAATATTCCCCTCGAGCTGGAGGTCCGGGCGGGCCGGTTCCGCCAAGATGTCTACTACCGTCTGAACGAATTCGGGATTACCCTGCCGCCCCTCAGGGAACGGGACGACATCCTTCACCTGGCGAACGAGTTTCTCTGCGAAGCCAGCATGGAACTCGGCCGCCCCTGCCGCAAGATTTCAGAAGCGGCAGCCAAGATCCTTCTGCGCTACCACTGGCCGGGAAACGTCCGGGAACTCCGGAACGTCATTCGCCGGGCCATTCTCCTCGCTTCGGGTGTGATTGAGCCGGAGCACCTCGCGGTCCTCTCCGTCGACCCGCCTCCGACAACCGCGGAGACCCCACTCCGCGGAGAGTCGGCGCTGGTCGGGTCCTCTCTGAGAGAAATCGCCGACGGGGCAGCGGCGCATGCCGAGCAGCAGACGATCCGACGGGCCCTGCAGGTCACCAGAGGGAACAAGAGCGAAGCGGCGCGGCTCCTCCGAACTGACTACAAGACCCTGCACCTCAAGATGAAGCAGTACGGCATACCTGCAGCACAGTTTAGAGATTTCGGAGAGTCTCGTCCGTCGTAGCAACGTGGCTATCCGCTCCGGTTGATTCAGCCACCTGGTGGAGTGCTGCTGCTTCGATTGCTACCGGCTGGAACGAACCAGCGCGCCGGAGGAGTTTAGCTAATTGTGGTCTCCCCGCCAGGGTGTTCTCGCCATATTTGCCGCCTCCTCAAGAGCTCGTCGGCCGCCTGCCAGCCATAAGTGCTTACCTGATGCTCTGTTTCGCAGCATCAGGCCGTCTTGAGCATATGGCAGCGTACTTGCTGACCTGGTGGGTTCGCTGTCCCCGCGAAGCCTTCAGGTTTTCGCTTCTTCTGTAAGTCACAGGGCGAAGCTATATGCACACTTTGATTTCAGCCGAGCCGGCCGACCGCGACGGCAATCATGCCTGGCATGCACTCTATGCCCGGCATCAACACGAGAAAGCAGTCGCGCATATCCTTTCTAGCAAGGGGTTCGAGGTCTTCCTTCCGCTCTACTGGACTGTCCACCGTTGGGTTGCCGCTGTTTCCCTGCTATGTCTTTTTCAAGGGAGGGCTCTCGCGGCAGCTCGACATCTTGACGACGCCCGGGGTGCATTCTGTGGTGGCCAGTGCCGGCAGTGTCGCAGACATCCCTGAAGAAGAGATCAACGCCGTTCGGAAAATGGTAGAAGGAAGCAGCACTCGCTTGGAACCTCATCCGTTCATAAAATTCGGCGACTACGTTAGAGTCAAGTCTGGCCCGCTAATGGGCCTCGAGGGAATTCTAATCCGCAAAAAAAACCAATTTCGCTTGGTCGTTTCAGTGGAGATATTGGGGAGATCCGCTGCTGCGGAAGTTGACGTATCCACGGTCGAGCGCGTTAGCTCCGGAAACGCTCCGGCAACATGGCGTCAGGGGCCAGCTCATATTCCGGCCTGTGCCTAGATTCCAGGCTTCTCTAGAGCGCGATGCAGCGGGACCTTCAGGCTTCTCTGCCGACGATCAATATTGTTGACGAAGAAGGTTGGCTCAAGGTTCTCAAGACCTCGAGCTTTTTCCGCAATATTTGAAGTGTTGCACGTTCTTCTCACTTTGTTCCGCACTTCTTAATCTCCCGAGGAGTGACGACATCTCCGGGTTGGGCTGCGCGTCTACGGCCGCCAAACGGTTGTGGAGCTTGGCCCATCTCCTATCGCAAAGGAAAAACCCACATGTGGCTACGTATTACGCTTGCGACTCTGCTACACGAGATACTGCCGCGGCTTCTAGCGGACATCATTTCCTTGTGCGCGGCGCTCTTCTTCGCATTCTCTACTTATTTCGTGGGGTATACGGTTTTTTGGAGGCACGCTCCCAACCTCGAACGAATCGAAGAAGCCTTCAAGGCTCTCTATCTGCAGAATATCCTCCTGTCGGTGTCGCTCGGGATCGTAGTTTTCGCTTTTTTCGGTTTCTACACTCACACTCGCACCTACCAAAACCGGTACAAGTTTTTGGTGATCATCAATGCGGTGAGTCTGACTTTTCTGGTGGAAGTTCTGCTCTATTCTTACGTGTTTAGACTCGGCCCGGTGCCACGTGGCGTGATGCTGCTGGCCTGGTTTTTTTCCCTTCTCATAATTGGCGGGAGCCGGGCGTTAAAGAGCTACGTAACGAAAACATTTTCGATTGCCCGCAAGACCGCAGGCGTGAACAAAGAAATCAAAAACGTCCTGGTTATAGGTGGTGCGGGTTATATCGGCTCGGTTCTCACCGGTAAACTTCTCGAAGCAGGATACCGGGTCCGGGTCTTGGATTCCTTGTTCTTCGGAGATGATTCGCTACGCGATTTCCTGAGCAACCCGGAGTTTGAGCTGCTTCGGGCAGACTTTCGCCACGTGGAATCACTAGTGAAGTCCATGCAGGGAATCGATGCTGTGGTTCACCTGGCTGGTCTTGTGGGGGACCCGGCTTGTACGATTAACAGAGACTTAACCACTGAAATTAACTACGCGGCTACCCGCATGCTGATCGAAGTGTGTAAGGGCGCAGGCGTCAATCGTCTGCTCCTTGCGTCTACTTGCAGTGTCTATGGCGAAAGTGAATTCCTGATGGACGAACGATCGGTCCCGAACCCCATCTCTCTATATGCCCAGACGAAATTGGCCTCGGAGCGCGTGATCCTCCAGAGCCGAACTCCGACGCTTCATCCTACGGTTCTCAGGCTCGCGACTGTTTTCGGTTTTTCGCCGCGACCTCGATTTGACCTAGTCGTGAATCTTTTAACAGCCCGCGCTGTAAAAGAGGGCAAAATCACGATCTTCAACGAAGATCAATGGCGTCCCTTCATCCACGTCAGTGATGTTGCTCGGGCATTCCTGTCTGTCCTTCAAGCTCCTCCCGACTTGGTCTCGAGTGAGGTTTTCAACGTGGGCTCTTATAAGCTGAATTACTCGCTTGGGGAGGTAGCGGAAAAGATCCGGCAGCAGATTCCTGACCTGGTTGTCGAGCACAAAGAGAATCTTGATAAGCGGAACTATCGCGTCTCCTTCGACAAAATCCACTCTGATCTAGGGTTCGTGTGCGCGACTGGGCTGGAAGTCGGAGTTGAAGAGATAAGAAAGACGATCGAAAGTGGTCTCGTGAAAAATTATCGCGACAGTATTTTCTCGAATTACGAACATCTCCTTGGTGCGAACGGCGATCTGCTCGTCAGTGATCCGAGCGTTCAACTCTTCGCTGTTCTCGAACCTACTGAGGCCGACAATCCAACCCCGCCGCCGAAGGTCCTGACCGTGGAGCGGCGCCGTAGATCGGCATTCCAGGAGGGGTTGCAAGCCGCAATTTCTGATTCTTTCGGGAGACCGTCGTGAGAAACGCTGGAGTCTCAGGGCCCTCTTCTTGAATGAGTTGACAGACCTGTGTGTAGGCGGAAAACAGGAAGCAAGCCTGGTCGCCCGCAGGTGTTGCAACTGGCTTCCGCGCTCTGACAGACGCTGCCGATTGAGCTAGATGTGACTCGGAGAGATCCGCGAATAATCGAGCTTGTAGTTCCATGACAACGTCCGTTATCAGCGGGACTCAAATGGTCATTGATGGCGCGCGGCCCGTCCGCGGGCAGCCCTTTGCGCCTTGGCCTCATTTTACGCGAGACGAAATCAAGGCCGTGACAGGTGTACTTGAATCTGGAAGAGTCAATTATTGGACAGGCGAGCACGGCCGGCTTTTTGAAAAGGAATATGCAGAATCGGTCGGTACGAAATATGCGATCGCTGTGGCCAATGGCAGTGTCGGATTAGAACTAGCCCTTTATGCAATCGGTATCGGTCCAGGCGATGAGGTGATCGTCACACCCCGGAGTTTTGTCGCGTCGGCCAGTTGCGTTGTCATGCGCGGGGCTATCCCCGTTTTTGCGGATGTCGATGCTGACAGTCAAAATCTGTCAGCGGAAGCTGTTGCTCAAGTACTGAGCCAACGCACAAAAGCGATCATCGTCGTACACCTGGCAGGATGGGCATGCGACATGGATTCGATCACAGCTCTTGCGAGGGACCACGGCCTGAAGGTAATCGAAGATTGTGCCCAGGCGCACGGAGCCACCTACAAAGGGCGAAGTGTCGGTGCGCTGGGGACGATCAGCGCGTTCTCCTTCTGCCAAGACAAGATTTTGACGACCGGGGGAGAGGGGGGACTAGTCTGTACCAACGATGAAGAACTCTGGAACAGAGCGTGGAGCTTCAAGGACCACGGCAAGAGCCATGACGCGGTTCATAGGCGTACGCATCCTCCGGGCTTTCGTTTTTTGCATGAATCGTTTGGAACAAATTGGCGACTCACGGAAATGCAATCCGCACTCGGCAGGGTTCTTCTTCGAAAGCTACCGGGAAGGGTTCGGCGGCGCCGGGAAAATGCTGCCATTCTGACCTCGGAATTTTTAAAACATTCCGCATTGCGCGTCACCACACCACCAAAGGAAATAGGCCATGCGTACTACAAATACTACGTTTTCGTGCGCCCTGAGAATCTGAAAGGTGATTGGAATCGCGATCGCATCATGGAAGCGATTAATGCCGAAGGGATTCCCTGCTTTGCTGGATACAGGGAGATGTATCTAGAAAAGGCCTTTCCCGCGAAGTGGAAACCTGTCCAGCCGTTGCCCGTCGCCAAGCGTCTTGGCGAGACCGGTCTCATGTTCTTAGTACATTCTACGTTATCTGATGGAGATATGTATGATACCTGTCGAGCGGTCAAAAAGGTAATGGAAGAGGCCACTCGATAAGTGAGCAGAATTGTAAAGCAGAGATTCCAGACTGAATTCAACTTCTTCTCGGCCAGATATCACGTTGACTTGGAATGAGTTATTCACAAGCTAGGATACGCATACCACGAAGTCTTCTCGCCTCGCGTTCGGAGTAAGGAGATCAATTCATGGACAATACATCTGCAGTTGGCATTCTCACAGAGAATCCCAACGACGAATTGATTCGCACGCACTACAAGGCCGTTGCAGAAAAGCACGGGGCGTCTCCTCGCTCTAGCATGGAAGACGATTTTGTGCGAGGCAAAGAGATCGAGTGTATTACGAGCTTTTATCGATTCATGAAAGAAGAGGCCCAACACCCGTTGAAAATTCTCGAGGTCGGCTGTGGCAACGGTTATGCGCTAGAGGTTTTGTCTTCGATGGATGGGACTGACCAATTCTGGGGTGTGGACTTCAGTGACGAGCTGCTTTCCATTGCCGGCAAGAGGCAGCTGCCGAATTGTGTGTTCACGCAAGGGGATGCCCGATCGCTTGGTGCGGAGGCAGAGTTTTTTGATTGGGTGTATACCGAGCGCTGCCTAATCAACATTCTAAATTCTAATGAGCAACTGCAGGCGCTTCGACAAATTGCGAAAGTGCTTAAACAGGGGGCCTACTATTTAATGATTGAGGGCTTTGCCGACGGATTACGAAACTACAATAAAGCTCGTTCGGAATGCGGCCTTTCGGAAGTAAAGGAGGCACTCCATAACAAGAATTTTGAAAAAGACGAGATGTTTGCAAGGATCGCAGACCTGTTTAGCGTCGTTGATAGTTCGCAACTCGGGAAGTATTCGGTGCCGCCAAATTTCCTGAGCTCGCACTATTTCGTTTCTCGAGTCCTCTACGCAGCACTAACGAAGGGCGACGTAGCGCGAGACTCAGAGGTTGCCAAGTTTTTTTCGTTTCTTCCCCCGATGGGAAACTATTCCACAATTCAAGCATACGTCCTTCGAAAAAAGTGAGCTGTATGGCTGACCAGGTTTCCCGCCCGTACATGAATCATCACCCAGAAAGGCAATTGTGGGTTAAGAAGTTCATCGATGAGACTGTCGCTTCACTGCTGTTTATAATCCTGAGCCCCTTGATAGGTGGTATCGCCTTGTTGTTATGGGTAACCATGGGGCGTCCTCTGCTCTTCCGTCAGAAGCGTTCTGGTCTGAATGGTCGACCGTTCCAGATCATCAAGTTTCGGACCATGACTGATGAGCATGATTCGTCCGGCCGCGCATTGCCCGACGAAATGCGTCTGACCGCTGTGGGGCGTTTTCTCCGGGCCACGAGCCTGGACGAACTCCCGGAGTTGTGGAATGTAATCCGCGGCGAGTTGAGTCTAGTGGGGCCCCGGCCTTTGATGGCGCGGTACCTGGAACGGTACTCAGCGGAGCAAGCTCGCCGCCATGAAGTTATGCCCGGCATCACGGGTTGGGCGCAGATCAATGGACGAAATGATTTGCTATGGGAACAAAAATTTGCGCTTGATATTTGGTATGCGGACAACTGGAGCTTGGGTCTGGACTTCCGTATTCTAGTGAAGACATTTTGGCGCGTTCTCAAACGAGACGGTATCTGTCCACGCGACCATGTGAGCGTTCCAGAATTTATGGGTAATGGCTCGCTTGGCGAATCCGAGCGGCCACTGCAATGTAAGTGAGTAGATTTATGGCTGCCGCGGCCGTGAGCGCATTGGCCGCTGCAGCCGGCGCACTCGATTGTGATTCGCGTGCTACCCTTCGCGCCGCCAGAAAAGTGCGTCAATCTTCAAAGTCCTTTCTTTTATGCCAGGCCTAAGAATCGCACAAGTCAGTACCACTGATATGGCCATGCATATCTTGTTAACGGATCAGATCAAGTCCCTCCAACGGCAGGGACATGAAGTCGTAGCGGTGTGCGGGTCTGGTCCTTGGGTAGAAAGCTTGCGAAAAGAGGGCATTCCCGTTGAAGTAGTAGCGATGGCGCGGGAGCTTAGCCCGTTGCGTGACTTAGTGTCCTTCTGGGCCCTTGTGCGCTGCTTTCGGAAACATCGCTTCGACGTAGTTCATACACATACACCAAAGGCTGGTCTACTTGGCCCGATCGCGGCTAAAGTCGCAAGAGTACCTGTAATTGTGCATACAATTCATGGACTCCTATTTCATGATCGGATGCCGTTGTGGAAGCGCTGGCTTTTCTGGTTACCAGAGAAGATCACTGCGGCATTTAGCGACTTTCTGCTTTCGCAAAGTAGAGAAGATCTAACTGCCGCTACCAGGAGTGGCCTGTGCTCGACGACGAAGATCAAATACTTGGGAAACGGAATCGATATAGCCAAGTTTTCATCATGCCATTCGAATGCTGCTCGGCATTTCGCACGCAGGAACATTGGAATCTCAGACACAGATATCGTGATCGGTTGCGTAGGACGGCTCGTCTATGAGAAGGGGTTCCTCGAGCTGTTTGCCGCCGCTGCGGAGTTGGTTGAAAGGCACGAAAGCTGGAAGTTCTTGATCATTGGTCCCAAAGAAGACGGGAGACGAGACAGTGTGCCCACAAGCCAAATTCAGGCTCTGACCCGGACAGGATCAGTATTTTTTCTCAATTGGCGCGAGGATGTGTCCAGGTGGTATGCAGCCATGGACATCTTTGTTTTGCCCTCTCATCGGGAGGGCGTGCCTCGAGCCTGCATGGAGGCGGCCGCGATGGGGTTACCAGTGATCGCGACTGACATTCGTGGCTGCCGGGAAGTTGTTAAACGCAATGAAACTGGCATTCTCGTGCCAATCAAAAATTCTAACGCTCTTGTCGCTGCGATCGAGAATTTGGCGCAGGATGAAGCGCGACGGACTGAACTAGGTCGCAAGGGGCGCAACCATATAGTCGAGAATTTCGATCATGAGCTTGTACTCGAACGGCTTCGGCACTTCTATGCCCAAATCCAATTGAATCTGCCGATGAATAGAAGATCGCATGAGAAGCATTCTTGTCACTGGGCGTGCCTTAAAAGGTCAACACAGTGAGATTCGGAGTAAAGAAACGCGATGGGCAGACACATCAAGCATGACGCCGCAGCCAGAGACTTAATGAAAGCACCTCGAATCGCTGCCTGCTTTTTGCACGCGATCTAAACCTCGCCGAGGAAGGAGTGCCGATTTGCACCGCCAATCCACGAAAGTGAAGGAAGTTGCTGGCTCGTCTCGAGGGATGAGGGAGCCCGAGCCACATATGCCGCCTTTGTTTCACCCCGATCCAGAGGAGAATTTCAGCCTGTGGATGCAAAATTGCTTTCCCGATGCCTCACTCGTGCGAGAGCACCCTATTCGGCAGTGGTTGGCGAGTCCGCTGGAGACCCGTGTTCAGCGGAACCGCGACTATCGTGCGGAAAGTGTAAAGTCCCACGGCTCGGAAATACCTGTGGCAGCACCCCCGAAAACAAGAGATGGTGCACATTCTAACGAGACAAGCACCGGAAACCCGAAACCTCAGTTGGGATGGAACTCGCGAATGACTGGTGGTAGCAAGGAAGAGCCATCCGTAGGTGGCTTCGGCGTCTGGATAGGAAACAATTCTACATTGCGCTTAAAGTTCGGCAGGTATTTAGTCCTGGCTCTCTTGCTCATCGCTGTCTTCTGGGCAACACCCATGAGAAAGGAGACTTCCCTGGCAAATGCCTCCATCGCTGGGACCCAAACCAACAAGACTGAACTGACTCCAGACGCGAGGAGGCTAGTACCACGAAGACAGCAGGTCGTCGAGACACCGACCGATTTTGCCACACGGCCGGTTACCATTGAGAATCTCACGGTCGGGTGCGAAGACACGCAACCCTGTATCGAAATTAGTACTCGCGGCAACGGGGCTCTTCCGAAACTGAGTACCTTGAGCGATCCTGACCGCGTGGTAATGGATTTTCAAGATGCTGTGCTTTCCTTTAACGTGCATCGCATAACCGTGGGACGAGGCGCCGTTAAGGCCGTTCGCATTGTAGAGAACGGAGCGCAGTCTCCACGCACGCGTGTGGTAATTGATCTGACGGAGAAATGCGATTACGAGCTGCACACTCTGACTAACGGAGTCGTTCTGACGGTCTACCGCAAGGCAGCACCTCACCAGGATGGATAATACAGGACATTTTTTCGGGGTATGTCAGATGTTGTTGCTTGAGCAGATGGCGGCGTTACAGCGACAACCGCAGGTGTTCCGCGGATTTAGGGGTGGCCCCGCAAGTCCGTATACTAGCCCATCCGGGCGTTCGTCGCGGGACTCGCTTCGCCCACGGGGATGTACGGACCGGCTCATGCACTCTAGAGAGTCGTGCTCGTTTCTCATTTATAGCCTGAACCGCTACGCATCGGATTCAATGATAAACCCGCCATGCAGACTGGCGAGCGACTGTAAGTCCTCGTGCTGGGGAACTTCACTACTACCACTACAAGCAAGGGAAATCAGCAGACTTGACAAGTCTGGCAATCGAAGATGATTTTGCCACAAGGACTGAGCGTAGGGTCGTGCAGATGAATTCGAGAAATCTACTCGGTGGAACTTCAGAACTGGGACGGACCGGACCGGAGATCCTGGACTTAGCCCCAACTGCCGCCGACCAGCAGCTCTCTTCCAACAATCAGCAATTCTTCTTGTTCGATTACTGGCAAGTTCTGCTCAACCATCGATGGGTGATCTTGGGTGTACTCACGTTCGCGATTGTGGTTGCGGTTATCGTCTCGTTGCGTACAACGTCGATGTATCGAGCTGTGGGGCAAATCACGATTAATAAGGAAAGTCGTAACCCGCTGGGATTCAAAGAAAATACTGCCACGGATGACCAGGATGTTTCCTTGCCTGTCGAATTGGCAACTCAGCTCAGAATCTTACAGAGCAACTCACTTGCGCTGCAGGTCATTCGAAAGTTCGAGTCCGATGGACAGTCTAAAGCGTCAACGGCGAATGCTCCCAATATGAATCCCAATGCGTCTTTGACAGGCCCTCCTCAACCCAGCAAGGAGCAACAAGCCCAGCTGGCCCGCAGATTTAAGGATGGCCTCCAGGTCGCAGTGATCCCTGACACTCGCGTAGTTGAAATCGCTTATGT
>WNFQ01001224.1_pt1 | contig 20145 bp, 19 predicted proteins | sample 5400171 | NCBI WGS metagenome assembly WNFQ01 (sample SAMN13153356, study PRJNA577476) | soil metagenome | isolation source: 20 cm soil under Madrone tree | place: USA:California | collected 2016-06-14 | reverse complement strand
ACGGCTGGCACGTTGACTTCCGCAGCTGAGCTTCTGAAAAAGCGCGGCGCCTTGAAGATTTATGCGGGCGTTTCGCACGCTGTTCTTGTCGATATGGCGGTCCAGCGTTTGCAAAAATCGAAAATTTCGGAATTAGTAACGACCAACAGCACGCCCGTGCGCACCGTGGAAGGATTTAAAACCACAGTGCTTTGCGTCTCCGAGCTTCTCGGAGAAGGCATCAAACGGATACACAACGACGAGTCGGTGTCGTCGCTGTTCAACATCGAGAACGAAAAAAATGGCAAAACAAGTTAAGCTCAAAGCAGAACCACGGACGAATGTGGGACGCTCCGCCGTGCGCAAACTCAGAGCGCGCGGATTGATTCCTGCAGTCATTTACGGAGGCAAGAACGAACCGCAGGCATTGCAAGTCGCCGCGCGCGAGATTAACGCCATGATGAGCCACGCTTCCGGAGAAAACGTTTTAGTTGAACTTGAGGTTGCCGGCGAAGGATCCAGTCGCACTGCGCTCGTGCAGGAGGTGCAACACTCGCCGGTCGGGGGTGAGATTCGTCATGTCGATTTTCACGCGATTTCAATGGACCAGATGATTCAAGCTGAGGTTCCTCTCGAATCAACGGGCACAGCAGTTGGCGTCAAAACTTTTGGCGGATTGCTTGAGCAGAGCTTGCGCGCTCTGGCGATTGAATGTCTGCCGGCCGATTTGCCGGACCGGATCACCGTGGATGTCTCTCAACTGAACATCGGCGATTCCATTCATGTTCGGGACATTCAACTTCCTGCCGGTGTCACAGCGAAAGCGCAGGCCGATCTCACAGCGTTTTCGGTCGTCGCGCCCGTAGTTGAAGAAGAGCCGGTTGCGGCAGAAGCGGAAGCAGCGGCTGCTGGGCCGGAGGTGATCACCGAGAAAAAGGAAGAGGGCGAAGCTGCCGCTCCTGCTCCGGCTGGAAAGGAAAAGGCTCCAAAAGAAAAGGAGCAGAAGAAGTAGCTTTCATTGCCAATTGGCGATTGTCGATTGATCACATGTGGAAGAATCAGCTTCACAGATTCGCCTAATTGCTGGTCTTGGAAATCCTGGCGCCGAATACGCCGCCACGCGCCATAACGTGGGGTTCATGGTGGTAGATCAGGTCGCCGCGCAATTTGGATCGACATGGGAAAAATCGTCGAAATGGGACGCGCTGTTGGCAAAATGTGGTGCCGTTCTCATGCTCAAGCCGATGAGCTTCATGAATCGGAGTGGCTATCCAATTTTTGCAGTGGCGCAGTTTTACAAAATCGAGCTCCAGCAAATGCTGGTTGTACTCGACGATTTTTCCTTACCGCTGGGTCGCCTTCGCTTGCGCACTCGGGGCGGATCGGGTGGTCACAATGGTCTTGAATCAATTATCATGCAATTCGGGACCGAAGAAGTCCCGCGCTTGCGTATCGGGATCGGCGAGGCGCCGCGTGAAGGATCGGTTGATTACGTATTGGACCGATTTCTTGACGAGGAGAAACCTCTTGCTAGATCTGCGATCACTCGCGCGGTAGAAGCGGTGAAATGCGCGATTGACAATGGCCTCATTTCCACGATGAACACGTTCAACAAAACCGAAGAAGTATGAACCGTCGTTACGAAGCGCTGCTGGTGCTGAACGCTCAGGGCAAGGAAGACACCATCAGGGAAATCATCGAGCGGCTCGAATCGGAGTTTCAAAAAGAAGGAGCTCAAATCGAACAGGTGCAAAAAATGGACAAGCGCCAATTTTCCTATGTGGCTGGCCCGCTCGATTCCGGATATTACGTGAACTTTATTTTTGACGCTGATCCGGGAGTGATCGCGAAGCTACAGGCGAAACTTAAGCTCGATCCGGAAATATATCGCCAGAGTTACGAACGCTTGCCCGAGAAGAAAGAGAAGCCGGCGAAAAAGGTGGCCAAATGAAAGTGATTTCGCTATAAGGCGAACATGGCCAGCTTTAACAAAGTCATTCTGCTTGGAAATCTCACCCGTGATCCCGAAGTGCGTTACACGCCCAAGGGCAGCGCAGTTTGCGATCTCGGTATTGCCGTCAATCGCGTTTACACCATCGACAGCGGAGAAAAACGCGAGGAAGTTACTTTTGTCGATGTTGTGCTCTGGGCGCGCCTGGCGGAGATCGCTGGCGAATACCTGAAGAAAGGACGGCCAGTTTTCATCGAAGGCCGTTTGCAGATGGACAGTTGGGACGACAAACAGACCGGCCAGAAGCGGACCAAGCTGCGCGTCGTGGGCGAGAGCATGCAGTTGCTGGGTGGTCGTCCCGGCGGAGCTGGCGCCGCCGCTGAGAGTGGAGATAGTCGGCAAGCCAGCGCCCCGCCCAAGCCTTCAGCACCAGCCGCCCCGGACGAAGACGAGATCCCGTTTTGACGTAGCCTCACGCCTGTGAGTCGTTGGCAAAACACGCAGGTGAAACACATCGTGCACTGTGAAACGAAAAACGAAACCCACCCTGGCCGTCGGTCGCAGAGCAATCGTGCGAGCGAAGCCTGCGTCAAGTCATAGCTTCGTTGGCAAATGGCGTGGTCAGTTTAAGACGCCAACTTCAGGCCCTTCCAATCCCAGGCTGGCATATTTACTCTCCAAGTACGTTCACAACCGTTGAGCGCTCTGCTTGAATGGCACTGTCATGTTGAGCGAAGCGAAACATCTTAGTCCATTTCTCCGGGGATCGTCCAGAAAGTATCAGAGATTCTTCGCTTCGCTCAGAATGACAGCCTGTTAGGTAATGAACGCGACTGAAGCCTGCATCGCGCTCAACATGCTGCCGACTGTCGGACCGGTGCGCCTGCGCAAATTGCTGGAAGTTTTCCAGGAACCCCAAGAAATCCTGCGGACAAAACGGAGTGAGCTTCGCAAGGTCGAAGGAATCGGCAACGAGGTTGCGGACCAGATTTCACGCTGGGAATCGACTGTCGATCTTGCCGCCGAGCTGCAACGGGTGCGCGATTTTGGGGCGAGTGTTATCACCCAGGAATCGCCGTCGTATCCCCGGCCATTGCGCGAAATTCATGCGCCGCCCATCGTGCTCTACGTTTGGGGCGAACTGCAGGATCGCGATCATCATGCCATAGCGATTATCGGTGCGCGCCGCACAACACATTACGGAATGGAATCGGCAAAGAAGCTGGCTTACCAAGTGGCTTATGCGGGATTGACTGTTATCAGCGGACTTGCCCGCGGAATCGATACCGCTGCCCATCAAGGCGCGCTCGCGGCAAAAGGGCGCACGATCGCAGTAATCGGCTCGGGGTTGGCGAAGCTCTACCCGCCGGAGAACGCCGCGCTGGCCGAAAAAATCCGAAACGGAAATGGCGCAATCGTGTCTGAGTTTTCAATGGAAATTGAGCCAGATCGACAAACTTTTCCGATGCGCAACCGAATTATTTCCGGGTGGAGCCACGGGATTCTCGTCGTCGAAGCCGGCTTTAACAGCGGCGCACTCATCACGGCAGCGCAGGCGCTGGAACAAGGCCGCTCAGTTTACGCCGTTCCCGGGCACATCAACGCGCCGAGTGCGATGGGATCGAATCGTTTGATCCAGCAGGGCGCCAAGCTCGTCATGGACGCCAGCGATATTCTGGAAGATCTGCAAGTTCTTCTTCCTGAAACAAAACCATCGCCACAGGCCGCTGCGCGCCCGTTGCCGCCGCTCTCTGACGACGAGCGCCGCGTGTATGACGCGATTGAGGCGGCAGAGACGGCGATCGACGATATTGCTGCTAAAAGCGAATTGCCGAGCTCGGTCGTTTCGTCGACATTGTTACAGTTGGAATTGAAACGCCTGGTCAAGCAGTTGCCGGGAAAACATTTCGTCAAGCTGGGCTAGGCCAGAGACTTACTGCGCCGTATGCGGCGGAGGCAAGACTGCTCTGACTTGCAAACACGCTCTAACTGGGTTCGATTCCTGCCCCATGTCCAAGTCCCTCATAATTACGGAGAAGCCTTCGGTTGCCAGCGACATCGCCAAGGCACTCGGCGGCTTCACAAAAGGCAAAGACTACTACGACAACGAGAGATATGTGATCTCCTGGGCGGTCGGTCATCTCTTTGAGCTCGCAGTGCCTGCTTCCATGAAAGAGCAGGACAAATGGGACATGAAAAAGCTGCCCATCATGCCGGTCGAATTCGAGCTCGAGCCGGCCGAGAAAATGAGCGGTCGTGCCAATGTGCTTCGCAAGCTCATCAAAGACAAGGACGTGTCCGACATCATCAATGCATGCGACGCCGGCCGGGAAGGCGAATTAATCTTTCGTTACATCATCCAATACGCCGGCACGAAAAAGCCGATCAAACGTCTGTGGCTACAATCGATGACGCCGGAGGCCATCCGCCAGGGCTTTGCGCGCTTGCGCAGCGATACTGAGATGCAACCGCTGGCCAGCGCAGCCCGTAGCCGAAATGAAGCGGACTGGCTGGTCGGCATCAACGCAACGCGCGCGTTTACTTTGCGTCTGAGCGGCGGCCGCGGGAGCACGGTAACTTCACTTGGCCGTGTACAGACGCCGACACTGACTATCATCGTCGAGCGCGAGAACAAGATTCAGGAGTTCAAGCCGCGCGATTTGCACGAGATCATTGGCACGTTCCGGGCCGCTGCCGGCGAATATCCGGGCCGGTGGTTCGATGAAGCATTCAAAAAAGACGAGGATGAACGCGAGAGAACCAGCAGACTGATCCGCCGGCTTGAATTGAATCTGCCCGATGCGGAGAAGCGCTTGGACTCTGAAAATGGCTCGCTCTGGGACGAACATCGTGCCGCGCCGCGATTGTGGCACTACGAGATCGCCGAGGCGATCCAGCGTAAGTGCAGCGGTAAACAGGGTGTTGTCGAACTGGAAGAAAAGAAACCGAGTACGCAAGTAGCTCCTCAGCTCTATGATCTCACTGGCTTGCAGCGCGAGGCGAATAATCGCCTCGGGTTCTCCGCGAAACGCACGTTGCAAATCGCGCAGGCACTTTACGAAAGGCACAAGGCCATTACCTACCCGCGCACAGATTCGCGTGCTTTGCCGGAAGATTATCTTCCGACAGTTAGAGCGACGTTGGGTAAGATCGAAAATCCGTTCGCGGGAAAAGTGCTCGCCAATAATTGGGTTAAGCCAAACAAGCGCATCTTCAATAACGCGAAAGTGGGCGATCACTTTGCGATTATTCCGACCGGCACCCTTCCTCGATCGCTAGACAATCACGAGCAGGCGCTTTTCGACATGGTGACCAAGCGCTTCGTGGCTGTGTTTTTTCCGCCTGCGCAATACGAGAACACAACTCGGATCACCCGCGTGGAAGGCGAGCCGTTCAAGACGGAGGGGAAAATTCTCGTCGCGCCCGGATGGCTGGAGGTTTATGGACGCGAAGCCGCCAGTGAGAAGCCGGAAGAAAATCTGCCCGCAGTGACCCAGGGCGAACGGGTCGAAACGGTGCGAATCGAAATAAAGACGGAGCAGACGCGACCGCCTGCTCGCTACAATGAGGCAACGATCCTCAGCGCGATGGAATCGGCAGGGAAACTTGTCGAAGACGAAGAATTGCGCGAGGCAATGAAAGAGAAAGGGCTCGGCACGCCGGCGACGCGCGCGGCCATCATCGAGACATTGATTTCAGCGCACTATCTGGTGCGACACGGCAAGGAGCTGCAGCCGACAGCGAAGGCCATCCAAACCATTACGCTGTTGAAAAATGCGGTGCCGGAGTTGACCAGCCCGGAACTGACTGGCGAATGGGAATTTCGCCTGCATGAGATTGAGCATCGCAAGCTGACGCGTGACGCGTTCATGCGCGACATACGCGAGCTCACGAACGACATCGTCGGGAAGGCCAAACACTTTCACCCCGACGAACACATGCCGGAGAGCGCGCCGTTCGGCAAGTGCCCCAAATGCGGTTCACCAATTGTCGAGCGGTTCAAGAGTTTCACATGCACAAATGACGAATGTGATTTCACGATTTGGAAAACCATTGCCGGTCGATTGCTGAGTCGCGAAGAATTCGAGACTCTCGTACGCGATAAACATGTGGGTCCGTTGGGCGGCTTTCGAAGCAGGAAAGGGAAACGGTTCCATGCCCTGCTCAAGCTCAGCAACGATTTCAAAGCAGAATTCGATTTCGGATCAAATGGACAGGAGAACGGCGCTGCGCAACAAGTCGATTTTTCAGGGCAACAACCGCTTGGCAAATGTCCCAAGTGCGGCGGGCGCGTGTTCGAATTGGGAATGAGTTATGTCTGTGAAAATTCAACCGGCCCGAATAGAACGTGCGACTTTCGATCGGGTAAAGTCATCTTGCAACGCTCGATCGACCGCGAACAGGTGAACAAACTGCTTGAAACCGGCAAGACCGATTTGCTCGAGCGATTCATTTCGCGCAAGGGCAGACCTTTCAAAGCGTATCTCGTGTTGACCGACAAAAAAGACGTGGGCTTCGAATTTGAAAAGCGCGAGCCGAAGGCAAAAAGAGAACGAAAGCCCAAAGAGCCGCTCGCTAAAATCGATTTCACGGGCAAGGAGTCGCTCGGCAAATGTCCAAAATGCGGCGGCAAAATTTTTGAAACTGAAAACAGCTATATTTGCGAACGTTCCCAGGCGGACCGACAGCCATGCAAATTCAAGCTAAGCAAAACAATTCTTGCTCGTGACATCCCGAAAGAGCAGGCGCAGAAACTCCTCGTGCTGGGCAAGACCGATCTCCTCGACGGCTTCATCTCAAAACGAGGCCGCCCCTTCTCTGCCTATCTGAAATGGGAAGACGGAAAAGTCGGTTTCGAATTCCCGGAGAAAACGGCAACAGCCAGAGAATCTGGGCACGCCAGTTAGCTTCCTGATAAGATCGACCTCGTCGACGTTTCCTTTTTCTCGAAGAAAGACTTTCTTAGGAAGCATCGCGTTTTTCTCGAGAGGCCCGTCGTCGAAGATATTGGTTAATTCACGACTATCCGGCTGCAAAACGGCATCTGTTAAAGTACCGCGAGAATAAGAGCCCAAGTGGTTATTGGGTCATTCCTCCCTAATGGGTTTCGATGGGTGATGCTCCCTCGGGGAGTGCGTGTTGTTCGACGTTTCGCTGAACATGATGCACCATGGCAACGGCACCAATCAGGACGATGGCTGCAATTACCTGATGTGGGTGAAGGCTGGCATGGAAGAAACCCCACGTTATGCAAACGGCAGCGAGCGTTTGCATCATTTCGAAATACCCTGCCGTCGATGCGCGCGTAAGGCGCAGCCCTTGAAAATAAACTAAGAGCGGAATTCCGCCTGAGACCGACGCGAGCAGAATCAGCCAAACAATTGCCTTGGTGGGATGCGCTTGCGCTGGCGCCGGCCAGAGCGCAGCGCCGTTCAGTTTGCCGTACACCAAAAGAATTAGCGTCATGCAGGTGAGGCCGACGAGAACGCGCATGCTGGATGCGAGTCGAAGAGACATGCCGATCATGACGCCGCGTCCCGCAACTGTGGAGAGTCCCCAGAACAACGCACAGATGAGCGCGTAACCGGTGCCGAGATTCAGGCCAGCGCGCTCGAACGAGACGCCAATTATGGTTGGATGCGCAACCGAGACGAAGACGCCAGCGACAATAGCGATGCCAGCGTAAAAGAAGAATTGCCGCGCAAGCCGGTCACCAAAAAGCAGGAACGCGCCGATCGTCGAAATAACGGGCTGGATATTCAGGATCACGTTCACCACGGTCGGATTCCCGTATTTCAAGGCCAGCGTGAAAAAAATTGTACCAACCGCGGAGCCGGCGAACCCGGAGAAAAGCAGGAAGCCCCACGTGCGCGCGTGAATTTTTGGAATCTCGGGCAAACACGAGACAAGAATCGGCAGGAACATGATCAGGATAAGCACATGCTCCCAGAAAACGATCACCTTTGCGTCGAACAACTCGTTGAGCGGGATGCGCCACGCGCTTTCTGTGCCCCACAGCGCTGCGCCAAGGCCGACGAGCCACGGACCGTAAGTTGCGCTGTTTACTGTGCGCTGTTGCATCGAATTGGGTTTAGCCTCGGCGCATTGATGCGTCAACGCGGCGGCGGCGGCATCGCCCGTGGCGCGCACGGAGTGACGCGCCCTACCAAATCGCTCGATCACTTGTATGAGGAAAAAGATGGAGACAACCCTAAAGAAGGATTGACGCCACAACTTATGGTGTGCTAATTAGCGCTTCAACACTATGCGTTGCCCCAAGTGCGGGTCTCGTGATGACAAAGTCATCGATTCCCGTCAGTCGCGCGATAGCTCCAGTATCCGTCGTCGCCGCGAATGTCTGAAGTGTAAATATCGCTTTACGACCTATGAAGAAATCGAGCGCTCGGACCTGCGGGTGGTGAAACGTAACAGAACACATGAGCCGTTTGATCGGCGCAAACTGGCTGGCAGCATCGCGAAAGCATTTGAAAAACGTTCCACCAGTCTTCTCACGTTGGAGGACATTGTGAACGAGATTGTCCACGAACTGGAAACCGGTGGGCGCGAAGTTCCTTCGGCAGTAATCGGAGCGAAAGTGCTCGAAAAACTTCGGGCGATCGATGAAGTGGCGTATCTGCGTTACGCCTCTGTCTACCAGCGATTTCAGGATGTCGATCAGTTTGTAGATGCCATTCATACCTTGGGACGTCGTGTAAAACCCAATACGCTCCAGCGGGAATTATTTCCACCTGAGACAGCGGCGGGTTCCACGCAGGGATCACGCAACATGCCGACAAACAAGAATCATGGTCGCGTTTAAGGAAGAATTTCCATATCTCCGCACAAACTCGGGACAACTCTTCGAGTTTAGCCGGGATTGGCTACATGCTGCGATCACGCGGGCGGCTGATGAGGCTGGTTATCCCAGTTGGTGGCTCACTGACCACGTGACGGAAAGCATTGCCTTTTACCTGCACCTTCGAAATGACGAAAACGTCGTCGCCTTTAATCAGTTGTCGCAGACTGTGCGTTATGTCCTGAAAGCGATTGGCTACAAAGAAATCGTGCCGCACTTTGCACCCTCGCCGCCGCCGATTTCCATCTCGTTGTTAGACATCGCGTATCACGCCGGGGCTGGCTACGAACTCGCGTTTTTCGATCTGTTGGAAAAGCGAATCAATGCCTTGGTTGCAACGGGCGTCGATAATCTTCAGCTTTGCTCACTTCAATCCTGCGTGAAGCACCTTCGTGGCGTCAAAACGTGGACACGCGCCTGCGACGCGCTTCGCGAGGAAATTGTCTGCTTCGTCCGTGAAAGATTGACAGCGGCGACTGATTTTCCGCGACTGAATTGTTCCGTGCGTTGAAACATTTGCCAGACGCGCAGACAGCGTTCCAGCTTTCGCATTTGAATTAGTGTCAGATTGCGCAGATTTACACCTGATCCAGGCGTTTGGTACTTCAAGCTCTAAGACATCATGACCGTTTTCGAAAAAATCATCGCACGCGAAATCCCAGCGAAAATCGTTTGGGAGGATGATGACGCAGTCGTTTTTCACGACGTTAACCCGCAAGCGCCCGTGCATGTGCTGATTGTGCCAAAAAAAGTGATCTCGCGTTTAACGGACGCAACGGACGGTGACCGGGCGCTGCTTGGCAAACTACTGCTGGTCGCCCGCGACATGGCGAAGAAGCTGGAATTATCGAGCGGCTATCGCGTGGTAATCAACAGCGGGCCCGACGCAGGTGAAAGTGTACCACATCTGCATGTCCATTTGCTGGGCAAACGGGCGCTCGCCTGGCCGCCAGGGTAAGGCTGGAAAGTCTGCCCTTCCTGGCGTATTGACTGTGGGGTGGAACAAATCCGCTGAGCCCAGCGGATGCGACAGCGCTTCGTGCAACCTCGAATCTATCCAAGAACTCGACGGCTTTAAGCCGTCGAGTTTACTAAGCGGCTACTCACGAATGAGTGTCCAATCGATTCCAACGATCCGCTTGTCTGCGAACCGTTTCAGCGACTTTGGAAAAACGAAATACGTTGCGCCTTTTCTTTGTTTGAAACCAACGATTCCGAAGTCCGTTCCGCTCTCGCTGTTCAGGATTGTCACCACGCGATTATTCTTTATTTGCGATTGAAGATGACGATCCCCAGACGGCTTTTGCCAAAGAGTATAAACCTGCGGCCTTCCGGATTTTTCGACCACTTGCGCGAAACGCGCCGTCTTCACTTTAAGGAGTTTCATAGCTTATCGACAAGCGGTGTGGCTTCTTCGAATTCACTGAGGACAGCTCTGGTCGCGCCTTGCTAGAAAGTCCGCCAGAGAACTACGGCAAGGAGGATCAGACTACCGTTGCTGCATTCCTGCCCTGGCGGGATTCGTAGGTCCTCAATCCATAGCCCCTGACGGAAAGCAAATTTTCTCGCAACAATTGCAATGTGCAACCGGGAACTCGGAAGTTTTCGCGAGCGGCCTTTCGAGAAAAATCGATGCATTGACAAGCCATCACGCTTCTGTTTGCATCGACGCCGTGAAATGGCTGGCGTTGCTCTTGCTAATTGTTGTCTGCGGTTTGACCAACTCCTGCACGACGCTGGTTAATCGGCGCGATCTTTACAGTCCAGAACCCGCGCCCGACTCGTTAGAGGCCGCTCGGCAGTGGTACGGCATCAGGACCACGAGCACGACCACGACAACTAGAATAAGGCGGCCAAGCGCAGAAGCGCTACCGCCGCCGGACGTTCCTCAATTCTAATCAGAAAAACTGGCGCGCAGTGCTTAGCCGAAAGGCAGGTTTGCCTTGATTCGAGCCACATCGGTATTGTCCACACACGCCGCTTTGCTCAGCCGCCGTTTGCGCTTTGCATTCTTAGCGGACAACAAATGGCGTCGCGAAGAGTGGGCTCGCAACACTTTGCCCCGTGCCGTGATTTTGAAACGTTTGGCTACTGCTTTGCGTGTTTTGCTTCGCGCAATTGGCTTCGGCATAGGGCTGCAAACATAATTCGATACGAGATTTTGACAACCGGCCGTTTCGGCCGGCGCAGCCAGCAGTAGCGCCCCAACAGGAGAATTGAATGTTGGACGTTAAGCGTTGAACGTTGAACGTTTGCCAGAAGCTGGCTGTATGGAAAATGCGTTCGCAGGAAAACCGCGCGTCATCATCGTCGGCGCAGGTTTTGGCGGGCTTGAGGCTGCAAAAAAATTGGCGTGCAAAGATGTGCAGGTGACCGTGATCGACCGCACAAATTACCATCTCTTTCAACCTTTACTCTACCAGGTGGCGACGGCCGCGCTCTCGCCGGCCGACATTGCTGCGCCGGTGCGCGCAGTGTTGAGCAAATGCAAGAACGTGGAGGTCATTCTTGCGGAAGTGGAATCTGTGGATGTCGAGGCGAAAAAAGTGAAAACGGTCGATCTGGAATTTGATTACGACTATCTGATCCTCGCGACCGGCGCGCGCCATTCCTATTTTGGGCATAACGAATGGGAGAAACTCGCCCCCGGATTAAAGAGTCTCGAGGATGCAATTGAGTTGCGCCGCAGGATTCTCATGGCATTCGAATACGCCGAAAAAACTACAGATGAAGCCGCGCGCAGGGCAGCGATGAATTTCGTCATAATTGGCGGCGGACCAACAGGGGTTGAAATGGCCGGCGCGATCGCAGAAATCTCTCGCCACACTTTGGCCAAAAACTTTCGCCACATCGATCCATCGCAGGCACGTGTCATTCTCATAGAAGGCGAGCCGCGTCTACTGGCTGCTTATCCAGAGGATTTATCGGAGAGTGCGCGGAAGCAACTGATAGACCTGGGCGTGGAAGCGCGCACGAGCACGCGGGCAACAAATCTTACTGAAGCTGGTGTGCAGGTTGGCGACGAATTTATCCCTTGTCGCGTGAAAATTTGGGCGGCTGGCAACAACGCGTCATTCGTCGGCAAAACGCTCGGCGCACCCGTAGACCGGGTCGGCCGCGTCATTGTGAACGACGACCTTACGATTCCCGGACACCCGGAAGTTCAGGTGATCGGCGATCTGGCAAATTTTCCGCATCAGACTGGCGAGCCTTTGCCGGGAATCTCGCCCGTAGCGATGCAAGAGGGGCGCCACGCTGCGCGCAATGTATTGGCAATGATAAAAGGGCGTAAACCGCAACGGTTCCGTTATTGGGACAAGGGAACTATGGCAACGATTGGTCGGAACAAAGCAGTCGCGGATTTGAAGTTCATGCATCTCAGTGGTCTTCCCGCTTGGCTGGCGTGGTTATTTGTGCACATTGTTTTTCTTGTCGGTTTCCGAAATCGCCTTCTCGTGCTGATTCAATGGGCATGGGCGTATTTAACCTTCGACAAAGGCGCGCGATTAATCACGCGCAACTTTCAATCCGAGCAACGACCACCGGCGTGAAAGGGATTTAGTGACATAATGATTCCCCACTTGTCATGTCGAGCGGAGTCGAGACATCTCTTGCTGTAATAATTAGAGATTCCTCAACTGCACTTCGCTTCGCTCGGAATGACAAGGAGCCGTATTCGTTTGAGCAGCAACCCGAAATCCGCTGCCACTCCGCGCATCCAAGTGCGCAATCTTCAGCGAAGAATCCCGATCAATGTTGCCAACCTCCAGCAATTCGCAGCGATAGCGATGCGCTGTTGTTTGCAATTGGAAAGGCGGAACCGAACAGAGCTGATTAAATTGACCGAGGTTTTCGTTTGGCTTATTTCCGATCGCCGAATGTCGCAGTTGCATCGGCAGTTTCTTGGCCAAACGGGACCGACTGACGTGCTAACGTTTCAACACGGTGAAATTTTTATCAGCGTCGAGATGGCCAAACGACACGCCCGTGAGTTTGGAAACTTGCTCGCGCGCGAGCTTCAGGTGTACATCGTTCATGGCCTCTTACATCTTCACGGATTCGATGATCGAACCCCAGCAGGTGCGCGGAAAATGAAAAGCACTCAGGAAAAGATTGTTCGCGCCTGCAGCACAAGACGCTGAGCGGCTCCGCGCTCATTCGACGGTGACAGACGCCGCTACAAGGTTTGAACTGAATAGACCCTATGTTAGCCTTCTAACCATGAGTTGCGGGCCATGGCAGGACACGGAACGCCTGGCGCAGATCGAAGACATCGAGAGCACCATTCACAGCTCGAACGAAAAGGCCGGAACCATAACGACAGCGGAGCCGACGATCGAAAAAGAAACCCGTTCTGAAGAAGATCTCGATGTTCCGTGGCAGGTGGTGGTCCACAACGATCCGGTGAACTTGATGAGTTACGTGACGATGGTTTTCCAACGGGTCTTTGGTTATCCGCGCGAGAAAGCAGAGAGACACATGTTGGAAGTTCATCACAAAGGACGATCCATTTTGTGGAGCGGCATGCGGGAGCGGGCCGAGCTCTATGTGCAACAGCTGCATGGCTACCTCCTGCTCGCCACCCTCGAGAAGGCGTGCTGATATGGAAATTCGCAGGCGCAACGACCACATCGAGATTTCCGAGCTCGACCCCTTTCTTGCCGAACTCCTCCGGCAAATTCCAGCAAGCGCGAATCCGGACGGTGTGCCAGCGGCCGAACAACGCCTCTTCAGTTCACCAACCAATGGAAAACAAACTGACCTCTCCGCGGAATGGAGGACGTATGTCGAGCCCGAGTTACGACGCCTTTTCGAGACAGCGACGCAGACCGTGGCGGCTGATTTGGAGCAACTCAACGGCAAAGAAAAAAGCTTTGTAAATCGCACGCTGCGTATTCCTGCCAGGCACGGCGATGCATGGCTGAGCGCACTTAATCAGGCGCGACTCGTCATAGCCGCAAAAAATAACTTTACCGAAAGCGAACTGAACGACCACTTTCGCTCACCCATCGGATCGCGCCGAGACCTGAGTCTGTTTCAGGTAAACTTTTACGGGTTTTTGCAGGAATTTATCCTGCGCGAGCTTGAAAGTTCAGAGTAGGCTGCCCGAATGCTCAGGCTTGTTGCCTTGCTTTGACCATTGCCATCAGCCGGTCTTTGATTGCAGCAGACGCCTTTGCTGGACGCAAACTCAGCGCGAAGGCTTCATGCAATGCATAGCACTTGGTAATGAATTCTTCGCCCTTTTTCCCGAATTTCTTCCGGGTTTCCTCGAATTCCTCTAGTTCCTCGCCCTCCAACGCGCCGATAACGTAGAGCCGCGACTGATTCTGGAATTCGTTAAAGTTCATCTCTCAACTCCTTTAGGCCGTCATAAATTTTTTTGAGCCCAAGTTCGAGCCTAGTTTTTACTGTGCCTAATGGTGTATTCGTTTTGGCCGCGATTTCGCGCTGGCTCATGCCTCTAAAAAATGCGAGATCGATTGCCTGCTGCTGGGGCGGTGGGAGGCCGCTTATCACTTTGCGGATCAGAGCGCGCGTGTCACTCAGCACGATCTCTTCCTCAGTCGCATTATGCACCCACGCGTCAGGCTGCTGTTCAGTTTCGTTTTGTAGCCGTTCCTCTGCACGCACATAAGCCTGCTTCTTGCGCAGGCCATCGATCGCGCGGCGCCGGGCCAACGTAACCATCCAGCCGAGAGGCTTGCCTTTTTGAGCAGAAAAATTTTTCGCCTGATTCCAAATCTCCATGAAAATCTCTTGCAGCAGATCATCGGCCTCAGCTTCGTTGTGAATCACCCTCAAGATAAGCGCTTTCAAGATACCGTTGTACCGATCGTAGAGCTGAGAGAGCGCATCCGGGTCGCCGACTTGGATCCCCTTCATCAATTCGAAATCACTCGGCGCTCCAGGCTCGAGCTGCGGCACAACAGTGCGCTGCCGCGTTCGCGATCTCGCTACCCGCACGTGTTTCTTTGGCTTCCGTTGCGTGGAAGCAATTAGTTTGGATAGTGCCATCTGTGATCAGGAATTGCAGCAATTAAGAACAGGATCGAACGTAGGGTTGCAATCGCGTGTCTTAATCTGCGCAGGGGGCTTCGTCCATTACTTTCCAAATGCGAAATCGATTGATTGCGCACCGCGTTTTGTGCGTCAAAAGTTAATCGCATGGCACCGGGGCCAAATGACACACCTGTCGATCCGTTTTGGTACAAGGACGCGATCATCTACGAACTACACGTTAAGACTTTTTGCGACAGCGATGGCGACGGAATGGGTGATTTCCGCGGCCTGATCGAAAAGCTGGATTATCTTCAGGAGCTCGGGATCACTGCCATTTGGCTGCTGCCATTCTATCCCTCCCCTCTCCGCGACGACGGTTACGACATCGCCGATTATTTTGACGTCAATCCAAACTTCGGGACGCTCGATGATTTCCGGGCGCTCCTGGACGCTGCACATCAGCGTAATCTGCGCGTCATTACAGAGCTCGTAATTAATCACACTTCCGATCAGAATCCGTGGTTCCAAAAGTCCCGACGTGCTGTAGCCGCGGCAGCCTCTGGGATCGTCGGCTCCGTCTCCAGTGACGATCTGGCATACAAGGATTTCTATGTCTGGAGCAACAGCCCGGAAAAATACAAGGACGCGCGAATCATTTTCAAAGATTTCGAAACATCGAACTGGGCGTGGGACCCTCTTGCAAAAGCGTACTACTGGCATCGGTTTTATTCGCATCAACCGGACCTGAATTTTGATAATCCGGCCGTGCACGATGCGGTCGAGAAGGTTTGCGACTTCTGGTTATCGATGGGCGTGGATGGGCTTCGTCTCGATGCTGTCCCGTACCTGTACGAACGGGAAGAGACCAACTGTGAGAATTTGCCTGAGACGCATGAATATCTCCGGACGCTTCGCGCTCATGTCGATGCAAAGTTCCCGAACCGCATGCTGCTTGCAGAGGCCAACCAATGGCCGGAGGACGCCGCCGCTTATTTCGGCAAAGGGGACGAGTCGCACATGAGTTTTCATTTTCCGCTTATGCCGCGCATGTTCATGGCGCTGCAGATGGAGGATCGCTTTCCGATCATCGACATAATGGAGCAGACTCCGCCGATCCCCGAGAACTGTCAGTGGGCGATGTTTCTGCGCAATCATGACGAACTCACTCTCGAGATGGTCACGGATGAGGAGCGCGACTACATGTATCGGGTCTACGCCACCGATCCGCACGCGCGGATTAATCTTGGCATCCGCCGGCGACTTGCTCCGCTACTTGCAAACAGTCGCCGCAAAATCGAGCTGCTGAACACGCTGCTACTCTCAATGCCGGGCACGCCCATCATCTACTACGGAGATGAGGTCGGCATGGGAGACAATTTTTATCTGGGCGATCGCAATGGCTGCCGCACGCCAATGCAGTGGAGCCCGGATCGCAATGCGGGATTTTCAAGAGCGAACCCGCAGCAGCTTTATCTGCCGGTCACGATCGACCCCGAATATCACTACGAAGCCGTCAATGTTGAGAACCAGCAGAAAAATCTCTCCTCTCTGCTGTGGTGGACGCGCCGGGTCATCGCCATGCGAAAAAATTTCAAGGCGTTCTCACGCGGCTCTCTTGAGTTTCTCTACCCGGATAATGCGAAAGTTCTGGCGTTCCTTCGCCGGTGGGAAAACGAGACGATAGTGGTGGTGGCGAATCTTTCGCGGTTCGCGCAGTCGGCGGAATTGGATCTGTCGCGGTTCGCCGGCTGCGTGCCGATGGAAGTTTTTAGCCGCAATCTGTTTCGACCAATCAGGAAGTCGCACTACGTCGTCACACTGGGCCCGCACGCATATTACTGGTTCGCGCTGCAAGCGCCGACCGAGGCTCGTCGTGCATCAAAGAAACGCGTCGTGCCGACCCTGAAAGCGCCGGCTGAACTGGAGACCCTGCTTCGCGATAATCAACGAGCACAGCTCGAGCGCGAAATCTTGCCCACGTACATCCACAACTGCCGCTGGTTCGGTTCGAAGGCGCGGAATTTTCGCGATCTCAAGATTGTCGAGCAGCTGCCTATTTCATCGAATGCAGATGGCGCGCAACTCTGGTTCATTGAGGTCAGCTATCTGGATGCCCCTACGGAAACGTATGCCATCCCGGTAAAGATCGCCTCGGACGACGTGGCGCGCGGGATTTCGCAGGATGCGCCGCACGCGATCATTGCGCGTTTCACAGGCAGCGATGGAGCAGTTCTGTTCGACGCGATCTGGGACGCAACGTTTCGGTCACAATTATTCGAAGCGATTGCGCGCCGCCAAGCGATGAAGGCGCGGGCTGGCGACTTTGTGGGCGTCATGGCCAGCAGATTTGAGGCGGACCAAACCGCTATGTCCGGTAATTCACAGGTGGTGAGTGGAGAGCAGAGCAACTCATCAATGCTCTTTGATAACAAATTCTTCCTGAAACTCTATCGTAAGATCGAGGACGGCCTGAACCCCGACGTCGAAATCAATCGGTTCCTGACAGAACAGACGGATTTTGTAAATGTGCCCGCATTCGTCGGTTCGATTGAATATCGCCGGGCAAAAGCAGAGCCAGCTGTCGTCTGCATGTTACAACGCGCTGCCGCAAATGAGGGCGACGTTTGGACACGCACGGTCGACGCAGTAGGTCGCTATTACGAACGAGTGCTGGAGCGCAAAGCGGATCTTCAGAATGAAAGCGTGCCTCCGGGTGCACTGCTGGATGACCTGATCGGCGGCGTTTATCCTGAAAAAGTAAAGCTTATTGGGCAACGCACAGGCGAATTGCATCTCGCGCTGGCGTCATGCCCGGATGATCCTGCGTTCCGGCCTGAGCCATTCAACGCCATGGCGCAGCGTTCTGTTTACCAGACAATGCGCACAACGTTGCGGCGGACGTTTACTCTTTTGGAAAGGAAATTGCCCGACCTCTCCGCCGCATTTCGCGACGAAGCAAAGGAGGTGCTCGCCGCGGAACAGGAAATACTCACGCGCGAAAAACGATTGCTCGACCGCCGCGCCAGTGCCGCGAAAATCCGGATTCACGGCGACTATCATCTTGGGCAGTTGCTCTATACCGGAAAGGATTTTGTCATTCTCGATTTTGAAGGCGGCTCCTTCCAGTATGCCGCTTACAGCGCGCTTTGGCAGCCAGCCATGCGTAATGAAGATGTGCCTTTCCTCGAGCGCTGGGCCGATCTCTGGTACCGCCAGATGAGCAGCGTCTTTCTGCAGAGCTATCTAACTACGACCACCAACGCCATCTTCATCCCGAAAAACAGCGAAGACCTCCAAATCATGCTCGAAGCCTACTTGCTCGACAAAGCCGTGTACGAAATCGGCTACGAACTAAATCATCGCCCCACCTGGGTCGTCATTCCCATTCGGGGGATCAAACATATTTTGCAGGTGGTCTAAGCCTGAGCCACGGATGCGACACAGATGAAACACAGATTGAACGATTCTGTTTCCACATCCGTGTAAATCTGTGTAAATCTGTGGCTCTTGAAACAAGGAATTGAATAATGAAAAATTATTTGGACGAAATCGACAATGACATTGCGAAGAAGCATCTGTTGAAACATCCGTTTTATCTCGCCTGGACGCGCGGCGAATTGAGCAAGGAGGCACTCGCGGATTATGCGCGGCAATACTATCGTCATGTCGCGGCGTTCCCGACATATCTCTCAGCGGTACACGCGAACTGCGACGATCAGGCTACGCGCAAGCAATTACTCGATAATTTGATCGATGAGGAAGCTGGCTCGCCGAATCATCCTGAGCTTTGGCTCAATTTTGCCAAAGGCCTCGGCGTCTCTCAGCCGGATGCGCAAAACGCTGAACAATGGCCGGAGACGAAAAATCTCATCGACACGTTTCGATCAGTTTGCCGCGATGGATCAACCGCGGAAGGATTGGGCGCGCTTTACGCGTACGAAAGCCAAATTCCAGCGATCTGTGAATCGAAAATCGACGGACTGAAAAAACACTACGGATTCGCCGATCCGAAGCACTACGAGTATTTCACGGTTCACCTCGAAGCGGACCGCGAACACTCTGCTGCGGAGCGGAAGATGCTCGAGACGCACGTCAACGAGCAAAACTTCGAGTCGATAACAGCATCCGTGAACCATGTTCTCGACGCGCTCTGGGAAATGCTCTCCGGTGTTTGCCGGCGACACGCGATCGCGTGCTGAAGCGTATCGCCCGAGGATTTGTAGGCCCGGCGCTGTGTCGCCGTGGACATTCACGCGCAGGCAGCGCCTCGACACAGCGAGCCGGCTACAGCAGCATCAGCGCGGTCGCAGAACAAGAAACGAACGCATCCGATGTCGGCAAACCGATAAGACTTGCGGCTGATTCGGATCAAGCGAGGCGGCAACCTTATTATAATCGGAAACTGACGTCACCGGCTGTTGATTGATTTCTTCAATCACATCGCCCTTTTTCAATTCGGCGGCGCCGCTGTCAGGATCAACGCCGGCCACCAGTACGCCCTGCACATTGGCAGGCAAATCAAGCTGACGTGCGATCTGAGGAGTCAACTCATCGACGTGAATCGACGCCAGCGGGCCGCTGCTTGCTTCTTGATCGTTCGGTTGCTCCGGCGATTCGGGCTGAGACTGGCCTTGCCGTGGCGTAGCCCCGGCGGTTCCGTAATTGGCTGGCTGCTCTTTGACCTGAGCGGTCACATTCAGCGGTTTTCCATCGCGCACGATTTCGAGCTCAACATTCTTATTCAACTCTGTCTGCGCCACCATGCTCCTCAGCGCATTTATATTCTTCACTTCGCGACCATTGAATTTGTGGATTACGTCGCCCCGTTGCAATTTCGCTTGAGCTGCGGGCGACCCCGGCATTATTTGGTCAACGACCACACCTTCGTTGTCGGTGCTGCTTTGTCCTGGCTGCAACGCTCGCGTCTGGACGCCAAGGTAACCGCGAATGATTCGCCCCTGCTTCAACAAGCTCTCGAGAGCGGTACGAATCGTGTTCGATGGAATAGCAAAGCCAATGCCCGCGGAAGCTTGGCTAGGTGAAATGATGGCCGTATTGATCCCAATGACTTCGCCGCGAAGATTAATCAATGGGCCTCCGCTGTTGCCGGGATTGATTGCTGCGTTTGTTTGCAGGAGATCCCCGAAAGCGTCGGTGCGGTTTGGCCGCATTTTCGAACTGATAATGCCGTCCGTTACCGTCTCTTCGAATCCGAATGGATTGCCAATGGCCAAAACAAAGTCTCCGGCCTGCACCGTGTCTGAATCGGCTAGTTTAAGCGGTTTGACGCCGGGATCGTCGATTTTGAGCACAGCCAGATCAACCTGAGAATCCGCGCCGATCAGGCGCGCTTTTT
>WNFQ01000951.1_pt1 | contig 20154 bp, 21 predicted proteins | sample 5400171 | NCBI WGS metagenome assembly WNFQ01 (sample SAMN13153356, study PRJNA577476) | soil metagenome | isolation source: 20 cm soil under Madrone tree | place: USA:California | collected 2016-06-14 | reverse complement strand
CATTTCATCGTCTATTTCTCCTCCCCATCTTGCTCTGAGTCCATTGAAGACAACACTCCTAGTTGACACGACACTCTCACTTCAATCGCTACGATTCCAGGTAGCAGCAGAAAAGTTGATTGTCGCCCTCATTATATCCCGCCTAGGCCTCGTCTCTTCAATGTATGCTCGCCCCCACCCTACTTCCCAAGGTCGCCCAGACCTGTCCGCTAACGCCTCCCTTCTCTTTGAATCGGTGGCCCTACAGGCTCGTTCATCCACGGATAAGGACTCTCCAGCTTCACAAGATACGCTAGCCGAAATATTGCTTAAGAATACAGGGCTGAACTGTGCCTTGCGTCATGAAATGGCCCTCAACCCTACCATCCGTGCCGCTCTTGCGGCCGGCTGTTTGCAATTCTCCGTCCCTCGAAGTGCCATTCGCCTGAGCAGGTTTATCGAGGAATGGAAGGCCGATTATCTCCCCAGCTTCGAACAGACTGTCCAGGCTTTGGTATCGGAATTGCGGCAAGAACCCACGGTTCCGTCATCCCCGGCAAGCATGGGGAATCTCGTTCCAACCATGCATTTGCAAATTTCGATAGGATCATGTGGTTTATTTCTCCACGTTCTCCCTGGCACGTGGTTGTCGTGGGAGCTACTCGACACCGTAGCACACCTGAAACTAGGAGTCGGCCTGGCGCTCTCACGTCAGTCAGGTGCCCCGTTTGGTCTCAGATTTTCCTCTCAGCGCATCAGTATTGCTACGCTCTCCAAAGGAGAAAGACTGGAAGACACGTTGGAAAAAAGTGGACTCAAACTTGACCTTCCCTCAATGACGGTCACTGGCACGTATGAGAATCGTGGCATTCATATCTTGATCTCCGCTGGGTTCTTTTCCTTTGTAGTCAAGCCGTCTTATTGGGACACCTTGCTCTCGGTACAGCAGAAGTTTGGAAATGATATCAACGATCTGCTCCATGTCCTAGCAGATTCGCGGACGAAAAGACCATCATCTCAAGTATCGGCCACGTCACAACCTCTCTCGTCACAGCCACTATTGCAGAGCGGGGCCTTCAAAGCCAAAGGCTTTCGGATTGGCTTGGAAGGCCACTCCTCCACACTATTCCTTGAATGCGAGGATATCAGCGGTAGCTTGACAGACGGAGGAAGCACGGGCAAAGGGAAATTTTGGCAGCTGAACGCGACAGGGTTGGCACTATCTCTGGCCCCGAGTTTCTATGCTGTAATGAAGTCCGAATCTGGCCGACTTGACGGAAACCGTCGTTCGGCATTCGTTCAAATAGATTGCAAGGCAGAAGTCGATCGTCGCACAGCGCAGAAATTCCTCAGGATCAAGGTGGACAAGATTCACGCAATCATGCAACCTAGCTCAATTGGGGAAATTGGCGATTTTATTGATCATCTTCAGGCATGTCTTTTTTATATTCACTCGCGTCTATCTGACCTTCCAAATAGGCTGAAGTCCTGGGTCGGAAGGATGAGCGCGTTCGTGAACTTGCTGTATTCAAGGAGAAGACGCAAAGTATCCTCAATGCTTTTGAAGTCAATGTCCAGGAGTCTACACCTCACGGTACCATGGCGTGGTTCAAGGACTGTGTGATCGTAATCAGCGTCAGCAATGTCGGAGTCGCGTTTCCCCTTGCCTTGGATAGTAGTATCGAAATTCCTCTTGTGAAACCACACCAACACCCGACCGTGTCAGCTTTCCTGTTTTCGGTTGAAGCTGTCGAATTCGAGGATAAGAATATGGGCGACAGTCAATTCAATATGAAGGGTTTTTCATTCCGGTTCGTTGATCGGTCAGTAACTTCCCTCAAGTCGACGAATCATGGTACAATGATTCATCATCGATCTCTAGGTTTAGGCATTCTGTTTCCGACTTTGCTGGAGATAGGCACCATCAAACTCACAATTGTCTCTTATATCCCGATATGACCGCTCAGGTGCGAACCGAACGATCAGCGAATTCACGTCGCATTTGCGTGGGTGCGAATATCAGCGGTTTCATCTTGGACCTCGAACCCTCAATTGCGGATCATGTTGCCTCTCTTGTCGATGTGTACAGGAGGGGAAAGGAACGCGTAGATCGCATATCGGTCAATATCGAAGACTCGGGCCCCAGACCGAGTCTGCAAAGGCTAGTTCCCGAACCGAATGAGGCAGTTCGGACTACCTCAAGTTTCCTTCTATCCATGGTCTTCCTCAGCGGACAAGTTCGCATGCACAGTAGTTCTACCAGAACAGGCTCTTTATTCGATAAAAAGGGCCACATGCTTCCCGCATCTGTGGTCGAATCTTTCGATCTTCCTATGTTGTCGGTCTGGGGAGAGTACCGTGCGATGTCAGCTTCGCGGGGGGACGCCGTGGATCGGGACGCTGACCCTTCATCACTCGTGCTCAAGAGCACGATCCACTCCAGCGAGAATACGTTAAGGCCGAGCTTGCTCCCGTTTATCACTGAACTTTTCAACCATATCGAATATCGCATGCGCAAGGCGAGCTCAAGTAGCCCGTCGTTCTCCTCCCGCGGCTCCGGCTCCAATCCACCCGCAGAACTCAATGCTTCAAATGACAGCCCACCAGTCTCGAGCATGCATATCACCTTTGCTTTGCGCATAGATCAATCAAACCTACAGCTCACATGCCAACCGGATGTCAATGTCATTGCAGGGGTCTATTGGGATTGCGGAGGGTTCCTTTTAAATGTCTCGAATTCTGGTCGACGGATGTCATTCATAGGAAATGTTGGGGGATTAACTATTGGACTCAAGCACGGATTCCTCAGCGAGGACTGTGTTCGACTCAATGCTCACAATCTCGCCTTCTCCGCGACTTTTAATGGGGCCGACAAGGGTTCGTGGATAGAAGCGAATTCGATTTCGATTGTCGTCGACACAGAGGTTTCTGGGGGTTTGCGTTTCTCACGCTTCCAGGATGTACTGTGTTTCAAGGCCGTGTGGCTGGATCGCATCCCAGTACTCAGCGCAACACCAAGTAGTGAGCTCGTTGATCAAACCTTCAAGGCGAAAGCACCGCCGATGCCTGGTGCAGTCTCTACCCAAGACGATTTTACCATTGCGGTTCTGGTCCGTTTCCGGCGTATAGGTCTCAATGTGGACCTCGGACAATCGATATCGTCAGTAAAGCTGGATATGTTGGATTTGGTATTTCAGAGTAACATTGAAAAGACGTGCGCGGAACTTTTGGTGTCCATTGGTGATCTCAACATGTCGGCTACTGGCAACATATCCGGTCACGCACGTATTCCTGACTTTTCGTTCAACACCATGCGTCGCAAGGCTCTCATGTTAAATTCCTTTGATGGGCTGAGAGAGCCGAGGATGCTGGACATATCACTGAAAAGTGGGATCCTGGAGATGACATTGGAATCAGATTATCAGAAGATATTGCATCTCCGGTGAGTTGCATGTGTTAAAAAAGACCATCCCTTTCATACCTTTGTCAGGTCTGAGCCTCTCAGTATCACTGTCTGGGATGACTGGACGGAGATGTCTCCCCAAGTAGCCGTTCTAGATCGATTGCTCCGGTTGTCCTTCGTAGTCTCCGGGACCGAGCTCATCGCTGTGGGCTCAGTCGGGACCATACCTAAGCTTTTTTCTTATGGTTCCCGCTTTCAAGCAAATCTCCAGGCACAACGAGAAGGCGCAGCACGAGAGTCAAAAGCATTCCGTATGGCACATTCACCGAAGCCGGTTAATCCCCTCTCAGCTTTTGCGAATGCTATGCTTCAGACCGCGCGGACGCGTCTGCGCGAGAAAGAAGACAACCTATCATACGTTGTACAACAGCGCATGCAATTCTCGCTCGGATCTCTGAAGCTCGTTGTTTTTCCAAGAACCATGGAGGACAATGAGATGGCATCGTTCGGCGCGAGCGAGCTGCGTGCCGATCTTGACCTCATCACCGAGTCCAACGATCTTCCAGCGAAGCGGAAGCTACTTCTCGCCTTTGCGGGCATGTCGGCTTCTCGCGTCGGACCGCTCAGTCACGGTATGGTCCCTGAAGACGTTCGGACAGATGTTAGAAAATGGCTTGATACATTACGCAAAGGGATGCCCGTCTCGACGATCTTCGAGCTTCCAGCTATGGACATGGACATGGAGAGCGAGGAAATAGGTGGTATTCTCGAATATAATTTTGAGTCAAAGTTTGCTCAGAGGGGCAAACCCACGGCTCGGAGGGAGGATATCTTCATCACATTGAACGTCGCATTGTATTCATGGCTCACTCTGCTGCGCAAGAATCTCGCTCGCGAGATGAGTCAAGCTCATGGATCCCTCGACCGTCGCCAAGCTGTTGGGATTCCAACTACGGCTCCCTCGGGCGCATCGACACCAGGACGCAGACGGACAATTACTGAATCCTCAACTCTGGATATTATGTCTCCCCTGACAATTTCGCAGATCGACCGATACATATCATCTCGTCCACGGGCGCTAACTGGCTCTGATGCCGTAATAGAGAGACACCACAAAGCCACGCTCTCTATGCCTGCAATGCCGAGTAGAAGTGAGACACTCGGTCCGCCAATTGAACTTGCGATGCCGCCCCATGGCTCTGCGACTCCACCTTTAGACGTTGCGACTACTTCCTCCACCAACGCACAGCCACCCCCGAGCCCCATCGCACCCACGCCCTCCATAGGACCTCCTCCGAGCCTCGTGTACCAACCACGGCGTCGACATATTGAGCGGTTGCAAATGCGGCAGTTGGGCGAGGCGACGCCAGATGTGATGCACCCTTTCTTCACAAAAAAGGCAGGCTTTAGTCTCGAGGACGGGCTACCGCAATACGTGCACGAATACGCGACCATGCCCATTGAGGAGATAACGCAAGTATTGTTAAAACTGTACAGCCGGCAGTTGAGCCACTCGGCACCCAAGTAGGAGACGATAGATGTAATTTATTTCTAGTCTAGTCTTTACGTTAAGTTGATATTGCATCTATTGCACGGCAGCCCAGGGGTACACTGGTACAGGATGAAGAAGCAACAAACTACTTCGAACTTGAGCCGCCTACACCGAAAACGCTGAGTAATGCAAAGCAACCGTAGAGAAGGCCGACGGGGTATGCGACTAGAAGTCGCTGATCGGACATGCGCAAAACAGCAACGAAGATACCAGACGCGGCGTAAGTACACCACACAATAGACAGGGATGAAAGCATGTAACCCAGCATGCCACTAAGAATTGCATGTCAGAAAGACGAAAACCGAGAGGACGGTTACGCACTCTAAAGTGATGACCACGCTGAGTGCGCCGACACCAACCATGGGGAGAAGACAGTACCCGAGCACAGAGAGAACACGGTAGGCATCGATGCCCTGCTCGGACATTAGATTTAGGAGGCAGTAAAGGCTGATAGAGCCTAGTAACGCAAGACCGTAGATATATCCAAACTGTGGCTTTCCGGACTACGCACTGTCAGAAGGGGCATAATGTGAAGTGTGGTAGGACACATACGAAAAGAAGAAACGTGGCAAAGCAGAAGCAAAATATCAAGGGTCCAGCTAAATCTGCATCGTCCATTATGTGCTCGTTAACGCGGCGAAAAGGATTCAGAACCGTCATGGATTTGGCTCCTATGTGAGAGAAGTTAATCCCGAGTTCTGATGGGATGACGTCGATGCATGGTGAGACGAACGCACAAGTGTCACAACTGTGCACGCACCCTCAAGCAGTGGAGGCTCGCCTTCGAATCCGCCAGTTCCGAATGCAGTCCACCAACCCCCAGCGGGCTGAATGTTGCCTGTGTACCCTGATGTTCCGGATTGCACTATTGGGCCCTGCGCGGCGACATTGCCTTCGAGACTTGAACGGGAACCGGGGTAGAAGGATGACTGATCGTAGAACTGGAGTGGTACATTTGGCTGGTTCCCGCGTCCGTAATAGTTGTTTTGCGAGGAGGAAGCCCCGTACGCTGCGCTGTCCTGCCACATTGCGTTAGAGTCGTGTGCAGCCCGAGGGAGGCGTTACGTGACACGCGTCTCGGTTGTTTATTGTTTGTCCTCCCTCTCCCTCGATTGGCCATGGTATGTACCACCAACGACTGGACTTGGCGATTCTCTGCTGACCTTTTTTCGCTCGAATACAGCCTCAGGTACTCCTTACTATTGCTTTGGAATTTTCTCTCTAATAGTCCTTCAGAATGAATATATAGAGGAGCATATCAAGCGGCACGGCCGCCGATTGGACTATCATGAACGCAAGTGCGCATCTTATCGCCCCTCTCTCTTTTTTCTGGCTTATATTCTACAGGCGGAAGCGTGAAGCTCGCGCCGTCCACCGACAATCCGCTGTCGCACAAAAGGCCTTTGGTCTCAAAGCCAAACTTCTCCATGTTAGACGACATGCTGAGAAAGTGCAACTGAAGAAGACCCTCAAAGCTCATGACGAGCGGAATGTCAAGCAGAAGGACTCTTCCAATGTACCCGAAGGCGCTCTCCCAACCTTCTTGCTCGATCGTGAAGGTCAGAAGGACGCCAAGGCTTTGTCAACGGCAATCAAGCAAAAAAGAAAGGATAAAGCAGCCAAGTATGCTGTACCTCTACCCAAAGTCCGCGGAATCGCAGAAGACGAAATGTTCAAGGTCATGCGGACTGGAAAGAGCAAGAAGAAGTCGTGGAAACGCATGGTCACCAAGGCCACCTTCGTCGGGGAAGGTTTCACTCGAAAGCCCGTCAAAATGGAACGCTTCGTGAGACCGATGGCTCTGCGCTACAAGAAAGCCAATGTCACACATCGTGCGCCCTCGCTCGATTTTGCGCCCGCATTCTGAGACTTATCTCCTAATCTCTATGCAGCGGACCTCAAAGCTACCTTCCAGCTTCAAATTTTAGGTGTCAAGAAAAACCCTCAATCTCCTATGTATACCCAACTTGGGGTCCTTACGAAGGGAACTGTCATCGAGGTCAACGTATCAGAACTTGGAATGGTCACTGCTGGGGGCAAAGTTGTGTTTGGCAAGTATGCACAAATCACGAACAATCCCGAAAACGACGGCTGTATCAATGCAGTCCTCCGTGCGTTCTCGTATACTTCTCAACTCAAGTTTATGCTAATTTATTGAATAGTCGTCTGATACCTTCGGTCCTTATTTTCGTAGTGCGCTGTATTTTTAGACTACTGCTACCCATACAGTCCAAAAATGTCATAATAATTAGACCCTAACCCTAGAGCGCGTGCAATCTTTACACTCCTTACCATCATGTCCCAGTCTCATTCACCCTCGCCAGTCCCTACCGGGGCTTCGGATATGCGCCATGCGCGAAATGCACTTGACAAGCAACGTCAACAACTTGAACGCCTGCTAAAAGATCCTGCAAAGCCGGCACCGATCCCCGCTCCGCCAAAAGAGAAGTTGATACGCCCTGCTCGTGAAATGATGAAGAATGTGCAGGGTTCAAGTGCGGGTGCGGGAAGCGGCGAATTCCATGTTTATAAGGCAAGTCGACGGCGGGAGTATGAGCGACTGCAAGCGATCAACGATGGAGCTGAGAAGGTACACCTTTCGTAAACCGCTCTTTTATTAGGTCCCTGACCAGCTCGACAGGAATTAGTTTCGCGTGAATTTGAGGAGAGAAAGAGACAGCGCTTGGAAGAGGCCGAAGCTAAGACGGCAAAAAACCGTGCCAAGAGGCAGAAGAAGAAAGAGCGTGCGAAGGGGATTAAGCCCGCGGAGGGAGGAGGGAAGGCTACAGGCGCGAGTGAGCAATCCCTGAAGAAGCGTAGGGTGGTGAATGGGAAGGAACTCGTGTTCCGAAAGCCGGGAGAGGAGAGTGACGAGGAGAGTGACCAAGAAGACCAAGGTCCGCAACCTGGACGAGCTACCGCCGCACAGGAACCTGCGTCGCTGCCTAGCGCGCCAATTGCAGATACACCTACGATTATGATTCATGAGGACTCTTGATCTTTGCTGATGTGTTGTTATCTTCCCAACGCCCATTGCTGTCCCACCGCACTCTCATGTCTCTGTATGACAGACCGCTACGTTATGAGGGTACACTGCTATCCGCTAATCCCAGTGCATCATGCATCATGGTTCATTCGATCTATGACTATATGACCACCCAATTTAGTCTTCGAACATAAATGCTCTCGCTCTTCTGCTGTGAGTGAGACAGACCATCTAGATGCACGTGACATTGTAACGACAAATCACAAGTTTCCTTCAGTTGTCATGGACGTACATCAGCCACGGCTCGAGAAGCCCGCCGATAGCGATGGTCTCCCTGATGAAGATCACGATTCGGATCAATTAGAGGCAGAACTCGGCAAAATTGCAGAGCTCGGTCAAGCGCTCATCGATGCCATTCTGGAACATACACCAATAGGAGATGTGCAAAAGTTGCTGGACGAGGACGCACCGCTTTGGTACCAGGATGAATGTGGATGGTCGGCGCTGCACGCAGCAGCGAGCGTCGAAAATGCCGAGCTCGTCAAAAGCCTCCTTCAGAAGGGTGCATTGTGGAACACTGGTAAAGCTCGTTCCCTTACCTGCTCTTCCCGTGTTTGTGAAATGCAAACCTAAGCAAAATATACCAGTGGATGGCGATGGGAACACTGCAGGCGATATCTCCCTTTCTCTGAATGACGAGGAGAGCTATCGTGCCATCCGCAATGCTGGCATTCGGTCTGGTATGTTTTTCCGTTGCTTCACTTGCCGACTGATTCCAAATCCGATCTATGCAGAACTTATCCTTCAGTTGCTCTCCTCTCGAGGGGAAGAGGCCGATGCGCTCGTTCTCAGGGAAGTGGAAGATACTGCATTACGCTCCACAGAGAAATTTTTATCGTCGCGTCTTAAATATGTGACCGATGCACATGGGCAAGAGATCTGTCTACTTCGAGACGGAGATACCGAGATCGGTGTTATGATGGGTTGGGAGCGTGAAATCAGTACGTTTTGTTCTTATCGCCATGGGTTGCATGCTTAAGGGTGGTAGTAATTTTAAGTGCATGAAACGGTACACCTGATGTGCAATGATCATGCCAACCGGGAGACGGGCCTGAGTGTTCTGAACATTGGCTTTGGTCTGGGAATTGTAGGCGTACCTCTGGGTCGTGCTGTTAGTGTATGATCGGGCTTATCGGTGATGCACACGCAGATCGATTCATACTTCCAAGCGCTGCCAGTTCCACCTTCGACACATGTTATCATTGAACCCCACACGGATGTTTTGAGACACATGCGCGAACAGGGGTGGTATGACAAGAAGGGGGTCACAGTCCTTGAGGGGAGATGGCAAGACTTTGTAGGTACCAAGGCGTTAGAGGGCATGACGTTTGATGCTTTGTATACGGATACGTTCTCAGAAGAGTACGGAGGTGAGGGAGCAACGTCTTTATCATGGCACCCTTAACTCTGCTTCGAAGATTTGCGTCAGTTCTTCGATCATGTTCCAAAACTCCTCGCCGGTCCAGACGCCCAGTTTAGTTTCTTCAATGGTTTGGGAGCGACCAGTATGTTTTCCGACCCCCGTGTGACCATGACATGGCGCTAACTACAAAGCCTCTAGACCCCTTGTTCTACGATGTTTATACCCACGTAGCAGAGCTCCACCTTGCAGCAGTTGGCATTGACGTGGAGTGGACGGATGTCGACGTCGCCACGCAGGAAGCAGTGCGGTGGGGCGAGACCCAAAAATATTTCTCCATGAGAGTTTACCGACTACCGATTGGGAGGATCAGAAATCCTAAGCAAGGGTGATCGCGTACAGCATTGACTCATTCTCGTCTGACTCAAAGTCTGCATTGTTAATAATATAATAGCTTTTGTATCAATACAATGGCTGGGCGGTGTCTTTTATCTGATAACACACCACATTACATAACTCTCTAGCAACCATCAGCCAGCAGGCCACCGCATTCCTTTCTCTTCTCTCTCTTCATCCCTCACAGACCGGTTTCTGTGCCTGTTCACCCTCGACTGGCTCGACTCTCCAATCCTTGCTACTAACGCTAACAGCTGGCCTGTTTCAAATAAAACAATCTCTCGCATTCCATCCCACCCCAACACGAAATGAGCATTCCCGTTGTCTCTTCGCGGACCCCTGGTCAAGTTATATTGGTTCGTCTCATGTCCACAAAGGGAGCGCTATCAATCGTACCTGATTTATTTTTCCCTTGTAGCACCTCTCCTTAAAATCACCAGTGCCGACGCTTCCCTATGAATTACACGAGCACGTCAGTACACTCATCGTTCAGTCGCTGCTGAAGTTTCATAATATCAATCGTCACTAGGTCACGGCGGATGCGTGGGCAGCACGCATTCCGCAGCTTATCCACTTATGCAACCGCTATAATCGGCCCGTACTCGAGGGTGTATGGTTCATTGTCATGTTCATGTGAGAACGCCAGTACATGCCCCGTGGGGTCATAAATGCTGACTGGACCATCACCCACTCTCTCCGCAGAGCTTCGATTGCAATTCCAGCGGGATTGCACGGTCCCATTTTACACTCGCTCAAGGAGAAAATGAGTCGCGTTGATGCAATAATCGAGACTCGTTTTATCTCCTTCGTTATTGCTATCGGAGTCTTGATGCTGTTTTTTGGGCCTCATATCGTATGGAAATTTATGGGCCAAAAGCGTGCGACCGAACTCGTCAAACGATGGGAGGCTGAAGACGCCCGCCTACATGAACCGGGGTCATTCGTCCCAGTCTGGACAGTGAAGCTTGCTGGTTATCTCTCATATGACACGGTTCGTTGGTCGATACACTCCTCCGTCCCGCGCCACTTGGGCTCACGCTTTTACTCAGCGCCTTACTATTACAACCCCATACGCGTCCCCTCCATCATACTTCCATCCAGCTGCGTATACACCCTCGGTATGTTGCCCTCGTCTTCTTACCATCACGCTTGCTAACGATAGCAGTGGATCAATGACCCCGCCGACTCGGGTCCCCCTAATGGCGTTCCGGCGACCTATCAAGGCTTCCAGCACCAAGCTATGTACGGCGATGTCCCGTTGTATAGAAATGGGCCTGGTTTGTCGCTTCCTCCTTATGTCGGTAACGGGCGAGCCTACTCAGACGAGAAGCTTGGGTGGGGCTATAATTAATACACCCGCATTTCGTCGTAATTTGGGAAATTGGTCGTATATTAAAGGGTTTCAACGCCGCTTTGCGTTTCATGGTCACATGTAATGGTGGAGAATATAGTCATGAATCGGTGTATGGTAGCGTCTGAAAGTGTCGGGGTGGTACAATGGCAATATCTTTTTCGTCGAACGTTTTACACTGGTCTGGACGAGTGTCAGCGGGTCCAAAAGACTCAGCCACGCTCAGGAAAGCAGCGGTTCATCAGACACACCTCTGCGATGACAATCTACTGCCTCTACATCTTTGACCGGTACGTACGCTCCCTCGTCTGCACGCAATCGATTCCCCAACCAAAGAAATCCCCCGCCAGGCATTGCAACTGTGTTTACTATCACGACTGGCACCGCACAAAGCGTCCAAAGCGTGCAAACGACGGCGGCGCCCTCCTCCCAGGCGTCTCGCACGCCCTCTCGCCCCTCCCTTCCACCTCCTCTGCAGCAGGTACAGGCTCGGCCCCAGGCTCAGCACCCGGCACGCCCTTCTCCAGTCCGCGCAATACCCTCGCTCCCAACTCGGGCATCCTCGTCGCGATCAGTGATGGCAGGCAGTCCCCAGGCCTTCCCGCGTCCACTGCCACACCACCAGCACCTGTGCAGGCCCAGGGAGGAGGCGCTGGTAGTGCTGCCTCTGTCTCGGGCCTGCCGTTTGATGAAGAGGCCAAGCTGGTGTACGGCGTCGTCCTCTCGCTGCGGAATATGGTCAAGCGTTTATCAGGCAGGTACGTCCCCCCATGCCTCAGCTTCGTTTCGAGGTTATCGAGCCGATCTTTGTCTCCCGTGTGTCCCACCCGTCGTGTTCGTCGTGCTCCCCGCGCACTGCGCAGGGATGAGTCATTTGTCAGCTACCGCACGTCGACATACAAGCTGCATCTTTTCGAAACGGTCTCAGGCTACCGCTTCGTCATGTTGAGCGACCCCAATGCCGAGTCGTTGCGCTTTGTTATGCGCTCCATCTACTCCGGTCCCTTCCTTGAGTACGTCGTTCGGAACCCGCTTGTTCCCATGGACTCGCATGAGCGAGGTGTAGATAACGAGTACTTCCGAGCGAGCATCGACCGCCTCGTGCGCGGTTTGTCCGTCTTTCAATAATGAGTGATCTATAGAGTTGCACGTATTCCGTGTATATAATACAGACTCCAGTGTATGCAAAGCAAGAAAACAAAGCGCGTGCAAATGTAATGATCAATCTAACCCGAGGTTACCAAATTACGCCCCCGCGTCACCAACTTCGGCATTGGCAAGCTGTTTACGTAGTGCGCTCATCAGCGATGTCTTCATCTTACGTTCGAAGTCCTCTCCGGCCTGCTCTCCTCCATCCCCGGCGACCGCCTCATCTAGCGCGAGTTTTGTCTGCCCTAGACGTAGCATGTCTTCTTCGATGGAGTTCCGCGTAATCAGTTTCACGACATCAACGTCGCGTTTCTGTCCAATCCGATATGCACGATCCTGTGCCTGCTTGTCATTGTGCGGATTGAAGTCCTGGTCAAAACTTTTCGAAAACTTCAGACACCGAGAACCAATTATTATGATGTCGACGCACAGGATGACAACGCTTGCCGCGGTCAGGTTGATGCCCATGCCACCTGCTTTGGTTGATAAGAGGAAGCAGGGGATCGACTCATCCTCATTATATTCATCGACCAGGGACTGTCGAACATCCACAGCTGTCGCGCCTGTCAACAATAAATACTTGATCTTTTGCATCTTAAAAACGGCTTGTAAGATATCTAGAATTTGGGTAAACTGCCCTCCAAGTATGAGCGTTTTGAGGTGCAACTATTTGAAGGAATACCCACCTGCGAGAATATCAACATGCGTCGGCCCTCGGCCTGGTATTCGTTTAACAGTCGTAAAAGTGTTTGAACCTTGCCTGCCTGGAGGTAGCAATTCTCGTCCTGCAAGAATTTTTGGGTCGACTGAGAGAGGCCAATCAATGTTTTGGCCATTCTACTTTGCCATCCTGCGTACCATATAGCTCCTCAGGAACACCTGGAGCTCGGCATCTGTCATAACTTCCATGTCCTCCTTGACGTATTGGGCCACTGCACCACGCTTCTTGAAATCGGCCTCCCTTAAGAGAACCTTGGTTATACCATCGAGGGTCTTATCCGTATATCGCGTCCTGAATAACATAGGGTGCGACGCAGCCTTGCGCAGGTCCATGAGAACGTTCGAACTGTTCTCCAAGTATAATCTGTCCTTCGTCTTTGGGGCCCTGGGCCTCTTCGATGGCTTTACCCGACCGTTTAAGGGCGGTGTCTCGGTCCCCGGTGTCGATGCTTCAGACTCGAGATCGAATATGGTCTTGCGAGAGCGATTAAGCGCATCGTCATATATATTGCGTTGCTGGGCGGTCATTTCACACCATTCTATTCGCTCTGTCTTCTTGGGCAATTCCTTTAACACCTAGATACTCGCTCAGTGAACGATGTTAACGGGCATAATGATCAGTGTTTACGCGCCTGGTCCTTTCGCCGGCGCAAGACGAAGGGAGTCATCATCTTCTTCGCGCGGGAAACACGCTCTTGTGCGAGCAATGTGACCTTGGAATCGCCTTTGGCTTTGAATACAGCCCTCAGTGACTCCAGAGAGTCCTCTAGTAAGTCCGGCAAAATAAAGTTCATGAGAGACTACATGCACGACAATAAGTAATAATAGAAGAGAAGGAATCGGAATGACATACCACCAACTCCTGTAAGTTATTTTGTAACGGTGTCCCTGTGAGTAACAGGCGCCACCCAGATTTGTTGCGCATAAGAGCCTGGTATCGCTGCGAATCGAAGTTCTTTAAGACATGTCCTTCGTCATAGACGCAAGTCTGTCACACAGAGTGAGCAAAACCCCATGGAATGAACACCTTTACTCACATCCCACTTAATCTTCCTTAGGAATTTACGGTCCTTATCGTCCCCTGTGGCCAAGTTATACGTGGTAATGAGGACATCCCATGATGCAGATCGGCTTTCCAGAGTCTCGAGGAGAGTTTGCCTCAGGAATGGTCGATCATCCTTGCTACCGTAATAGGTCTGGACGGCGATAGATGGCGCGAAGTGTGTAAACTCCCGAACCCAATTTTCCAATGTTGAGGATCTGCATAGACAGGATATGATATATGAAGGAGTGCCAACGACCTCTAGTAGCTTCAGGACTCACGGGACGACAATAAGATGCGGCCCCCTTTTCCCGCTCTCCTGAAGGTGTGCGAATAAACTGATGACCTGGACAGTCTTTCCCAAACCTATGGTCAAGGTAAGCAAAGATGATATAACCGAAGAGTGAGGATAGTACCCATTTCATCTGCTAATATACAACTCCGGCCCTTCTTATACAAGAGGCGGAGCCAGTTGAGGCCAAGAAGTTGGTAACCTTTGAGCTGCACATTTTTTGAAAGGGACTTCGGTTGTTCGCTGAGGAAATCCTTTACGGTACGCTCGTTGACCGGAGTTACTAGATTGAGAGAGCCGCTCTGGTCTATAGTATCGCTACTAGCCTTTTCCTTGCCCTTCCATGTGTCTTGGGACCACGATGCAATGACGGCATTAAGTTGCCCGCCGATGCGTTCGCATTGCGCAAGTACATCATCCACAGCACCATATCCGCGAAAGATCTCCACGCAATCATCGAACATGCGCGAGCTGACACCTTTTGGCGCGCCCCACTTTTTCTTGCCTTGCTGACCGAGTTTCTTTTTGAAATCATCGACTGTATCAAACGGCCGTAGCTCAATGATTGTCTGAGCTTGTTCTGGCGTGCATCCTGTACAACAGTGAACTCAACGATGACGTCAAAAGTTGAGTAAAACGAACCAGTCAATTCCTGGAGACCCTCGGCGCTCGTGCTGTTGAAATAGGAAAGGGCACGACGCTCGTCTGAAGAAACCTTTTCTGCTCGCTGCATGCTACGACTCGAGCCTTCGTCCGACTCGGACTTGCTCTGCTCCTCATCATCTGACTCTGCGATGACCTTTGGGCGTTTGAGACGTCGAATTGAAACAATCGGTGAGATTGGCGACTGCTGTGACATATCCTCAGTAGTCTGTTGAGCAGGTGGCGGCGTCGAATTTCTGTTCGCAAGGTTAGTCCGTGCTGCATATATCAACGATTTTTTCCCTTTTTCTTTCGCAGCGGCACGCTCAGCCTGGCGCGCATCCTCCAGTTCCTTGATACGACCCGTGGTTGGGGACACAACCGGCGATGGCGCTTTGGGTGCTGGGGATGGCGACGGCTGGTATGAGAAAGACGGATCAAGGAGGAGCGATGTCGCTACTCGAACATCGCGGCCTGCTTGTCGCCATGCAGCGCGGACTTTTCTATCCTCGAACTGAGGGAAGGAAATTCGGAACGGCAGGAACGCTGGTCCGTCATCTACGGTCTCGGCTACATTACTGTCTGGTGGGCGCGCACCGCGCACAATGCGGGATGAATTCGTATTCGCATCTAAAATCGATTCATCCGAGGATATGGACAAGTTTGCTATCCGAGTGGCAACGGGCCCACGACGCTGACCTGGTTTCTGCACGATTGGTGAGTCTGGGATGCTGAATACTTCCGGGGAGCCCTCTAATATTGGCGGGCGCGAACGCTTGCGCGGTGGCGTGTCAGAGACATCATCCTCTCCACGCGGACGAATAAGGCCTGTTATCGAAGGAGGTGACGCGTCGGTATGTTTGTTCCCGTTGGTGAAGCCACTGGGAACTGAGAGTGGATCACGACCGAAAGCAGTGCTGGTGCCTGTAAGCGGAGGGCTGGGCACGGATCCGTTGTACGGGGTGGGGTTATTTTGTCCAGCTACGGATGCAGCTGAAAGAGGACTTGAGCTTGGAACGAGAATCGTTCCGTTTGGGTTGGGTGTTGGAACAAAAAAGCGGGATGGTATTGTCCGAGCCGTCGCGTCGCGCGACTGCGCTGGCATTGATACCAGTGACCGCGACTCTGCCGACCCGATAGACGAGGTTGACGGTGGAGTAGATGCCCCTTGAGATATTGCCGATGCTCTCTGTTTCTTTTTGAATCTGAGTTGATCCAAAGCAGCACTCTGGGAACAGGCGCCCGAACTATAAGCCTACACGAAATTACCAAACATTGCAGCTGAACGAACCCTCTTAGCTGCCGCATCCTGCCCTAGGGACATCTCTGGGGAATGGAAGAAAGAGATGTTATGGGGGTGGAGGCGTGTAAGGCAAAGTGACTGGGGCAACACGGCGCAACGGCTACGACACTCAGGCTGCGTTGAGGCAGTTGCAAACGATCGGAGAGTCAAACAATGTGGCTGCAAAAACGCTAATATTTCTTGTCCAAACATCTATCTACATTAACAGCAACTAGACAGTCAATAACGGCCAGCCAGCAAAGCCAACTGCGTAGCCCATCCATGTCATTCGTATTCTGAAGCACCACATGCATCAGCTAACACCTCCATGGACATGTATGACTAAAACACGCAACAGTCAATCCCAACATGCAAGGTGAGTCACAATACTCGACTCCATCCCAGCCTCGCCTTTTTGGTAGATGTCTGTAACGAGCCTTCAGTATTGGCAAGAGTCACAGCGGACAGTGAAGTCATAGCACGAGTGGGGTGAGCAAGAAGGCAATGAGAACATCTGTAGCGCGAGGGAAATCGCCAGGACGAGGCAGCGAGCAACCAACTTGCCAAAGACTCCCGCGGCCACCCAGCATGAAAGCTGAACCGTACGCGACGGGACGCCGATGATGGATTAGTATCACAATGTAACACGATTGAGTATGCATACCGTGCTGATGTTCGAGGGGAGAACATAAATGATCACCAAGCCAAATACATCACATTAGTCTTCACGACAATCCCAGGTATAGATAGATGACAGCAAAAGAAATGACTAAGTTATGTAGCCCTGGTGACAAGACTGAGATACACCGGTTCAAAGATACGTCTGTTCCACATGACGAAAAGTGACCTGGATCAGGTGGACATAGTTCAGAAACGGGAAGTAAAATGAGTCAACACCTAGATGCTCATGACAAAGCCGACGTCGAGCCAGATAACAGGGACGATCAAGTCCAACTCAACACCCGACGAAGTCCCCCAAAGACAGTTGTGTGATACTGAACAGTAATGAGAGATCTGTACGCGCAGTAAACGAGGTCACGAGGGTACTCACAATCGAGATCGCCAATGGACCGGAAAAAACCAACCGAAACTTTGTCTCAACCTCATCAATACGATTTTTCCAACAGTTGTCAAGCGGTCAAGTAGCGAGTATGTGGTGACTTCACGGCCAAACAACGAAATAGCAATTGCGTGTGATTTTCGCTCTCTTCCGCTGTCCACTATTATTCGTCGTCACTGTGAGAAAAGAAGAAAAATGAAAAGAAATGGTGGAGGTTAAAGATACTAAAAGCTTCCTCCGAAAATTGGAGATATCGACACGTGGACCACGAGCCCGCTTCAATTAAGAAGCGTGAAGAAGATATCGAAAAGGAGGAACTAAGTAAAGGCGTGAGGGTGATGATGGTGGTAGAAAAGGAAGGAAAAGGACAGCCAAGAATCGCACGATAAGAAACAAAGACAAACGAAACAAAGTACGTAATATTTACTCACGATTGTTGTTCCGGGTTGTTCCGGCATTCTAGCGGTCAAACGGGCGCAAGCTGCGCAAGCACAGCCGCAAAACCATTGAACAACAACGCCGACTAGCAATGGCCTTGGAGATCGCATCACTTCTATTATTCTCCCTTTTTCTTGCCCTATTCATCGTTATCACGGTGCCATTAACTGGCGCCCTTGTTCGTCTTCGGGCGAATTACAATCCAAAAGGTTTACAGCTAGATCCAGAGGATGGTGTGCAGCCCCACACAGGCCCTGTCATAACTAGCTTTTTTGTCATGCTATCCAGGGCTCGCCAGCTCGAGGTCAGCAATATTTCTCACAAGCCTTTCATTCATCGACTGATGGTAAACTGATTCAGGGCTGGGGGGGCCTTATGAAGGGCACAAGTACGCCCACTTATCCTCTTTATCGCTGTACCTGACCTTACCCTTCCTACGTCTCTGACTAGTGCCCACGTTACTTTTCAATGCCTTACTCTCCTCCTTTTCCGCAATCTTTCTTGATGCAACCCTGTCAAGTCCACGCAACCACGGCGTCTACAATTCCCCTTCGTCCGGGATGTGGGGCACACTTCTTTACAGCATCTTTTTGATGTTTGTATCTCTCCCGGCAATAATTATCACATACAGGTTAGATTCTATGGCAGTCGAAGTATGTCGATAACACTTTGTCTCTTCAGGGCGATCACCACTCCATATCGGCTACCGTACTTCGGGCCGTTCCACTCCCTGCGTGTTCTCCTTACTCCTACGGAGCTTCGTAAACCTTGGGTCCTCTACCTCACCCCTGGTCTCCTCGCTGCAGAGCTTCTACACATATTCTACGTTGTCATCGCTCTTCGAGCCCTTCGCCACATACTGCTCCCCTCTCTTTCTCTGAGGGACGACTCACAGCCACTTGATCTTTCTCCTCGTAGTCTCATAGTATACCTAGCTACCTCTCTGTTCAGCACGGTGATTTTATGCCCTTTGGAAGTGATCTCGACCCGTCTCGCTGTCCAGCGTAACCACGAGTCCGCGGAATTCAATTCAGTTGCCCAGGAAGAGGTTGGCGATGCCGAAGATCTCCCAGAGTATTCTCCCGCCGAGGATGTGATTGGGTATGACTTTTCCTTCTCAGTCACTCCTCATCTTCTAAACGGTGGATTTTCTAGATTGAGGAACGATAAGGACCCATATTTGGGTCTCGTGGACTGCGTGAAGAGGATGATTGATGAGGAAGGTTGGGGTGCCCTGTACCGTGGGTGGTGGCTGACTATGCTGTTTGGAGTTTTCAGTGCTTTTGCCTAGTTATTCTTCCTTCGGTCATATTTCCTATCACTGTATGATATCTGTACAACCCTATTATCCTGACCAAATGGCCCATCACTCTTGACATGTACTAGAAATCGATTTCCGGATCTATGACCGCTCGGAGCTCGCCAGTGTGTCTTCTGTACGAAAGCCATCCCCCCATATTCCTCGAGCCTCGAGCAATTTCAGCCTGTTTCCCTGATGCACGCATACACAGTTTCGAGTCCACAAGATGTAATTCTGAGCTCCTTTTCATCGTCCCATCCAGCTAGGATATTGACAACGATGACCTCGATCCACGTCAATGTCAACTGTCGATCGCCCTTGTTCCTTTGCCGACGTATCTACTCCTAAAAAAGAGGAGGAAATGCGCATGAAATCCATTCGACTAGCGTCATTCTATAAAGGAAATCATAGATACAAGGGCGACATGGTGCAAGAAAGCGCATCTAGAACGCATGGTTGGCATCTTACCGTGGTGAGAGACATGATGTCGTGGGAATGCTGAATAATACAAGTGCTCGAAGCTGCGAGTTCATTCTTTGAGACCGTTGTTGTTGCCCACATACTCCAATGGCCTCACATCTCGTATGTTCTTTTCATTCATTCATTCATGCTCACAGCTCACTCTTTCTATTTTTGAGGCGAATATCTTCGGTACAGAGCAAGATCGTGTCAACTGCTCATTTTATTATAAAGTACGCGACTTCTTACTGCATCATTCACTCGTGCGATGAAAGTGACCTGTTTCTCACTCAGATCGGTGCTTGTCGGCACGGAGATCGTTGCTCTAGAAAGCATATCAAGCCTCCGTTCTCCCAGACTATTCTTCTACCGAACGTTTATCATAATCCCGCACACGACCCAGTCTGCAAGCTCTCTGAAAAAGAACTCCAAGAGGGGTTCGACGCCATTTACGAAGATCTGTACTGCGAACTTGCGAAGTTTGGACATCTCCTCGAACTCCATGTTTGTGTTTAATTACTCGTTCGTCTCCATTTGACCCACTGACCTGCTTTACGACAGGTATGTGACAACGTCGGCGACCATTTGATTGGCAATGTGTATGCACGCTACGAGTGGGAGACCGAGGCGCAGGTAGCAGTTGATGGTTTGAACGATCGTTGGTATGCAGGTGCGTATTCTCT
>WNFQ01000950.1_pt1 | contig 20156 bp, 18 predicted proteins | sample 5400171 | NCBI WGS metagenome assembly WNFQ01 (sample SAMN13153356, study PRJNA577476) | soil metagenome | isolation source: 20 cm soil under Madrone tree | place: USA:California | collected 2016-06-14 | reverse complement strand
TCGTGGGGTCGCTCCCGCCCGTCACGCCAGAAGCGTGACCGTGTGTTGTCCGCGTGCCCAGCGGGAGCTGTTACGCAGGACCAGTGAAACTATTTTTCCGTTGGCGACACATTGCTCTCGCATCGAGCTGAATAGACGAGCAGAAGGCATACGTCTCTTTTCTCAGAGACACAAATGGCCGATCACGCGGAATCACAAACTAACCCGCCCCACACTCCGACGGACTCACCTGGGTTCGGTCGATGCAGACTTTTTGCATCGCGCCGGCCAGGCGCCCTCATTCCTGCGTGCATTGCTGCGTAGTCGAGGTGAAGAGCGCTTCACCCCAGTACTTCACGAAGCACTTCGTCGGCCACTTCACCCGAGCGCTGCGCACAAAGCTAGACACGTTAATCAGATAAACGCTCCAAAGACGGTCACACTGCGCGCGGGCTGGCACGATGTTAGGGCGGGAGCGACCCCACCCTTTGACGCACGGTGCGTCGCGGTTGCCGTGGGGTCGCTCCCGCCATCACAGAAACTTCGTGACAGCCTTTTGCGCGGTTGCATACACAGACCTGAGAATTTGTCAGACAAGATGTCTGACATTTTGTATGAACACGAAAGGAGAAGCCCGTTGTCTATATTGAAGTCACCACCAAAACAGCCCAAAGCAGTCACCGTCCAAGCGCGTGTCGAAGAATCGGTAAAGGCTCAGCTGGAGCTCTATGCTGAGTTCATCGATGCTTCGCCGTCTTACGTGATCACCGAAGCCCTAAAGTTGCTCTTCCGCAAGGACGACGAGTTCAGACGCTGGGCAGACCATCACGCAAACAATAGCAACAACGAAAAAGCAAATGGAAAGGTTCTTGCCAAGGCCGTCTAGCAAACATGAAACTCCGTCCAACCCAATTCGGTGTGCGCGAGAATACAGCGTCCCCAAGACAGCATGCCTCGCGCCTCGCAGTAGATACTCGTTCGAATATTGCCCATCTTGCGGAAGAAAACCTGGAAACTCAACTGACTTCGCCAGACGACGCTCGTTCAGCGAAAGGCTCCGAGAACTCCCTGCACCCAGTGTCACAGGACGAGACCACAGTGGAAGACGGGAGAGACGAACGCCATCTTCTCAAGGTGCACGAAGTAGCCGAATTATTGCAGGTGCCAGTGTCTTGGGTTTACGGACGCATGCGCAAACGTTCTTTAGAACGGCTGCCAGGCTACCGGCTTGGGAAATATTGGCGCTTCCGCAAGGATGAAGTATTGGCGTGGGTCGATTCTCACTGCGGCGGATCGCATGCTGCTTGACATGAGGGCTAAACTGAAAACTGACGCAGAACAAGCTGGGCGGGCCATCGAGGTCCCTGAAAAGGGAGGAACGATGGCTCGTAGAGGTTTCCAGCAAGGCACTCTTTTCCAGCGGGGCACTCGAAGAAAACTTTGGGTAGCTCGTTGGTGGGAGGATGTAATTCAAGTAGACGGCACGCTCGGGCGTTTGAGGCGATCAGAAGTGATCGGAACGGTTGCTGAATTCCCGACACGCCGTAAAGCAATGCAGGTACTGTCTCAGAAGTTGAGGGCAATCAACCGCGGCGATGCTCGACCACAGTCTGTCCGTACATTCGGAGATTTTGTAAAGAATGATTGGATGCCTGTGATCTTGCCCACGCTCAAGTTCGCAACCCAGAAGCACTATCGCTATATGCTCGACGTGCATTTGATTCCGGCTTTCGGTAAATCACAACTTAGGGATCTGACGCGGGAAAATCTGCAAGGATTTCTAAGTCGGAAGCTCAACAGCGGACTGTCATGGGAAACGGTTCACCATTTCAAATGTGGTCTTAGCAAGATTCTCGGGGCGGCTGAAGAATGGGGCTCTGTCACCGAGAACGTTGCTCTGAAGACGAAGCTCCCACGACGGCAATATGGAACGGCGCGAATCGTGCTTACTCCGGTCCAAGTGCAACTGCTCGCTGATGCGTTGAGAGAGCCAGCACGTTCGTTCACGCTGTTGCTAGTGCTAACGGGTTTGAGAGTCGGTGAGCTGCTTGCGCTTCGATGGGGCAATGTCGATTTGAAGGCTCGACTACTTCGAGTAGTCGAAACGGTGTACGACGGTCACTTCGACAAACCCAAGACGAAGCGAGGCATGCGCACAATCCCAATTGGAGCAGAGACGGCGGAAATTCTAGCTGCCCTGCGTCCAGCGACGGTTGATGCCAGAAGCCTGATATTTGCCAAAAACGATCAGACGCCATTAGACCGATGGAATCTCCTACGCAAGCACCTGAAGCCTGCCGCTAAGAAGTTAGGGCTTTCAGGTGTTACTTGGCACCTTCTGAGGCACAGCCACGCGACGATGCTTGATGGCGTAGGTACTCCAATAGGAACCATGCAGGCACTGTTGGGGCACTCAGCACCGGAAATCACGCGCGAAATTTATTTGCACGCGATTCCAGAAGAGCAGCGTCGTGCAGTAGAAAGCGTGGAGAGACTTGTATTTGGACCCAAATTGGACCCAAGTTTGGTCTCCAACGCTGAAGTGTCTGGGACAGTTCATTGAAAATAAAGAAGTAAGTGGTCGGGGCGCCGAGATTTGAACTCGGGACCTCCTGCGCCCAAGGCAAGAGCAGATAAGCTAAGTAGTTGGTTCGTCTAGCATTTTCCTATGTCATGCATCACGGTTTAGCAGGGTATTCGTCAATGTTTGTTCCCAAGTTGTTCCCAAGTTTTTCCTGACTGCACCCACAGGCTATGAGGTGGGACTGCCTTCACCGTTGCACGGCAGCGCTTCAACGATTTCGATACGCAAACAGGTAAACGTAGCACCGATTCCGAAGGATGGCTCGAAATCGACCGCGAAATATGGCGTAGGTCCTTCGTCTCGCGTCTTTTGCTCTATTCCCAATCCAAAGATTGCGTTTTGATGATTGAAGCCTTCCATTTTGAAATTGTCCACATCATAGAATTTCATCGTCGCAAGGGTATGCTTCGTCGAGACGTAGTAGCCCTTCTGATCAACGTCATTCGTCATCAACCAGAGATGAAGCTTTATTGTTAACAGCGGGAATTCGTAGACTTTCGCTTCCGTGTCAATGTGGCCTCGCTGAAAGTGGAGCTCAAGCACCTCAGCGTCGTGAAACGATGGCCATCCGCCGAAGATCGACGTCAGCTTTTCGCTTCCGATAATTAGTGGAGCAATTTCTGACATTCTAAGCCCCTTCCCCAAGACCTATAGGCTTTCCCGCACCCGGCGTTTACCCTTTGTTTTTTAGTCGAACCTGCTGAAATAGTCCCGCCATGTAATCGGGATGTGCCTCACCCCATGCTAGCGCTCGATTCCAAGATGCTTGTAAACGAGCATCAGAAGCCCAATCTTCGAAATATGGACGGAGAGCCTTGCTTTCCAGCGCATGTTCCAGAAACCCAGTTTCAATCGCGTCACGAACCTCCTGTCCGCTTTCCAGATAAAGATTCTTCACTGCGTTTGCCGCACTCGATAAAACGGACGAGGTGCCCTCCATCGCAACGAGGTGACGAAACCACACATGAAGAGACCCGGCAGCCTCATATCGTTCTTGAATTTCTTCATTCTCGGTCACGCCTTCCCGAATGCACCCAAGGAGGTACCGCTGAATCAGAACGCATGTGGGTTCTCTGCCCATTTCGGGCTGAATTCGGTAGTAGCCTTCTCCAGTGAGTCGATACAGTTTTGACAGAGTTGACAGATCCGAATCTGAAGTGGCCTCGATCCATGAAATGACTTGCGCTCTGGGAATCGTTCCGTCGCCTGAGAGTGCAGCGTCGATGTCAGAGTTGAACTCGATCATGTTTGCTCCGTTTTCTGACAAGCCTGCCTCGTCATTGCGAATGAGGCGCAGATCAGAGTCTACAACAGGCCGGAATCAGCACCGTTAGCAGTGTCTTGGCGCTAAGCCTGCAAGTTAGCTTGCGGGTTAATCACTTGGATTCGGGCCTCAAAGCGTGGCCCGTCAGATTCCAAGCGATCTGGGATTGATTTTTTCGATCCCCACCGCTCCTACCAACCATCCTTTTTCCTGCAATAGCTTAGCGATTTGTCGAGGCGGCAAAAGGCGGCAATAAGAACAGAGCTAAGGGTGGCACCAACGGCTCGAAGGAACGAATTCTCGCGAGGTTGAACGGAACCGGTTAGGCGACTGGCCTAAACTCTGTCATACCACTCTAATCCGCCGGGCAGTTCATCCGCGGCAAATTCCAGATGGATAACCCTTCTCGGCCTAGCGACTAAACACGCAGAGGACGCGTGAAGCAATAAGGGTCGCATGAGTAGTGCACCACCCCTAGGGACCGTGCATATCATGCTGCCCCTATTCGTCCATTCGGCGATCTCTTCGGCAGAAAAACGGCCTTGCCCATGAGAACCCGGAATCACACGCAACGGTCCATTTTCCTCCCCGCTCTCGTCGAGATGTAGCCTAACTGCAAGAATTCGACTCAGGACACCTGCGGGTGGCTGCACGTGAGCAATTCCAGCCTTGACGGTCCAAGGGCCGAATCCCTGGACTTCACGACGCTTCTGAACCATGATCGTCAGGTCTTGGTGCCATGCAACTTTCCAATTCGACTCTTGGGTCTTGTTAAAGAAAGTGCCTTTGACCGCGAAGCACATCTTCCCGAGCAGTGCCTTGGCCAGAGTCCGCACCGGATCCGAGCCAGCTAACTCCCGAACGACAGGCACTGCCAACAGATTTCTTACTCCATAGGACGTATCGCTAATCCCTGAGCCAAGGCGTTGAACTGTTTCGTCGTTTAGGCACGAAGGAACAACAGCAAACCCATTGGCATCGACCTTTTCTGACAATTCGGTTCGGTGGACACCCTGGCTGGACACTGCGGGCTTTCCAATATCAACGTGCATCGTTCCTCATTCCTGGAGTGATTGCTACCGGGCCTACTTGACAGTTATTGGTTCCATTTTATTCCCGCACTTGTCGGCCCGACAGGTAAGCCTCCGCCTGTTTCGGTGGGCACAATTTTGATTTTTTGACATCCGTGCAGAGTTGCTCGCGCACCCTGGCAAGCTGTCGCGGGTCTTTGACGATAGTTACCTGCGGCTGTCCATCTTGGACTGTGTAAATGGTCATCGTATCCTCGAGAATTTTTCCCTTCTCGCCAATCGCTAGACACCGGACGGCCAAATCGTCGAAGCCATCGCCATTGAAATCAGCGAACTTGAAGAGACAATCGAAATTGTAATCGCCTTCCTCACTGCCAACCACGGTATCGCTACCGATCATAATCGCGTCATCCTTCTCGCCCCAACTCCTTATCTTCCACGTGCCATCCGTCGGATCATAGTGGAACGACCCTAGAAGGTAGTCCGCCTCACACTCGGTGCAGCTAAGATGAGTAAAAACGATGTCGGGCATCTTTGAGGATTCGAACCGAACGAGCTGCTTAAACTTCCACTTCCTGAAACCTTTCTCAAGCACTACCTTTTTGCCGCTACTTAGGTCGAAATTGAAAACCTGAAAATAGTCCCCGTAGGTGTAGGCAGGCGTCTCGCGTTCCGCGATAAGCACAAGGGCTGACGTTTCAAGCACCCCGATTCGGCTGATCCTTTTGTATAGCTGCGCCGCGACCGGTTTCACTTCCTCCGGATCGTCGGGTTTCAACTCGTCGGCAAAGGCTGACTTGATGCGTTCGAAGAGAGCCCCGTCTTTACCTGCATCGAGCCAGTGGAATGTCGTTGACGGGGGCGAGCCGTTCTGAGCCGCTGCAGAACAGCACCAGGCTAGAGCAAGGGCAGCCCCGACGAGATTTCGGCGCATGGTAGCTAGCTTACAAGGAGACCGCGTGAGGCTCTTTACGTTGGAGAAGGCATGTAAGCAGTTCGCTACTGCTTGGATTCGACGCCTGTTTGTTGCGGGATATAGGGCAGTCACACGAGAACCGCTGCGAGCACGGGATTCAACATCAGGTCTGGTATTGTTTATAAGAAGTAATGTTCAAGATAGAACTAGACTTCGTTCGAGGGTATAGCGGACCGAAGGCCCCTCGCCCTATTTCGTTGTGCACGTCGAGCCGGCATTTGGTATGGGAGCGTCGTTCAGTTGTCTCCGTGTCGAGGTCGTGGATGCCGTTCCGTGCCATGAGGTCGGTAAACCGATTGCCTAGAAAAATGACATTCTTGAATGTGAGATAGTGAAGTCTCGAACGAAACATGTTGCTAACAATTTCATATACTGGCAAACCGGCCACCGACCTGGGCTACCTTCTACACAAGAGCCCGTTTCGCGTCCATTCTTTCGAACAAGTCTTCGGGAAAGCACATGTTTTCTACCCAGCAATCACGCCCGACCGCTGCACTGCCGGGCTGCTACTGGAGATTGATTCCATCGGACTCGTGCGGAACCGACGTGGGCCGAGCGGCGAAGCGCACGCCCTAGAGGAATACGTAAATGACCGCCCGTACGCCGCGTCATCCTTCCTGAGTGTCGCAATTGCTCGCACTTTCGGGACAGCTATGACTCGTAAGAGCAAGGAGCGTCAGGAACTGGCGGATACTCCGTTGCCGTTGGAAGTAAGGATTGCTGTACTGCCTTGTCGCGGCGGAGAAGTTTTGTTGCGCCGATTGTTCGAACCGCTGGGCTACGAAGTGATGGCTACACGCCACCCGCTCGACGAGCAATTCCCTGAATGGGGAGAGAGCCCGTATTTCACAGTCACTCTCAAGGCCACAGTTCGATTAAGTGATTTGCTAACGCATCTCTACGTTCTGGTTCCCGTCTTGGATGACGACAAGCACTACTGGGTCGGGGACGCGGAAGTAGAAAAACTCCTGCGCCACGGCGAGGGCTGGCTCCGAGAGCATCCTGAGCGCGAGTTGATTACCAATCGCTATTTGAAGCACCAAAGGCGCTTGGCCCGCGAGGCCCTAAGTCGCCTTATTGGAGACGAAGAGCCTGCAGCGGACGAAGTGGCCGAAACTCACGCACGCGAGGAAGAGGCTATTGAGAAACCAATTAGCCTGGCCGAGCAGCGTATCGGCGCAGTATTGGCGGCGCTTCGTAGCAGTGGTGCCACACGTGTTCTCGACCTCGGTTGCGGGGAGGGTCGGCTTCTGCGAGAGCTTTTGAAGGACAAAGCCTTTGCGGAAATCGTCGGTATGGATGTGTCACACCGAGCGTTGGAGATTGCGTCACAGAAACTCCGGCTTGAGGATTTGCCGAGGATTCAGAACGACCGCATCCGTTTGATTCACGGATCGCTAACCTACCGCGATAAGCGTCTGGCGGGGTACGACGCCGCGACGGTGGTGGAAGTCGTCGAGCACCAAGATCCGCCACGCCTTGCCGCGTTCGAGAGGGTCCTCTTTGAATTCGCGCGCCCGCAGACCATCGTGATAACGACACCAAACGTCGAGTACAACGTCAAGTTTGAGACTCTGCCTGCAGGAAAGATGAGACACAAAGACCACCGGTTCGAATGGACGCGCGCGGAATTTCAATCTTGGGCAAATATGATTGCTACGCGATTCGGATATTCGGTCCGCTTTTTGCCGATCGGGCCCGAAGACCAAACAGTGGGGAGCCCTACACAGATGGGTATCTTCACCATCAAATGAAACTGACGATTCCTGAACTCGCAGTTGTCGCCCTTGTCGGCCCTTCAGGGTCGGGCAAGTCGAGTTTTGCCCGGAAGCATTTTCGTTCGACTGAAGTTCTTTCATCGGACTTCTGTCGTGGTCTGGTATCCGACGATGAAAACAGCCAGGCGGCCACAAACGACGCTTTTGAGGTTTTGTATTTCGTCGCTTCCAAACGGCTGGCCGCCGGCAAGCTCGTCGTAATTGATGCCACGAACGTTCAGCCCGAAGCTCGCAAGGCAATCATTGCCTTGGCGCGCGACTATCATTGCATTCCGGTAGCTATTGCTTTTGATCTGCCGGAGAAGCTTTGCCACGAACGAAACCGCGATCGCCCGGAGCGCACGTTCGGTCCCCATGTCGTGCGTCAACAATCTCAGCAATTGCGCCGGTCTCTGCGCAATCTTGAACGGGAAGGTTTTCGCAGAGTGCATGTGTTGCATTCGGTCGAGGAGGTTGACGCCGCGGAGATCGTACGCGAGCCGCTGTGGAACAATCTTAAACATGAGCGTGGCCCTTTCGACATCATCGGCGATGTCCACGGTTGCTTCGATGAACTCATTGATCTCCTAACGCTGCTTGGATATACAGTGCAGAAGCATTCCAACAGTGAAGGATCTTTTGACTATTCGGTGATGCCCCCAGAGGGACGCAAGGCCGTTTTTCTAGGCGATCTTGTGGACCGTGGCCCAAAGATTCCAGATGTCCTCCGTCTCGTAATGAGCATGATCGAAACCGGGGCGGCCCTGTGCGTTCCTGGCAACCACGACATCAAGCTGATGCGAAAACTTCGTGGCAAGGACGTGCAGATTACACATGGGCTTGCCGATTCGCTAGAGCAACTCGAAAAAGAATCGCTGGAATTTCGTAGGCAGGTCTCTGAGTTCCTCGACGGGCTCGTCAGCCACTATGTATTGGATGACGGAAAGCTCGTCGTGGCTCACGCCGGTATGAAGGAAGAGATGCAAGGGCGCGGTTCGGGAAAGGTTCGCGACTTTGCTATGTACGGAGAGACGACAGGTGAAACCGACGAATTCGGCCTGCCCGTTCGTTACAACTGGGCGGCGGAGTATCGCGGCAGGGCAATGGTGGTCTATGGCCACACGCCGGTTCCCCGGCCAGATTGGCTGAACCGAACAATTAACATCGATACCGGTTGTGTTTTCGGCGGTAGCTTGACTGCACTCCGCTACCCAGAGAAGGAACTGGTCTCGATCCCCGCACGTGTGACCTATGCGCAGCCAGTCAAGCCGCTCGTTACGGCTGTTGAATCCGCACCGTCTCTCACCTCTCAGCAAGCTCACGACGATTTGCTGGATATCGATGATGTCATCGGAAAGCGAATTGTCACGACTCGCCTACATCACAATGTAACTGTTCGGGAGGAAAATGCCCTGGCGGCTCTTGAAGTCATGAGCCGATTTGCCGCGAATCCGAAGTGGCTGATCTACCTACCTCCCACAATGTCGCCCACGGAGACGACCGCCCAACCCGGGCTTCTGGAGCATCCCGCAGAAGCCTTTTCCTATTTCCGTCGCGAAGGAGTTCCGCGCGTTGTTTGCGAAGAAAAGCACATGGGTTCGCGCGCCGTAGTGATCGTCTGCAGAAACGGAGATGCCGCTCGACGGCGTTTCGGTGTCGTCGGAGAAGGGATCGGGATCTGCTACACACGCACTGGAAGACGATTCTTCGACGATGCAAGGATCGAAAAGGAGTTTCTAGATAAAGTACGAGAAGCGCTCGACGTTGCAGGGACTTGGGAACAGTTTCAAACGGACTGGATTTGTCTCGATGCGGAGTTGATGCCGTGGTCTGCAAAGGCTCAGGAATTGTTACGCCAGCAGTACGCTGCTGTCGGGGCCTCAGCGCGGGCGGCCCTTACCGAAAGTGTCGTTTCGCTGGAACGATTTGCGTCGACAAATGGCGATGGTCCGGCTCTTGTCGAGCGCTACGAGCAACGACTCAAATCCGTGAACTTGTATGTGGATTCCTATCGTCACTATTGCTGGCCGGTACGATCCGTCAGCGATTTGAAGCTTGCGCCGTTCCACCTACTGGCGACAGAAGGCCAAGTTCACATGCAGCGCGATCACGCCTGGCATATGGAGAAACTCGCGGAGGTCTGCAAAGCCAGTGACGGACTTTTACGCGCAACACCTTACAAGCTGGTAGATGTTACCGACACTGTGAGCGTTGAAGAGACCACGCGGTGGTGGGAAGAGTTGACTGGTCGTGGTGGTGAAGGAATGGTTTTAAAACCGTTCGAGTTTATTGTTCGCGGACGGCGTGGGCTAGTTCAACCCGCCATCAAGTGCCGTGGCAGCGAGTATCTGAGAATTATTTACGGTCCCGAGTATTTGCTGCCCGAAAACTTGGAGCGCCTCCGGGGCCGGTCCGTTGCGAGAAAGCGCTCACTGGCGCTCCGCGAATTCGCTCTTGGAATCGAAGGTCTCGAACGATTCGTTCGCCAGGAGCCGCTTCGCCGGGTCCACGAATGTGCCTTCGCTGTCTTGGCCCTGGAGAGCGAGCCCGTCGATCCGCGCCTCTAACGGCGAATCGGCTCCGGGCCAGAATTGGCGAACCGATTTCAGTGAGTGTAAGCCGAAGTACGAAGGTCGCCGGGTTATGAGCCGGAGAAAGTAATCGCCCGTCTTTGCTTCTCAACAACTTACGTGCGTGTTGAGCTTATTAAAGCGAGGTTGAATTCCGCGGTGTCCGCCGACAAGAGCCCAAGGCTAGGCAGCTACGTTTCCGGGCCCCTGGCTTTCATGGCCAGCACCGAGGATCGCCCGCGCGATTTAGAAAAGAGCCTGAGGGACTGCCGCTATACGATATAGCGTAAAGTTCCCACAAAATGCGAACTTGTAGTATAATCGTATAGTCATGGAATCTCTAAAAGACTCATTACCAGCTTACCGCGCACGTCTCAGCACGGTGCTCCGAGCCGCTAAGGAAGTAGTGTCGGTTGACGTTACGTCTCGGACACTCGGAATCAACAGGCGTGCCGCGGCCAAACTCCTGTCGCGGTGGAAACAGCAGGGTTGGCTCCGACGGATAGGACACGGGCTTTACGTTCCTGTGCCTTTAGACCTAGCTGGCAGCGAACAGGTCATCGCCGATCCCTGGGTCCTCGTACCAACGCTCTTCAATCAATGCTACATCGGCGGCTGGACCGCCGCCCATCATTGGGATCTCACCGAACAGCTTTTCAATGAGACCCTTGTCTTCACGACACGGCGGGTCACAGAAAAACGCGTGGTCGCCCAGGGTGCGGCTTTTGTATTGCACAACGTGAAGCCGAAACGTTTCTTTGGATTGAAAACGCTCTGGCGCGGTTCCGTCAAAGTGTCTATATCAGACCCCGCGCGTACCTTGGTCGACATGATCGCCGCGCCTGACGTGGGCGGTGGCATCGACCACGTAGGGGATAGCCTCAGTGCGTATCTCGCAACGAAAACCGCCGATCGTGCTTTGTTGATCCGGTACGCGAACCAATTTAATAACGGAGTTGTCTTTAAGCGTCTCGGATATCTTGCAGAAACGCGCTTACACGATGACAAGCTCGCCGCCGAGTGTCGCTCACGATTGACTCAGGGCTACGCCAGGCTTGACCCTGCGCTCCCCAGAAAAAAACTGTCCACTGCCTGGCGACTCTGGTTGCCGTCTGCCAGGAAAAACGCAGCCCCATGATCGACCGGCGTGAAATCCTCGAAGCCGCGTCCTCGTTTTCGCTGCTGCCTAGCATAGTAGAGAAAGACTATGTCCTGGGTTGGATGCTCGCAGGCATCTACGCGCACGAAGAGCTTTCTGAAAGCTGGATCTTCAAGGGCGGCACATGTCTTAAGAAGTGTTACTTCGAGACATATCGCTTCTCGGAGGACCTGGACTTCACACTTCGTAATGAGGATCAGCTAGACGAAGAGTTCCTGCGAGGCGCCTTCGAAGAAGTCGTTGCCTGGGTAACGGACCAATCCGGCCTCACTGTTCCCGCCGATCAGCTCGAATTCGATATTTACGACAACCCGCGTGGCCGGCCGAACTGCCAAGGCAAGGTCGCTTACCGCGGACCAGTTTCTCCAACCTCAGGTGGCTGGCCCAAGATCAAGCTCGACCTGACGGCAGACGAGAGAGTAGTTCTTCCCTCTGTGCGCCGCGAGGTATTTCATCCTTATAGCGACCGGCCCGAGGGCGGCATCTGGGCCAATTGCTACGCCTATGAGGAAGCCTTCGGAGAAAAACTGCGCGCGCTCGGAGAACGCACGCGCCCCCGCGACCTTTATGACGTGGTGAACCTCTACCGGCACACGGACAGCAGGCCCACGGCTATGGTACTTCTCGACGTTCTCCGGCAGAAATGCGAATACAAGGCAATCCAGGTGCCTACGTTCCAGTCGCTCATTCCTAATCACCAGGCGCTTGAGGGAATGTGGTCGGACATGCTGTCACACCAGCTCCCCGTGCTTCCTCCGCTCAGTGACTTCTGGGATGCGCTGCCCGAGATCTTTACCTGGATTACGAGCGGCGCTCCAGTTCCGCAGCGCGCGTTCATCCAGCACGGTGTGGGCGAGATCCCTATCCACTCGCGCGTGCTGCCAGTGAGCGTTCCGCTGCCCTCTCGATCAATTCTGGAAATCATCCGCTTCGCCGCAGGTAATCATCTATGTGTTGATCTCAGCTATGACGGCAGCGTACGACGTATAGAGCCGTATTCGCTTCGGCAAACTGGCGATGGATATTTTGTGCTGCACGCAATCCGCAGCGATTCAGGGGAGCATCGTTCCTATCGTGTGGATCGAATGCGAGGGGCGACGGTGACTTCGCAAGTTTTCGCGCCTCGTTATGCGGTCGAACTCACTTCGACGGGACCGCTCACAGTTGCACCTTCAACCGCTATGCCGCGCTTACCAAGAATCCGTGGGATCGCAACGAGAACCAGACATCAAGGGCCGACCTACGTGTATCGATGCACAGTTTGTGGAAGGACATTCAACAAGAAACGGATGGATGGGGCCCTTAATCCTCACAAGAATCGTCGTGGATCGCCATGTTACGGGCGGTATGGCGCGTATGTGAGAACGAAATACTAATTACTAGCTTTTGCGCATGGCGTGAGCTTGAGGAAGCAAACGAATGCGGAAGCAAGACAATCTCGGTCCCGGCCCGAAATCTAGCTTCAGTTAAATAGCAAAAGTCGATTGCTGCCGCCGTGAGTTTGGCGAACTAATTTTTCTGCGATCACTTTGTCAGCGTCAATTTTTCGCCACTCGACGGCAATTTCTTCAATGGTTCGACCGTAAGCCAAAACATTTTTCTTGGCGTCCTCTACCGTAAAGAAGCCGTCTGCTGGATCCTTTGGCGGGCGAACATACAGGTGGAGATTGTTCTCCACGGAGGTTCCCGGCTTGTAATACGAAGCATTTGCGATTGGACTGGTGTCGTTGGGCGGGGGCAAGACTTTCGCTTTTCTGCGTGTATCAGACCATTCTTTGTTAAGAGCCGAAAGTTCCTGCATCAAGTCGTTTGGAAAAAGCCCAATATGGATTCCCGCCTCAAGCAATACCGAGAATCCGTACACATCCTTGTCTTTGTCGGGCATTCCCGATACAACTCGTGCAGCTTTAGCGTTTATAAGGCGGGTTGCACAGGCGGTTTTTCCCGACTTCCGCTCAGAACAGGGCTCCAGCGTTGTGTACACAATGCTACCGCTCAGATCCACGTGATCTACATCTTCATTGAGTTTCTTGAGTGCACAAAATTCAGCGTGCCTGCCTTCCCCTGTTTCGCCCCGAAACCCTGTGGATATGATTTTCCCATCCTTCACGACGACGGCCCCAACGTAAGGGTGAGGCTCTCCATCATTTTCGTGGATGCTCTTTTTTGCCAACTCCACTGCCAGTTCGCAAAATTGTCTTTCCTGCGGGACAAGGATGTGGTCTGCCCCTTTATCCGTCAGAAAAATGTCTACAAGAGATTCTCCCTGTATGGGATTACTTCTCGTGGTGAGATGCTCGCTTCCGAGCGCAGTCTTGTACATGGACGTCTGCAACGTGTTCGCGATGGTGAGATACGTGTTGTTGTCCACGGTCTGACCGTCACGAAAAGCTGCCAAGAAATCGGCGTAGTTGGCGGGCAACTGAGTAAGCTGCGGATAGATGTGTCCCGGCGATAGCTTCTCGCGAATGAGCAAGACGCCCTCCCTACAATCCATCCATGATTGCATGATGCGCAGACTCTACGGAATCTGACTATTCGTCGGTGGTGGAGCATACTAGTGACGATATGACCGCCATTGCGTCGGCGTTTACGTCCGAGGGCTTTGTCATCGGAGCAGATGGCAGGCAGTTGGGCAAAGACAAAAAGATTTTCACCGAGTCTTCGCAAAAGATTTTTAATTTCAAACATCGACACGTCAATGTCGCCTACGCATGGTGTGGAGAAACTAGCGTAGTCAACGAATCGAATGAAGTCTTATACGATCTTTACGCGATAACCCGCGTAGCTGTGAGTTCTGCCGTTCAAGTGGCGGGTAAACAATTCGCTTCCTTGATACAGCAGTCTTGTGTGGGCATCTACGACGGCATCATAAAAAGCCCCGTCGTGCGACAAATTACTAATGCGGATTCTTTGCCGGAATCCAAGGCGCGAATGCTGTTGAATGGGTATTTTGATGGGCAGCCGTTTATGGCTGAATTTCATGTTCGAGAGACCGACAGAATAAGAGTACAGGCAGAAAGAGTTTTAATGCCCATACCTTCGCCCACGAGAAACTTATTCAATGGTTGTGCGCGTCAAAACAAAACATATGAAAATGTTTTGCCCACAACTACGAGCGAAGCTCTAAAACTCGTCTCCGATTACATTCAAGACTGCATCGACAATTCCGACCCGGATTGTTTCGTTGTAGGTGGTCATCGGCATATCGCGCATCTCAGTTCCGATGGTTTCTATTGGGTTGACGCCCCAAAAAATTCAGACTGACCCACTCCTCAACAAGCGATCCGCACAGAAAGATTCGGCGCGGAGATTGAGAAACTGGGTGAGATGGCGCGCCGGTTGAGGGCCAAGCTAGACAATTGCTACGTCAAAATCAAGCGACACACGGTGAGCGTCGCAGCGGAAGAGAAGAAGAATCCCGAATTCAGAAAGCGAACCCGGCGACCGCAAAAGGTCCGACGGTGAAGGAATGCGGGCGGCCAAGCGGTAACTCGGCGTTCCTGAGTTCTTATCCTATGCTGGTGCCTAGGAAGCCAGCCCTGCGATACATAAAGTAATTTATACTTGACATATAGTTTGCCATAGCGTACTCTAAAGGGTGTCTTCGGGGAGGTCACCTTGCCCCAGCAACCCTTTAGAGATGAGCTAGCCGGCCGCCGTCGAACCACGCTCTTACTCTTCTATCTCGCGGCGCTCTTCTCCGTCATTGCCGTCAGTCTTGCTGCCAAAATTCCGTCTCTCCGCACGTTCCTATTCGTTCTGGCTGTCGCGGGAGCAGGGACGGCCATCCTATTCCTTCTACGCTTTCTGCGCGCGAACGATGAGCACGAAAGGCAGATCAACTACCGCGCTCTGACGTTTGCTTTTGTCGGAACTTTGGCCTTCTGTTTGTCGGTCGGCTTCCTCCAGAGTTTCGGCTTTCGTCCTGTCTCCTGGCTCGGCATTCCCCCGCTAATGATCATTCTATGGAGCATTGGATTAATTCTGGATTCGTGGCGGTATCGATGAAGACCCGGCTTCGCGTATTGAGAGCAGAAAAGGAATGGTCGCAAGCTGAGCTTGCCGCCCAGGTCGGAGTCGCGCGCGGCACCATCAATGCCATTGAAACCGGCAAGTACGACCCAAGTCTCCCTCTCGCTTTCAAGATTGCCCGCGCCTTTGGAAAGACCGTTGAAGAGGTTTTTCTTTATCAGGAGGATCAGCAACCAGCAACGACGAATCCCGCCGTCTAGCTAATCCCATCCACTCCAATGAGTATCGCATTGTACCTCCGACTTCTTTCGGTCGGCCTCTTGTGCCCGTCGCTGTTGTCCTCTGTGCGGCCATTTATATCGTGCGGAACGGTTCGTCTCGCCTTGTTGCGTAGTCCAATTCCGTCGGGAGGCGGCTCTCTATCTGGCGCAAGCGTCAGACTACAGCTGCAGAAGCTGCGCGAGAAGGAAACGATCTCAGACCGTCGCGACTCGCAGGCAGAGAGCAGTCGCACCGTGTCTCCAGACCATCGCGATTTGCCGCTTCGCTCTGACCGTCAGCGGACCAGATATGCCGACCGCGACAGAACCTATTCGCTCCGGCCCTCGGAAATCCACACGCTCACCGATGTAGGCAGGTTTCGCGTGGTGGCCGTTGAAGACTTGGCCAACCTTGGCTACCCAGGCAACCGCCCCGGAATGGACAACGATCTGCGCAACCTTGTGCGGCAAGGACTCCTGCAGAGACGTGGTACGAGTGCCCTCAAGAAAGAATCTCAGCACGTCCTCACACTCACGAAACGGGGACAACGGTTTCTACGGCGGCAAGGTCTGGTTCCAGAGGACCAGACGATCTACTCCGGTCTCATAAAACCCAGGGAGGCCAATCACGACGCTTCGCTCTATCGCCTCTATCAAAAGGCCGCTGGGGAAATCGAGCGCAAGGGTGGGAAGGTCCTCCGCGTTCAGCTTGACTACGAGTTGAAAGAAAAACTGTATCGAAAGCTCGGCAAAGCGCAGACGCAAGATGAGGGCCGGAACCACCGGTCCAAGATTGCCTTTGCCCGTGAATTGCACTTGCCCGTCGTAAATGGCAAGGTCGCCTTTCCCGACGTGCGGATCGAGTATGCCAATCAAGAAATGGAAATCTCGCGTGTAGATCTGGAACTGGCGACGAGCCACTACCATCCCCAACATCTCTCAGAAAAGGCCCGTGCGGGTTTTCAAATTTACGCCCGGTCTGAAGATGCACCGGGTCTCCGCCGAGTGCGGGACGACCGGGAGATTATGACGGCCATTCTGAGTCTTTGAGCTTATGGACTTCCGAGAATCCAGCATCGAGAACCTTCGCAGCCTTGGTTACACCCAGGACGAAGCCAGATTCCTGTACCTCGTGGCCATGCATTCGGGATATTTCTCTGCGCGTCAGTACCTGACGTTTACAGGTGCCAAGAGCGGAGAGAAAAGCCTGGCGTTCACTCAAAAGATTTTGGGGAAAGGTCACGCCGCGGCCCGTATGCTCCTCAGAAACGGTCGTGTCTATCACCTGTATTCGCGCTTGGTCTATCGAGCCATTGGCCGGGAGCATCTTCGCAACCGGCGCGAACATTCCGTCGAGCACATGCGCACGAAGCTGGCGATTCTGGATTTTGTCCTTGGGCATCTCGATTACCGGTATCTCGAAACCGAGGACGAGAAGGTCGCCTACTTTTGCAGAGATCTGGGCATTGCTAGATTCGTGCTGCCCGTAAAACACTACGCCGGAGCAATCCGGGAGAGAACAACCGCCCGGCATTTCGTAGATAAATTCCCGATGTTCTTCTCGCCCGAATCTTCTTCACCACCTGTGGTCACTTTCAGTTTTGTGGACCCCGGACTCCTGAGTCTGGCGAGTTTTGATACGCATCTCTTTGCCTACGGCAGCCTGTTTTCGGCGCTCCCGCACGTGCAGTTCGTTTACGTTGCAACGCGCCCGACCCACTTTGAGGCAGCACGAGAACTGTTTGAAGTGACAGCTCCCCGGGTTGCTAATCCCGATCCTGGCGTGGAAGGCTTGCGTTACTTCACCTACCGGCGTTACTGGGAGAACAAGGAATACGCAAAGCTGGACGCCGAACAAGTTGAATATCTGAAGGACGCAGCAGACCGGTGTCGGGACCCCAGGATCGAAGCCCTTTATCGCCCGTGGCTTCTCGGACAGATTCCTGTGAATGCCGTCACGGAAGAGTTTCGAAGATTGGCACCGAGACGGAACGTGTCATTCCGAACCGAACTCGTGGACGGTCAAACCGCTCTTTTCGAGCCCAGTCCGACAATCCCAAAACCGCAGAAAGAGACCACTCTGGTGAAGAAGAGGCTCCAACCGACTTTCAACCCAGTTTTCAGATTCGGGTTCACCAGCGAGCAGCGCGAAACGCCGGAGGAATAAGGAGATGCAAGGAGGAGGACGGCAAGAATGCACGCGGGCAAAACACTCAGAAGGCCGGGAGCGACCCTATATAAAAGGGTCGCTCCCGCCCAGTTGTCGTCGTTGCCGTAAGCTACGCTGCGTCGGCCGTCAACGGTTCTGAGTAGAACCGGCGAACGGAGAAGGGAGTACTTAGATGAATGGCCTCAGATACATCGGACTCGACGTTCACCAGGATACGGTGTCCGCAGCTGTGCTGGATGGCGCCGGTAAGCTGCTCATGCAGTCGGTCTTCGCAACACGCGCGGTAGCGATCCTGGATTTCCTGCATGGCATTAAGGGAACGCTGCACGTCACCTTCGAGGAAGGCGTTCATTCAGCTTGGCTCTATGACCTGCTGCGACGAAGAGTCGCACGGGTGGTGGTCTGCGACCCGCGCAAGAACAAGCTCCTGAAGTCGGGCAACAAGGGCGATTTGATTGACGCGCGCAAGCTAGCCGAGTTGCTACGCAACAACTCCTTGTCGCCTGTCTATCACGGAGGGATGAGTGCCCTGGAAGTCCAGCATCGCACACGCAGCTACACCATGCTCACTGAGGACACCACCCGCGTGATGAACCGCTTAAGGGCGGTGTTCCGATCTCAGGCCATCCGAGTTCACGGCAGAAAGCTGTTCCGATCGGATCTTCGGGAATCGCACCTCGCGCAGCTCGCTACTCCAGGCTTGCGGCAACGGGCCGAGTCTCTCTACCGGGAACTCGATGCTTTGCACCCGCTGCGATTGCAGGCCAAGCGCGAAATGCTCGCGGAGTGTCGCAAGCACCCGGCCATGAAGTGGCTGCGATCAGTGCCGTTCCTGGGTAAGGTGCGGACGGCCGTGCTCATCGGCCGCGTGCAGACACCGCACCGCTTCCGCACCAAGCGCCAGTTCTGGTCCTACTGCGGGCTGGCGCTGGAAACACACGACAGCGCCGAGTACCGCGTGCTCCACGGACAAGTGCAACGCAAGTCCAGGCCAGCGCAGGTCCGCGGTTTGAACTGGAACCATAACCACGAACTGAAAGGCCTGTTCAAGAGTGCCGCCACGATGGCTGCCTTTCGCAAGGGAATATTCCGTGAGTTTTACTCCGGACTGTTGGCCAAGGGCATACGACCGGAAATGGCCCGGCTGACGCTGGCGCGCAAGATCGCCGCCATCACGCTGAAGATCTGGAAGGAAGGAGAAACGTTCAACGCCGAACATATAAAACCACAAGCAGCTTGAGCGCATCGTGTCATCGGAACGTCAATCGCTGGTGTCCTGCGGTCCGTCGTCACGAGAGCGCCACGGGTTCGAGGATGAGTAGCTTAAGCGGGGTTCAGGCCTTGAGTCTCACGAGCGACCGTATGCCTCCTCGGACAACCCAATAAAGCGATAGGCCTCGAGTCTCAGATAGAACCATGGTTGGCCTAATAGCCACCACGCTGCTTGCAGGTGCCAGAATGCCGGCGGGAGCGACCAGCAACATGAAGAGAAAAATTCCGAGGGACGCAGCAGATAGTATTGCAGTCGCTGGGCCGGAGCGGGATGTTAGAAATTTGGTTCCTTTCCTGCGGAGGGAGAAGTGTTTTTTCTTGACATCCCCTTTTATAGAACGAAGCAAGAGAGAGGCTCACAAAATACGCTGAGTTTCTTGATTGATCACCGTCGCATGTCGTAACCGAAGCGCTCAAACACGTTTGTCAGAAAGATAAGGAGTTCCAGTCCTGGCTTTCAGACCAACACACAAAAACTGCCAACCCGGCCACGAAGGGAGAATCATTCCAACTGGAATTGAAATGACACCTCATGCACCGCCGTCTCCAATTCGATAAGCGTGAGAACCCAGCGTCCCACCGACGATATGGCTCACGCCCTGCTGTCACCATGGAACCATCACCCAACGCCATCGGAAAGGACAGGTCATCTACAGCAACCGCAGGAACGATTATTGATGACGCACCGATTGAGTCGCATACACCAGCACATGCCGCCACAAACCGGGCGGCCACAGGGGAGAAGAGAACGGATGACCAACTCCTGACAGTAGATGAAGTAGCGACACGCTTGTCGGTCAGCCGCAACTGGGTTTACAACCACGCTGACGCAATCGGAGGCTATCGTCTCGGAAAGTATTTGCGGTTCTCATGGCCTAGAGTCTTGGAGCGGTTAGGACGATGAAAACCATGGCGAGTGCACTCTCTGAGAGGGGGCAGGATGGCGTTCGGTATTCCTTGACCCCAATCGTAAGTGTATATACATTTACAAATGATATGGGCATGCCTCGCATAACGCACCACGACCGACGCAGCAAATTGTTTCCACTCAGACTATCGCCCCGCGAGACGGCATTCTTTTCACGCAAGGCTCGCGACCTGGGGGAATCCGTTGCTTCGGTCCTGCGGAATGGAGGAATGCTCTATATCAAAATGAGAG
>WNFQ01006532.1_pt1 | contig 20164 bp, 27 predicted proteins | sample 5400171 | NCBI WGS metagenome assembly WNFQ01 (sample SAMN13153356, study PRJNA577476) | soil metagenome | isolation source: 20 cm soil under Madrone tree | place: USA:California | collected 2016-06-14 | reverse complement strand
TGGGTGCTGCCGACGGCGAAGAGCACATAGAACGGTCCAGGCACCCCTTGGGAATTCGGCGGGCAATCGGTGACCGCCCGGGCATTCGTGATGTTGAGCGCCAGGGCCAGGCTCAGCGTGGCCGCGAACAGCATCGCGATACGAATCATGACGGTCTCCTTCAAACTTCTCCGCGCCCACTAAATCAATGGCATCGGCTCCGCGTTGCATCAAGCCTCGCCCCGCGTGGGCCAGTCTGTCCTCGGTCGAACCGGCGCGCTAGACGGATCTCACCTGTTGCGCCGGGTGTGCCACCGAGTGGCGACGCCCTCGGGCTGAAACTTTACCCTCTTCGAGTTCGATCTTCAGGGTAGCAGGCATAAGAGTTCGAAACATCGGCCGGCTTGCCACAATCTGCCGCTCAGGTTCTTACTTCATCGCCAGCGCCATCGAATACGGCCCCTGAAGGTGCTTGACGCGGACCTCGCGGAACCCTGCTTTGCGCATCCAGCCCAGGCAGTCGGCACCGGTGTAGTCGAACCCGCCAGGGGTTTCGATCAACATATTGAGGCTCATCAACAGGCCAAACGCATTCTCCCGCCGTCCATCGTCGATCATCGCGTCGTAGACGATGAGCGTGCCGCCGTCGCCCAACGCCGCATGCGCCTTTCCCAGCAGCATCTGCTTCTGCGCCAGATTCCAGTCGTGCAGAATATGTCCCATCACCAGGACATCGGTTTTGGGCAAGGCATCTTCGAAAAAATTTCCGGGTTGAAAGGCCAGCCGGCCGGCCAAGCCCCGTTCCTTCACATACTGTTCGAACACCGGCTGCACCGCCGGCAGATCGAAGCCGATGCCCGAGAGATGGGGGTGAGCGGCGGCGACCTCGACCATCAGCCCGCCCTGGGCGCAGCCGATATCGGCGAAGGTCTTGTAGTTCGGCCAAGGGAAGGCGGTGGCAATCGCTCGCGCCGTCGGCAGGCTGACACCCGTCATCGCCTTTAAGGAAACCCTCCAGATTGACGGGATCGGCATACATGGCGGCGAACGGATTCGGTCCGCCGTCCTTGGACTCGTTCTGCGGCTGGCCGCTGCGCAGCGCCTCGGTCAGATGGCCCCAGAACGGATAGAGGCGCCGATTGGACATCTCCAGCAACCCACCGATATAAGACGGCTTGGCCCGATCGAGATAGATGTCCGTTTCCGGCGTATTGGCGTATTTACCCGCGCGCATCTCCAACATGCGAAGCGCCACCAGCGCATCGAAGAAATCGCGCGAGCCGCGCTCGTGCAAGCCGAGTTTTTCCCGCAAGGCGTCATGGCCCAGCGGACCTTGGGCCAGCGTCGTGAAAAGACCGAGCTCCACCGCACTCAGGAACGCCTTCGAGCCCCAGAAGCCCAAGCCCAGGCGCATGATCCCGTCCGGTGATAATGGTGTTTGGGTCAATGCCTTTGCCTCCAACAACTGATCGCCAGCCGGACCCCGGCCTTCAACTCCGTCTATTTCAACATATCCTACCGCCGGCGGCATCGCCAAAGGTGCCGTGTCAACGCCTATATGATGATTGATTTCATTTGCCATTGGCCGGTCGCTCCGGCCGTGACGTTGCTTACATCTCCCGACAGGTCGGGTCGGATCGTTAGCTCAGGCGCCGTGGATCGATCCGGGGGATAAGCGGGGCCGCCAACATGGCCAAGGCGAAGAGAATTCCGAACACCAGCCAAGCCTCGTTGAACGACACGACCAGGGCGGCGCGCTCGACCAGCGTCGCCACGGCTTCCTTCGTGGCCTCATCCACCGGCGCCATGGCGACGCCATGGAATTTATCCACCGGCAATCCCACGATCCGCGCGGCATCTGGATCGCCCGCCCGCAGCCGCGCCACGAGTTCGGCCACATGCACCGGCGGCCGTCGCTCGAGAATCGTGTCGACCAGCGAGATGCCGATGGCCCCGCCCAGGTTACGCATCAGGTTGAACAGCGCACTCGCATTGGCCAACATGTCGCCCGGATGGCCGGCGAGCGCGATGGCGGTCGTGGGCAGCAAGCACAGCATCGTGCCGACGCCCCGCAGAACCTGAGGCCAGAACAGCCCCGCGAAATCCGTCTCGTATGTGGCAAAGGCATTGCTCAACAGACCCGCGGCAAACAGCGCGTAGCCCACCGTCGTCAGCAGCCGCGCATCGACGCGCCGCTCGGCGGCCGCGGCCAGCGGTGCCGTCACCAATTGGGCGACGCCGCAAACGATCATGATCTCGCCGATTTCAAGCGGGGTGTGCTCGCGCACCAAGCCCAGGAACAGGGGCAGCAAGTAGACTGAACCATAGAGGCCCATGCCCAGGACGAAACTGTAGATGCAGCTCATGGCGAAGGCGCGCTCGCCCAGAAGCTGCAATTCGACGATGGGATCGGCACGATGAAGGCAGCGCCGGATCGCGCCGCCACCGGCGATGAGGCAAGAGGCCAGCGGAAGAAATACAATACTGCCCGACCAGGCATGTTTCGGCCCTTCCTTGAGACATAATCGAGATGGGGGAGCAATCGCCAATCGGGCCCGCTGGCGCGGATCAGCCAGGCTGCAGTTGGAACGACGAGAATTCCGGGCCCTAGATTGATCAGGAACAGCCAATGCCAGGAATATGTCTCGGTGATATAGCCTCCGACCACGGGCCCAAGGGTGGGCGCAAGCATGGCGAATACGCCGGCCACGGCGGTGGGAAGGATCCGCCGGCCCTCGGGGAACAGCAGGAACCCGGCGGTGAAGACCGCCGGAATGACGATCCCGCCGCAGAAGCCCTGAATGATGCGGAACAGGATTAACGTCTCGAAACTGTGGCTGAGCGCGCAGCCGATGCTGGCGAGGGTGAAGCCCGTCACGGCGCTGACGAACAGACCGCGAAGTGACAGTAGCCGCGTCAGGCGGGCGGTCAAAGGGATCGCCACCACCTCGGCAATCAGATAGGCCGTCTGGACCCAGCTCAACCGGTCGAGCGGGATGTCGAAGGCGGCCTGAATTTCAGGCAGGGAACTGGCGACGATCTGAATATCCAGAATCGCCATGAACATGCCCAGGCACATGGCAAGGAAACCGGCCCAGGCGGACACTGCCGAGGAAACGTGGCGATCGAGAATCGTCATGCGGTGCTCACGGGCGACATCGCCGCCGATCGAGCGGCGAGCATTCGCCGCCGGCGTGGTTGCGCGCGGGCCATGACCGCAAATCGATTCTCCAAATCCGGGGTTCTGCTCAATCTGCCGTCATTCGTGCTTCGAACTGGATCACGATTTGGCGATGGGCCAGATTGACTTGATTTTGTCACTAAACCAATCGTTTACCATTGGGGGCTTATGTTAACTCTCATGCTAGGCATATGCTGCCTGAAAAAAGCCGAGTTCGCCTCTTAACGGGAGGGCCGCGATGCTCCACCGCCTGCTCGCTTTTCTCGGAATCACGCGCCCGCCGGTGTGCAGGGGGAGTCAACTTCTTGCCATCCACATACTGAGAACTACTTATTCCTGACGATCCGAGAGGGATGGTCGAGCGCCGAGCAAGGCCCCTACCTGGGAACAAAGCCGCGCGGCCCGCGTTATCCCCTTGCAGAACGGGTGCTGGGGATTCAGAATTGCAACCGTGATTCTGATTGCTAACGATGGAGGCCATTGATGCGTTCAACTATGCTGATCACTCTCTTGGCGGTTGGTTCAATCGCCCTCTCCGGCTGCGGTCAATCGCCAGGCTGTCGGGCGGTAACGGGAGCGGGCATCGGCGCTGCCGGTGGTGCTGTGCTAGGGGCGATCGGTGGAAACCCGCTGCTGGGTGCTGCAGCAGGCGCCGTCGCGGGCGGTGCTGTGGGTGGCCTGACCACGCAGAATCAGATTAACGCCGGTCCGGCGCCCTGTAACTAGACGGACGGACGAATCGGACGCGCCCGTGGCAACTCCGTCACGGGCGCGGGCCGAGAAAGATTCGGCGCCCCCTTGAGACGTCGCCGAGAGGCCAGTGCAATCGAACGACCTATCCCCATCAAACGGATCGTTTGGCCGGTGCCTGCATATGCCGGCGCCGAATAGGCCCGAGATGATCAGGCGCTAGGTGGCTCTGGCGCGCTGCCGGCGGCGACTGGCCTTCAGCTTCGACTTGCGCCGGTTGGACCGGACTTTCTTGCTCGGTTTTTTCATCTGGATCCCATTCGTGAGAATTGGTTGCTGTCGGGCGCACCCTAGCCTAAAGCCGCTCGAAAAAACATACTGGGCCGGCAACATTCCGCGGCGAGGCATCAGCGGGCGATCTATTGCGATTCGGGTTCGTCCGGGACAAAGGGTTGGCCCGATGCCACGAGAACCCTGTCCACCAAACCCAGGCGCACGAGCAACCGAATAAAGACATAACCGATATCGGTCTGGCCCGGCTGCAAGCCGAAATTGGCCGATCGGGGGAAGGCGTGGTGATTGTTGTGCCAGCCTTCGCCGATTACCGAGGCCACGATGACGAACCGATTGTTGCGGCTACCGTCCGCCGTCGCAAAGGGGCGCCGCCCGGCAAGATGGGCGGCCGAATTCACGTACCACGCGGCGGTCAAGGTGAAGAACAATCGAATGGGGCCACCGGCGAAGGCGCAGGCGATAAACCCATCCCAGGTTCCATACCAAGCCCAGCCGATCAGTCCCGGGACGAGGATTCCGGCGACGACCCAGACCGGATAGAAGCGGTCGACAAAGCGGACGATGGCGTCCCGGCGCAGATCCTTGATGTAGTCCGTGTAAAGGCAGAATGACCCGCTGAGAATCCAACCGACAAACCCGTGATAGGCGCCTTTCGCGGCGGCGAAGCGCCCAGTTCCCCGCGGCCGCGGCGAGTGCGGATCCTCCGGCGCGTCGGGATATCGATGGTGCTTTCGATGAATGGATACCCAATAGAGTATCGGGCCTTGCATGCCCATCGCGCCCCAGATGCCGAGCACGAGCCGAACCCATGGGCGGGCCCGCAGAGAGCGGTGGGCGAACATGCGGTGGTAGCCCACGGTAATGCCCAGCCCGCTCATCATGAACATGAGCGCAAATACGGCGAATTCCACCCAGCCGATGCCATGGACGGCGAACCACCAGACGCCGACAAGCGTGGCGATCAGTTCCGCCCCCAAGGCGACCCGCAGAGCCAAGGTGACGTGATTGATGCGAAGGGCCCGGCGGATCGGCCAAGGGAAGGAAATTCGCAACGGTCGCGGCAGGCGCGATTCAGCGAGATCTCGCCGCGCGTCGGGCGACATGGCAATGCTGGTCTCAGCTGGCATTTATGCGCCACAGTCCTTGCTGTTCAGAATCTCGCTGCACCCGAGGCGCCAAAGTGCCAAGGAATGCCAGATCGATTACCACGCATTCGCCAGTGGGAAAAGCGATCATGTGGCGGGCGCGTTTCGCTCAAGAACCCCATGACAAGTCGGTTGTTCCGCCCGAAATGGCGGACCGGATCGAGGCCCGCTCAGCTCGGCGAAGGTTAAGGCGAGCCCGAACCTCGATAGATCGTTATGCCGCCCGGAGCGATTTCGACACTGGGCGGTTTGTAGGCATTGGGATTCGGCGTAGCCGCCGGTTCACTGCCGGAGTTGCCCGTTTCCGACGTCGCCGCCGGCGTGGCCGGGGTTGTCGTCGATGTCGTCGTCGTCGCGGGCGTGGTGGTGCCGGTCGCCTCCTTTCCAAAAATAGGCGAGAAGCCCGGGAGGGGTGCTTCCCTTGCCGGACTGAGTTCGGGGAGGCTAAGCGCTACCGCCGGCGAGGCTGGCGGGCCGACAATCGAGCCGACAAGAACGATGGCGGGCGCTAAAAAGCACATGAAACAACCCTTCTAGCTCGCCGTCTTCTATCGTGAGGCGAATTTATACTACCAGAGCGCGGACGGCGTCGCCAGCAGGCCGGAACTCCGGCTCTGAGCCAGGAAGCCGCCGCCAAGGATCAGCCGCGATTGCCCGACTGCAATTGCGCTTTCAGCGTATCGATCTGCTCCAGTAGATCGAGAACGAGGGCGACCGCGGCAAGATCAATCTCCAGATCCTGTTGCAGGCGAAAGGCCTTAGCCGCGCGACGGAGGCTGTGCCCCGCGAATCGCCATTCCTTCGAACCGCCGCTTTTCGGCTCGATAACGCCCTCCTCCACCAACGCCACGATCTGTTCGCGGCGCACGGAACAGAAAACGGAGAGGTCGTCCAGGGTCACCTCCGTCTGCTCGTCGATGATGGTGCCGGCTAGTACAAAGCCTTCCTGATCGTTGGCCATGGTTCACACTTTCAGTTTAGCCCGGGGATTGAAGGCAAGCTTCTCCTCCATCTCGCGATAGATCCGGCGGGCCGCTTCCGAATCGGCCGGCGGCAGAGCGATCTGCAGCACGGCGTAAAGATCGCCGGGCGGTTCGCCGGGTATGCCCCGACCCTTCAAGCGCAGTTTCCGGCCGGCGCTCGAGGCGGCGGGAATTTGAAGGTTGACTGTGCCCTCCGGGGTCGGCGCTTTGACTTTCTTACCCAGGGCAGCCTCCCAGGGCGCCACCGGAAGGTCGAGGTAAACGTCCCGGCCCTCGACGCGATAGAGGGAATGCGGATTGAATTCGATCTCAAGATAAAGATCGCCGGCCGGCCCGCCGCCGATTCCGGGATCACCTTGTCCGCTGAGCCGAATTTGCTGGCCCTGGCGAACCCCCTTGGGAATCTGCACATTGAGGCTGCGCTGGCGCATATGCGGGCGCCCTTCCCCATTCAGTTCCACCGAGCGGAGAGAAATCGCGCGCGTGGCGCCGCGATAGGCGTCTTCGAGATCGATCAGCACCTTGGCCTGATGGTCCCCGCCCCTGGCGCGAAATCCCTCGCCCCCGAAACCTCCGCCGCCGCGCCGCGCGCCTCGGGCGCGACCGAAGAGTGCTTCGAAAAAATCGCTGGCCGCCGCGGCATCCGTATCAGAAAAGGATTCGCCATGCTCGAAGCCGGCATCCCAGCCCGGCGGCGGACGAAACTCCTGCCCCGCCTGGAATCCCGCGCCGACCTGATCATAGGCGGCGCGCTTTTCCGGATCCTTCAAGACGTCATGGGCTTCGCCGATTTCCTTGAAACGCGCCTCGGCGCCCGGCTTTTTGTTGATGTCCGGGTGAAATTCCCGGGCAAGCTTACGGTAGGCGCGCTTGATATCCTCCGCCGAGGCATCGCGAGCCACCCCCAGGGTCTTGTAGTAGTCCTTGAACTCCATCTGCCCGCGATTCCCGGTTTTAGCAAGCGGTCGGTTTTCCGCGGCGCTGGCTCTTCGTCACCGCTTGTTTCATATACCATACGTAACAAGCGAGATGTGGTCTGGCTCGCCTCATCGTTCGATGAGCGCTGGATGAGGCGAACAGAAAGTCCTCATGGGCGAGCCCGTCGAACCATAAAAGCATAATCAGCCGTCAACAAATCGCCTTACGGCAAAGCCCAGCGCAGTCTGGCGGCAGATCGGGGTTGACGGCCATAATCCTCGAATTGCCGCGCAACGACGGCCATTTCCTTACTTGTCAGCAAGATGGGCCTACCGACCGAGAGCGCCGTCAAGTATTGCCCGGCGAGGGTCTCGAGCTGCACGGCAGCGTCGAAAGCGGCGCGCATGGTCTTGCCGATCGTCAGCATGCCGTGATTGGCCATCAGACATGCAGTGCGCTTGCGCAATGCCTTTGCGGCGGCCAGGCCCAATTCGCGCGTGCCGAAGGGGTGGTAACCGACGCAGGGCACGTCGGCTCCGCCGAAGCCATGGATCATATAGTGGAAGGCGGGAATTGGTTTCCTCAGGCTGGAAAGCGCCACGCAGTGGTCGGCATGGGTGTGGATCACGGCATGGGCCCCGGCGACGCGGGCGTAGATTTCCGCATGCATGGCCCATTCGGACGATGGCTTGAGCGTTGATTTCGTGTGCCCGTCGAAATCGGCGAGGACGACATCGGCCGCTCGCAGCGTCTCTTCGGTGCAGCCGGTGGGCGTGATCAGCATGCCCGGGCCGAAACGCACGCTGATGTTGCCCGTCGAGCCGGCGTTCATGCCGCGCTGGGCGAGCGCCCCATAAACCTCGACGATCGCCCGCCGGATATTTCTCTCAAGCACCTTATCCGGCATGGACCTTCCCCCGATCGGTGGCTCTTACGGTATTATAGCTACGTTGTCGGTTGGACGAACAGCGCGCAACACAGGTGGGGCGTGCTCTAGGAGGCGGGTTTGAAAGTTGGCGGCGTCGCCTATCGCACCATTTGGGTCGAATCCGATGGCCGCTCCATTGGCATCATCGACCAGACGAAGCTGCCGCATGCATTCCAGACCGTGACGTTGAAGCGGGTGCAGGATGCGGAACACGCCATCCGCAACATGCTGGTGCGCGGCGCCCCTTTGATCGGGGCCGCCGGGGCCTATGGCATGTGCCTGGCGGCCATTTCGGATCCCAGCGATTCGGCGCTCGACGAGGCCTATCGGTTGCTGGCGGCAGCGCGGCCGACGGCGATCAATCTGCGCTGGGCGCTCGATCTCATGAGGGATGCTCTCCGCAACCAGCCGCCGGCCGAACGCGTGGGAATCGCCTATCGCCGCGCCGGCGAGATCTGCGAGCAGGACATCGCCACCAACGCCGCCATCGGCGAACATGGGGTCAAGCTCATCGAGGTGGCAGCAAGCGCCAAACCGGCCGGCGAGCCGGTGAATATTCTGACCCACTGCAACGCGGGATGGCTGGCGACCGTCGACTGGGGTACGGCGACCGCGCCGATCTATCGCGCCCACGCCCAGGGTCTTGCTGTCCATGTCTGGGTCGACGAGACACGGCCGCGCAACCAGGGCGCCTCCCTCACCGCCTGGGAGCTCAAGAACCACGGCGTGGCCCATACGGTGATCGCCGACAACGCCGGCGGCCATTTGATGCAGCACGGCAAAGTCGATCTATGCATCGTCGGGACCGACCGCACGACGGCTACCGGCGATGTAGCCAACAAGATCGGCACATATCTCAAGGCACTGTCGGCGCGCGACAACGGCGTGCCGTTCTACGTCGCCCTGCCGTCCCCCAGCGTGGATTGGACGCTCGACGACGGCGTGCGGCAAATCCCTATCGAGGAACGTGCCGGCGCCGAGGTATCCCATGTGACGGGACAGACCGCCGACGGCCACCTGGCGACGGTGCGTGTGGTTCCCGCCGGTAGTCCGACCGCCAATTACGCCTTCGATGTGACGCCGGCCCGGCTGATCAGCGGCCTGATCACCGAGCGCGGCGTCGCCGCCGCCTCGCGCACTGGCCTGGCCGCGCTGTTCCCTGAAAAGGCAGGGTCAGCGGTCTCTCACAGCTGAACAAGGTCGCGCTTGCGCATGGCCCGCGCGGCAGCCGTCACATCGGCAATGCGCGGATAGCGCGCGCCGTTCACCATCAAATCGCGGGCAAGCCGGAGGGCGCGCCTTTCGCATAGGGCGCGAAGGTCTGCGTCTGCGATCTGTTCCAGATCGATGACATGCGCCAAGCCCAGGATGCGCCGGATCATCTTGGCCGCGGCGAAGCCGAGACTGTCAGCGTAAAGCTGTTGTACATACTGCACTCGCTCGGCCTCCAGGGCTTTCTTGCCGGCGGCACCGGCAAACAGCGTTTTCGGATAGGCGTCGCCCTCAGTCTGGGTTCGCCAAAGATCGAGAAATTTTTTATTGAAGAGGGCCCAGACCTGCTCAGTGGTCTCCATGACCCAATCTTGATAACCCTCGCGCGGCGCGGCGGCCGTGGCATGGCCATCCTGACTGAAGTAAGCCAACAGCAGATTGCCGAGAACGGCGCCGACATCGAAACCCATCGGGCCGACGAAGGCGAATTCGGCGTCGATCACGCGCGTTTCGCTTTCGGTCGCCATGACCGATCCCGTATGCAGGTCGCCGTGAACCAGCGCCTGCGCCGATGTCAGGAACTTCACCTTGAGGCGCGATATCGCAACCACATAGGGCTCGGTGAAGATCAGGTCTTCCGTGATCTTGCAAAGCTCGGAATTGCCGCTGAACACCGCCATCAAGCGCTTTTTCTCGGCCGCCGGCAGCGCCAGATCGGAGGTGAAAAACAGGGAGCGGGCCAGGTAGTCGCTGATATGTTCCGCGAAGGCCGGGTAGCGCCGACCCTGGATCATGCCGCGGCGCATGATGATATGGGGACTGAGCCGCTCCATGACGATGGCGTAGAGGGCCGGCTCGTAGTGGTAGACCCGCGGCATCAGCGCGCCGACGTGACGCGCCTGCTGGCGCAGATACTCATGCTCGAAGAATGCCCGCTCGAGCGTCATGGGCCAGCTCGCCCCCACGAGGCGCACATAGGGCAGCGCTTGCTTGACGCAAATGCCGCCTGCGGGGCCTTCGACCAGGAAAACGAGATTCAGATTACCGTCGCCGACTTCGCTGATTTTCCAATCTTGCGGCCTGCCGCCGAGACGGGCGGCGACATCGGAGAGGCCGGCGAGATAGTCCGGCAGCAATTTCTCATTGAGCGGGTAATAGCCCGCTGGCATGTCGATGGGCATGTCTTGTTCCGGCTCCGCCAAACTCGTGCCGGATCATCGGCCGGCCGGCCCGGCCGAGGCAAGCAGGTCGTGGAGCGGCAGTAAGAGGATTTGGCGGCCTCATCCTTCGGCAGCTCGGGATTTCGCCGCAAATTTCCCTTAGGCCACGCGGACGCCCGCACTCCACTCCGTGGGAACGAAATGAAGGATGTTGCTGACGAAATAGCTGCCGTCGGCATCGGCGAAGAGTTGAACCTCGAAATTGTAGCGCACCATGGCGACCGTCAGAGTTCCCCGATAGCTCTCGCTGGTGCCGCCGTCCTCCTCCATGGCCCGGTGGATCAATTCGGGCTCGATACTGGCCACCCCGGCCACAGCCTCGGGCAGACGGCCACTCAAGCAGCCGTCGCACAAGGCCTGCTCCAGACCGATCCTGCCAACCAGATAAAGATAGCCGTCAACCGCGCCCAACCAGTCCATCGCTGCCTCCCTTTCGAGGGGGAATCAACTTAGACCACAGAAGAGAACATTTCAAGAACAACTCGTTTTGCCCCCTGGCCCAGGCGCGCGGGCGCGGCCTTTTTGGGGTAGGCATGCCTTCGTGTTCGAGGAATTCCGGGATGGTTACGAGATTGAGCAGTTCGCCTCGATGAGCATCGAAGAATCGAAATCGATCCCTGAAATCAGCGCCGATGGCTTTCCAGCCTTTCAGGGCTTCGGGGTCCGGCCGCAACGCGGCGTCCACGACGGCGGCCGGGGGTCTTTTCGTCAGGACGGCACAGCCGTAATCCGTATCGACCGTATAGACATCAAGGTCTGGCTCGCCGGCTACAAAGTCGATCAATGCAGCATAGGTCATGCCGCACCAGCAACCGTCAACGAAGGAAGGACCGGCGAGATCGAGGGATTGCGGCGAGCAATCGTGAACGACGAGTACGCCGCCCTCGCTCAGCACCGATAATGCAAGGTGCATGTCCCTCAGCGAGGCTTCATAGCCATGCCAGGGATCGACCAGGATCACATCATAGCGAAGCCCTTGCCCCTGCAGATCGGCTATCACCGGCTCGATAGCCTCGCCGAGGACCGGATAGTCGATCTTGAATTCGTCGCTGACCTCCGGGCACCAGCGATACATCAGCCGGCTGCAGACGGTGAATTGGCGCCGATCCACCTCGCCATATCGGACGCCCGTCGTCGGCGTACAAATCTCGAGGTAGCGGGTAAATCCGTGCTTGGCACCAAGCCGGTTGATTATCTCTGTTTTGAGCATTGCCCCCTGCCTTAGGACAGCCATGGTAACCCCTGGCTTGCCCGATGCCAAACTCGGCCGTGGAACCGCCGGCCCTGGGTGTTAAGGGCCCGGGTGTTAATGGACAGAATCTGGCAGTGGATCTGGGCGCTGGCGGGAAGCGGAACCGATCAGGCCGCGGATTTGAGAAGCGCGTTCACTTCGACGATGATGCGCTCCATGGGATCGAGCTTGCGCAGGATGACATCCGCCCCAACGTCCTTGGCAAGGCGCAGGAAGTCGGTGTCGTAAAAGGTCGTTGCTCCCGACACGGCGATGATCCGGACATGGCTGTCGAACTTCCGCAGGTTGCGGATGACGTCGCTGCCGTCGATGCCGGGCATCCGCATATCGGTTATGACGAGATCCGGCCGCCGGCCGCGCCGGCGATCCTGGTAAAGCGCTATTCCCTCGATGCCGCCTTGGGCCAAGACGACGTCATGCCCCTCGTCCCTCAGCACATTGCGCAGGACATCAAGATAGAACCCGTCGTCATCGATGACCAGGATCAGCGCCATAACCCACATGTTGGCGCCTGGCGGGGAGGCGAGGACAGTGGCAAAAATCAGTTCCGCCGCAGGCCAGCTAAGCCTCGCTTAAGATTCATGATCGCCGATGCTGCCCGCGAAGTGTCCGAGGGTCAATCGGCCATTCCCCGGCGCTGGCGTACGCGCCGCCGGGCCGCGGTGCGGTCGCTGTCGGGCACATAGACCAGGCCGGCGATGCGGCGGATCAGGGCATCCTCCTGCGGCGCCAATACGCCGTTGGCATAGGCGACCTCCCACAGCATCTCCACGATACGAACCCGCTCGAACAGGCTCAGCTTCTGCGCGACCATCTGGGTGAAACGGAAGAGCTGGGTCGATTGGTCGACGGCCCGCTCGGCCGCGTTCAGAAGATGGCGTGCTTCCTCGGCGGATAGCGCGAAGCGGGAGGACAGCAGATTCTCGATGATGCCGCGCTCGGATGGATCGAAACGATCGTCCATCCGCGCCGCCTCGACCAGCAGTGCTGCGACAGCGAGCTGCAGATCGTCGAGATGGGCCGACGCTGCCGCGGCATCGCCATGGGTCAGAAGCTTCAGGATCCGGTCCAACATGAAATCTCAGCAGGTAAGATGGGGTTGACGCGGCAAACCTTGGCGGCCGCTAGCACTGTCTACTCTGACCCTGCACGTAGCGGCCGCCATAGCTGTAGTCGCGGGAATAACCCGGGCCCAGGCCGCTGTTGTAGCAGGAGCCAAGGTTGTAGTAGTCGGGCCGAGCATCGGGGCCGCCATCATTCGGCACGCTGCATCCCGCAGGCACGCCGGCGAGCAGCAATAAGCTCAGAATCGTGACGGGTGTTTTCATGAGGGTCGATGATCTCTCTAGCGAGGCATGATACTCTCTGCTTTCTCCGGCCCAAAGAAAAGCCCCGCCAACGGGAGAGCCGCGTGATTTCGAACTGATAAGACGGGTACAAGATCGTCAGGCAGTCGACGATCAGCGTGGGCGCTCTATGTCGTCATTGCGACGGCTGCAGTTAACGACGTAGCTTGTTCCCTGGCTTCCCGCGTGCCGACACTCAGTATCATCCATACTGCTGTTTCTTGCCTCGCTGCCCCCGAACAACCGATCGATATCGGACCCAGTGCAGGCGCTCAAGGTGATCAGGCTAATAACCAAACCAGCGCAAAGAACTCTCATGACGGCCTCATGGGTGAGATTTAAGTCTTCGTCAACAAGGGCAGCGGCGGTGGCCGTTGGGCATTCGCCGCTATCTACGAGCGTTTCTTTACATCCATGTTGCCGGGGAGAGAACTGACAACCTCGTAATGTTCGCCGCGGCGGCGAAGGGCATCCTAGCTCTGCGCGGAATGAATCCGTTGGGGGATTCTCGTCGCCCGCAATATGCCGTGGGCTATCCGCCGCTCGAATTCCAATTGGGCCCGAAGGGAAAGGGCGTCAAGGGTTCTGGCCAGCGTCCAGTCTGGCCTGGTCGAGGCCCTGCTCAAAAAATAATCACGGAGACCCGCAAGGCCAGAGTTCCGCGACGGCATCGGCTATGCCATCGGGTGCATCTTCCTGGGCAATATCTTGGTTGGCCGACAACCAGCGAAGGACGGCCATCCGGGTTTGCTGCCGCGTCAATCTGGCCGGAATGCAGTTGCCGCCCCACAGGAAGGCCATGTTGATGGCGTTACTACCGAAGTCCTGGGCACAAACCGTGGAATTCGTGTGGCAGTCCCGCAAAAGGTCGCCGACGGTCAGCATATCGTCCGCCATGGCATGATGCACCGGGGCGCCCAGGATGGCGCCGGCAAGAGCGGCGATGGCAAAGCCCTTCCGCATCTAGGCGCCCGCGCTATAGGTGAACGCGTCCACCGGTATGGCTTGCCCGGAGATGCGGCGGCCAGCATCGGAACAAAGATACAAGATCATATCGGCGACATCCTGCGGGCTAACGAAGGCCTTGAGGGCCGTGTCGCGAACGGCCTCGGCGCGCAGTTCCTCGACGGAACGCCCGGTCGCCGCCGAATCCGCCCGGATGACGCGATCCATGCGATCGCCTTCGACCGATCCCGGACAGATCGCATTGGCCCGGATGCCGTAGCCGCCAACCTCCAGAGCCAGGGTCTTGGTGAAGCCGATAATGGCCCATTTGGCGGCCACATAGGGTGCGCGTCGCGCGAAACCGTAGAGCCCGGCGGAGGATGACATATTGACGATGCAGCCGAAACGATGGGGCTTCATCATCGGCACGGCGCGCCGGCAACATAGATAGGCGCTATCCAGGTTGACGCGCAGGGTGCGATCCCAGTCCGTCGGATCGCAATCTTCGATATTCGCGCTGGGACCGGCAATCCCGGCATTGTTGATCAGGAAGTCAATGCCGCCGAATTCCGCGGTCACGGCATCGAACAGCCGGTCCACCTGGGCCGGCTCAGCCACATCGGCCAGCATCGTTCCCGCCGTCGGCTGTTCCGCCTGATATGCCTGCAAGGCTTTCCCATCGATATCGCTGACATGGACCCGCGCGCCCGCCGCCAGAAAGGCATTCGCCGTCACCCGGCCGATGCCGCTCGCCCCGGCCGTCACCACCGCTCTCTTGCCCCGTAACCCGCCGTCCATGGCTTTCGCACCCCGTCGCTAACGGCACTCGTGCCCGGCGGCTCGAAAGCCGAGACCTGACCTCGCGCGTACCGATTTGATGTAACAGTGGAACGGGGTTCCGGTCCAGCCGGCCGCTGCCCGAGGGCGAATTCGGCCTGATCCTACTCGAAGGCGCTTTCGCCACGGTGGCAGGCCGGACCCCTTGCGTCCCGCTCGTATTTAAAGATCGATTTCGGGGGAACCGAAGCCAAGCGACGCCGTTACTATCCGAACACCTCCTCGACGGTCCAAAGCGCCGCCCGGGTGTTTCATATGCTCGGTAGCGGAGAGTTTGATGGACGGCATGGGTCCCAAGAGCACGGCCAGCATCGCCGGCCATCCCGCCCTGCCTCTGCTTATGCCGTTCCCGATCGCCTTTCTGGTCACCGCCTTCATGAGCGACCTGGCTTTCTGGGCGACCGGCGCCAGCATGTGGGCCACGGCCTCGCTATGGTTGCTCGGCGCCAGTTTGGTCGCATTGCCCATAGCGGCGATTGTCGGGTTCACATCGTTGGCCGGCGACCACGGCACCCGTGACGCCGCCGCGTGGCGGCAGATTGGCAACCTGCTCGCCCTCGCGCTCACGCTCTTCAATTGGTACCCGCGTTACAAATACGCAGCGTCGGTCGGGATACTTCCCTTCGGTATTTGGATATCCCTCACCACATTCTCGATGTTGATGTTCAGCGGCTTGATCGGGCCGAAGCTGGTCTCCCGCCATCGCGTCGCGGCCGCGGGTATCTCTTCCGGGGACCCATCGCCGGTTCCCCATGACTGGCGGCTTCGCGGGTAATGCCCGAGATAAGGGCAGCCTCCATCGCCAGGAAGTTATGGAATTCGGCCGAGCAGTTGGTAAGCTCAAGCAAGAAATCGGCAAAGATGCGTGCCTCGGTCTGAAAATCGGCTGTAATTTACATGAGGGGGCTGCAGTCGGCCATGCAGCGGCAGTGTTTTCAAGGGCTGTCGACCAGCTCGTCCGTTTCCCGACTGTCCACCTCGGCCGGAATGGCGCTCGCTCGCGAGTGGCGCGAGTCCCTGCGGGAAAATCTGTGAGCCGCATTCACGCCACTGCCATCGTGGCGCCGGAGGCGCGGATTGCGGAGGATGTGGAGATAGGGCCGTTCTGCCGTATTGGCGCCGAGGTCGAAATCGAGGCGGGCTCGGTTCTCATGGGAAATGTCTTGATCGAGGGGCGGACGCGGATCGGCGCCGGCACCCGGATACATCCCTTCGCCTCCCTCGGCCAGCCGCCCCAATACGCCGCCCTCAAGGCACCGCCCGGCGGCCTGCAGATAGGGCGAAACAACGTCATCTACGAATATGTGACCATGAACACCGGCATGAGCGCCGAGGGCAACCCCACCAGCGTCGGCGACAACGGATCCTTCATGCCGGGCGCGCATGTGGCCCATGATTGCCACATCGGCGATCACGTGGTCATGGCCACTAAAGCAACGCTGGCCGGCCACGTTTCAATCGGCGACCACGCCGTCATCGATAGCCTGACGGCCATCCATCAGAATAGCCGCATCGGCAAGCACGCCCTGATCGGCGCCTCGACCGCAGTGGGCAAGGACATCGTACCTTTCGCCATCGCCGATGGACGTGGGCCGCAGCTGCGCGGCCTCAACATCGCCAGCCTGCGGCAATGGAATTTCGCGCAGGACGACATTCGGGCGCTGCGCGACGCCTATCGGGAACTGTTCCTTGGCACCGGCCACTACACCGCGAGGCTGGACAAGGTGGCCGAGAGGTTCCGCGACGTTGCGGTGGTGATGGATCTTGTCGACTTCATCACGGCGGATGCGAGCCGGCCAATCTGCACGGTGACGGCGGTTGACGAATAGCTGACAACGCGCGACAGCACGATGACGGTCGGCTCGCGTTCAACTCGCCTCCCAGTCGAACTTTTCAGCGTTCGGAGATCTGGCGTCCCCGGCGTGAAAGGACGGCCGATCTTGAAAATGCGGGCAGATCTTGGAAAGCGCCTAACCGATCTCCCGCAAGCGATTCCGGTGGGAATGCGACCTGGACCGGGCGCGACCGATGATCCAAATGCCCTCAATTTCCCGAGGCCCCGTGGTGGGCGCCGCAAGAATTGAACTTGCGGGCCCATCCGTGTGAAGGGTGTGCGATGCGTGAATCCGTCCGATTGCGTTCTTGAATCATCGGCTCATACTCGTGGCATGGACAAGCAACATCCTCATTTCGGCGCCACCTACAAAATTGCCCGACAATTCGACAATACTTTCGGGGTGGAGGTGACAATTCCGGGAACTCGTCTCGTGAATGTGACGGGTTTCGCCACCGAAGGGTCGGCAGCCGCATGGGTCGCGAACCATGAACGCGAAATTGCTACCGGCACGATGGCGCGGGAAAAATTGCATCTTTGGAAAAAATAGCACCTGAGGGTTATCGGGACGCCTTATGAAATCCGGAGCCTTGAATTTTTGGTTCGGGTCTGGATTTTTGGCGGACGAGTTTCCGGGAGAGACGCTTCTGCGATCCGCCAACGAACTTGGCCGACCGATCGCCCACCCACCGTCGTCAATAGATATTGCCGCTCGATGTCAGCCGCTTCCGTCGAAACAGCCTCGACATTCTGGCACGCGCTGCCGAATCATAATACTTGTCCAGAAACAAGGCCAAGGCCGTAACGGCCACCAAAACCACAATCGTCCCGGTCACCCCGAAGTCGGCAAGCTCATGACCGAATAAGTACTGCGATATCGTTTTGCTCCACACGATCACCGAAGCCTGCATGACATAGATGGCGTAAGACGCAAGTCCGAGATGCTCGCAAATCTTTATGAAAAAGCCCGCTGGCTCTTTTCTCGCTGCGGCGAGGACCAGGATCGGAAAGACGGTGATTGCCGCAAATAGATCGTAGATCGCGCGGCCGTTGATCGGTTCGGCGGCGAGCGCGGCCACCAGAATGATCAGCGCCACCGGCGCCGGCAATTTAATCCAATCGAAACTGCCGCTCTGCCAGATACGGTAGGCTGCGACTCCGGCGAAAAACGAATAGACGACACGGCCGCCTCCGCCCCAGAAGTTTGAAAACAACCAGCCGGGTGTCAGACCTCCGAAATACAATCCAGTGGCGATCAGCATCGGCAATCCGACGAGGATAACGCCGGCCAGCAAGCGATTTGTCAGCCTCGGCGCTAGGATGGCAAATGCATAATTGATCACTAGCTCAAAGAACAAAGACCAAGCCGGGAAATTTAAAGGGAACACACGCGCGTCCAGCGATATCCTATGCGGCGCTGGCAGAAACAGCACGCCAAATGCTGCGGAGGCGATGAGATGAAGCCAACGCGACCAGAGCAGACCCCAGAATGTAGAGCGGATAGAGACGAATTATCCGTACACGCATGAATGCTATTGCACCCATCTCACCGCGCAGGCGTTCGGTGTAGGAATGCGCCAGCACAAATCCGCTGAGGACGAAGAATAGGTCGACGGCTAGCGTGGAACCCGGCAGCAAATCCTGAAACGTGGTGTCGGGAACGTGGCGTGTCACGACCGCGAGAGCTGCAATGCCACGCAGACCGTCCAACGTGCCAAAAACGCGCCGATCTTGCTTATCCAATGCACCGCTCCCGAGGTCGGGAGCGCTAGGATACTAGGAGACTTGGACAGTGTCCGTGAGAGAGTTGACCATGACATCGCCTGACTTGGCCTAAACCCCACGGTGCGCGCATACGTCGCACACGATCCCGATTTTCTCGCCGGGGAACTCGGCGATCACGACGGCGCCATGGGCTAGATCAGTGCAAAGCGGTTATGGCATCTAGCGATGCGCAGGGATAGGGAACTGACCGGAGCGCGTGAAGAGCCTCCCTCAACATTTTGAATCCCGAAAATTTCCTATAGGTCCGAGGACGACGCTGGCGATTGCCGGCCGACCCCTCCCCGGGGGGCGGTCGGTCACAACCGGTTGTCTTCCAGCGGTCGGTGCAGGATGGTCCGGTCAGTTCGCGGCCAGGTCGTGAGGCTTGCCCGCTCGGCGACGATGCTCCGCGGCTGACGCGGCCCGGCGCGATCTTCCACCCGGCGCTCTGGCTCTGCTGGCCGCGCCGCGCGATGAATTTATACATCCTGCACAGCGCGCCCTGACCTGAGCGCCCTAGCTCGGCTCCACTGAACGCCATGGGGGAAAGATGCCCACGACCCTGACGCCAGCACGAATTGTGGGTAGAGACGTGGGTAAGTCGAAAAATATCCAGTAACTACCTGAAATATATAGGCAGTTTGCGGAGATGGAGTCCGCCGAACCAGCCGAGCCGGAAGTGAAGTATTGTCCTACGATGAGGCTGACCGTCCCGCTGAGCGCCAATATGACGGCCACAGTCAATAGAGCGGTTGTCATGGCATATCTCTCGCAAGAGCTGATAGGGGTTAATGCGAGCGGAGACGAAGACCGATGATCCAGAGTACGGGGATCGTCCCGCGTTTACCGAATCCTACGGTCTTGGGGCGCTTTCCGTCTTTCGGCCTAGCATGAGGAATTTCGAATTGGCACTACGCCTCGGACGTCCAATTCAATCGAGACGCCTCTCATCAGGAAATTGCTCTCCAGTTAACGGGCATCGGACTCTCATAACCTCGGCCGAGATTCAAGAACAACGCACGAACAAGCCGACTCCTCGGTAGAGGCATATCTCGGTAGAGGCATATGAGGTAGTCGCGATGTAACTAAGCGGCGGGATTCTTCTTTTCTCGCAGCATTTCCGCGGTCACGAAGACGACTCCGCCGGGTGGTGTTGCCGCAATCGTCTCGTTCAGCGTCCGCAAGACCAATGGAATGCTTTCGCGAAAGGCAGACAGCATGTCGGCTTTGCGTTCGCTAGCCGGCTGGCAAACCTCTGATATTGCAGAGCACGTGAAGTCGAGGATCGCGCTGCCACCCTCGCGAAAAATAATCAGCCGCACTTTGGGTTCTTCGTAGAAAGAGCGAGGAATGTACTCAAGCTCTACTTTGGTCAGCATGATCCATCCACTGAATAACGGAGTGCTCAGTTCAGGCGCGGCCGTCTCCTAATCCGGCTTTGCCCTATAGGAGAGACGAACCCTGCCCATATTGCATCGGGGACTGGCGCCGAAATTTCGGCTCCGGTTTTTGTGCTTGCCGAGACTCCGTGAAAACCGCGCCCTGCATCGCCTTTACCCATCGCCTGTCGGCAGCTGCATAGGCCCTTTGAAGGCCTCTCTCCTCCGAGATGGACGAGTCAGTTCGGTTAGATAAC